>ENA-OQED01000927-OQED01000927.1-human-gut-metagenome-genome-assembly--contig:-NODE-927-length-11172-cov-1.210231_pt1 | contig 11172 bp, 12 predicted proteins | sample MGYA00242790_ERZ504625 | MGnify/ENA primary metagenome ERZ504625 (study PRJEB26092, sample SAMD00036345) | human gut metagenome | host: Homo sapiens | study: EMG produced TPA metagenomics assembly of...
CGAATGTGTTTGCGAGATGCGCTACATCGACAGTGCACTCTTGACCCCCTGCGCTGAATACCAGCGTGTTTTGCGTACCAGAAAGGTGGAGGAGATCTCTGCCACCTTTTCGGAGTACGTTGCCAACGAACCGAGAGTCAGCTACCGTGATGGTCGCTACCATGTTTTTGATGGTCAGAACACCATCGAAGCGCGTATCGCCTGCAACGGAGGTCATGACCTCCCGATTCTCTGCAAAGTCTTTCACGGTCTTTCCAAAAAGGATGAAGCCCTTTTGTTTGCTGTTCAGACGGGCATTTCCACCGATCTGACCGCAGGTGAGCGGCTTCGTGCTGACATCGTGGCAGAAGATGAGGATGCCTGTGCATTTGTTGCCGCCACCGAAGCAACCGGTGCTACTTTTGCACTGGATGGCATCCGAGCCGAGTGGAAGATCTACTGCATCCGCTCTGCCTATTATATTTACAAGAACTATGGGTCTGACATCTATCAGGAAGCCCTGAAGATCATCGTGGAGGCATGGTGGGGCGATTCCGATTCCTTCCTGTCTGGCATCCTCCACGGCGTTACCCGCTTTGTGGCAATGTACCGGGATGAGTACAGCCGGGAGCGTCTGATTGCACGGCTTTCTACGGTGCATCCGAAAACCATTACCAAAAATGCACGGAAGGACACGGGCAACACCGCCGACCGCCACATGAAGCAGATTCTGGAGATCTACAATGGCTCCAGCCGTTCTCTGAGCCTTCCTGTAAAACGTTGATGCTCTCGCCTTTATCGGCATACTCCTTTTTCCTGCAAGAGCCGCCTGTTATAAACGGGCGGCTCTTGCTACATATAGAAGGATAGGAGGTCTGATCGCTATCATACCAAAAGACTGGAAATACCTCAGAGGGGACATTTACTATGCAGATATGGAGCCGCACATCGGCTCCGAACAGGGCGGCACCCGCCCTGTGGTGGTTCTGCAAAACGATGTAGGAAACCGCTATGCGCCTACCCTTATTGTGGCGACAGTGACTTCCCGCACCAAGAAAAAGAAATACCAGCCCACGCACGTTCTGATAGCCCACAATACAGCCTTTGAGAAGCCGTCTGTGGTTCAGCTGGAACAGATATTCACGATAGACAAAAGCCGCATACAGCGTTTCTTAGGACAGACTACGCGGCATGAAATGCGCCGGATCGAAGAAGCCCTGATGAACAGTTTAGAAATCAATGAATGGGATAGGAGGAATGCCGATGAATGAAAAAGTGATGGTATCGCCGGAAATCCAGAGCGAAGCAGTTGTCCTGCCGCAGATCGTCAGCATCAAGCAGGCAAGCCAGCGTATGGGCTTGCCTGAATATTACATCCGCCGCCTTTGCCGGGAAGTGCCGGGCATGGCGTTCCAGTCAGGCATCAAGTGGTACATCAACCTTGGCAAGATGGCTGACTATTTCAACAGTGGAACGACAACTTTGTGATTTGTCAAGGATGCGGGCGTAAACTGTGACATCCTAAAAATTAACCGCCCGAACTGCTATACTCATCGTGACAGAGATAACCACCACACAGAAAGGACGGTAAATATATGGCATCGTTTGAATTGCGAGAACCCAAAAAGAAGCCTCGTTATTATAAACTCATCGCAAATGTTCTGGTGAACGGCAAAATTGAACGCCGTTATGGTCGGTTCGATTTTGACCCTACCGAACTGAAAAACGCTCGTGCGCGCAACGCCGCTGCGAAAGCTGCCGCTGCCGAATTTGAACGGCTGGAACAGGAAAAGGCCGATAAAGAAGCCAGCAACGCCGGAAAGACCTTTGCAGTAGTGGCGCAGGAGTACATAGAATCCAAAAAGGCAAGACTTGCTCCTTCTGCTCGCTTAGAGGGCGATTATGACAGCCATCGTAATAAGGCGAACACAACGAGGGGCAAGGAAAACTACCTTCGGAAGATTCAGCAATTCCCTGAGTTTGCACAGAAGCCCGTTGATTCCATCAAAAAGGTGGATTGTGATTGGGTTCTGGAACAAATCGAAATTGGCGGCGCACGGTGCCGCACCCATGCTGTTATCAATCAGCGTGGTCTGGAGATGAAAAAGGAATCTTGTCCGAAGTTAGCTAAAAGATGCGATTGTGGAGCAAAAACCATCGAAAAGGCATTTCGCAGCGAAACAGTTGATATTAAAACAGCAGAACAGGTGGCGATTGCGCTGGGCTGTAAAGTGGACGATGCTTTTGATGTGGAAACCATTGCAAAACCTATGACCAGAAAGAGCATGAGAGAATACGCTCTGTTCATTCGTTCTACACTGGAATATGCGGATGAAAATTACGGTGTGAAGAATCCCATGCACAAAATTCCTGCACTGGGAAGCCGGAGCAGGTCGGTAGACACTATTAAGAAGCACCAGATCAAGCAGCTTCAGGACACCTTAAAGGAAAGTTCCATGTTGGAACAGGTGATCGTTCTGTCCCTGCTCAATTCTGGTGTGCGCCGTGGCGAACTGGCTGGACTGACATGGAAAGATGTCAACTTTGAAGAATGCACGATACATATTTCTAAATCGCTTCTGGTATTCAAAGATTTTGGGTATCAGTTGACAACGACCAAGGAAAGCAACATCCGGGATGTGGACGTTGCACCGGAGTACATGGACTTCCTCAAAGAATATTATAAGTATTGGAAGTCCCAGAAAAAATTGATGGGAGGGAGTTGGCAGAAAAGTCTGGATAAGAAAAGCAGCAAGTATGCACCCTCACTCCTTGCCCTTCGGGGGACGGACTTCGTGATCTGCAATGACCATGGGTTCCCCATCAACCCGGACAGCTATGGCGCACTGGTTCGCAGAATCGGACAGCGGGCAGGCATTGAAGGGCTGCATCCTCATATGTTCCGGCACACTTTTGTGAGCATCCTCTTGTCCAACCCGGAGATCGGTGTGGCGACAGTAGCCGCAGAAGCCGGACACGCACAGCCCAGTACCACCCTTGCAATTTACACGCAGGTCTATGACAAACGGCGCAAAGAAATTCGCAACCAGATGAGCAAGGAGCTGTACGAATGAGCAAAAAAGAAGCACGAAGGCCGGAACCTTCGTGCTTTTTTGGTGGGCCAGGCAGGACTTGAACCCGCGATAACCCCGTTATGAGCGGGGAGTTCTAACCACTGAACTACTGGCCCTTATGACGTTGTTTCAAAGCTCTGTAAAATGGCTTTCGTACCCAGAAAATACCCAAGTCCGATTTTCAAGCCACTCGCAAACCAAAAAACAACGGAAAAACGCTATTTGAAAAAGGTGGAAACGGTAAGGTCTGGCGGTTATGAGCCGCCAGCTCTGACCAGCTGAGCTACTGGCCCGCAGGGGTGCTGCATTGCTGCAACACGCACTAGTATAACAAAAACCGCGCAAAAAGGAAAGCATTTTCCGCAAAAATCATTTGGTGCGGTGGGCATCCAGCTTTTGCAGCATAAATTCGTCCAGCATGGCGGGCGGGAACAGCGGCTCTTTGTAGCCAAAGGCCTCCCGGATAAAGATCAAAGTCACCACGGTCTGGCGGCCGGGGTCCAGCCGCAAGGTGTACAAAGTGTCCAGCGGCTGCTGGCTGGGCTGGTGCAGCGTCAGGTGCAGCAGAAAGCTGCCGTCATTCTCCCGGCGGCACTCGTAGGCAAAGAGGTCGGTGTCACTGCAGGTGTCCAGACGGTCAAAGCACTCGTCCAGCGCAAGGCCGGTGCGGAACTCGGACAGGCCGGCGGGGCCGTACTGGCTGCGGCGGCTGGTCTCCCGCCGGGAGAGCAGGTACACGATGATGCCCAGCGCACAGGCTAAAAGACAGACGGAAACGACAGCGTTCATGGAAAGACCCTCCCCAAAAGAGTTTTCCTTATTGTAACACAACCTGCGGGGGTTTGTGCTATAATATTTACAATTCTTTTTTAAATTTTTCTGCAAGCCGGGCGCAAACGCCCGGGGGAGGGCTTCATGAGCTTAAATTTACACGCAAGACATGGTATTTCTTTTTGCTGGCTGCAGCGGCGGTGTCCATGCTGGGCGGCTTTGCCGTGCTGGGCGGGATGGATTTTCCGGGCTGGAAATGATCGTGTTCTGCCTTACCGGCATCGCGGTGCTGTTTCTGGCGGCACAAAAGGGCGCGCCGGCAAGGGAAAAGCGCAACTACACCGGCGTGTTCGTGGTGCTGATGCTCAGCAAGCTGGGTGCCAGCGGCTGGGCGGGCGATATCTGCTCGGCGCTGGTGTGGCCTGCGCTGCTTGCCACCGAGTACGAGCGCGGCAGACCCATCCAGCGGCAGCTGCAGCTGGTGAGCGCCGCCGAGGTGCTGCGGCTGGTGTTCTGGATGCTGACCAAGTACGCGGGCATGAGCGGCCTTGCCTTCTGGACGAACATCATGTTTGTGCTGCTGACCTGCGCCCGGGGCTGGGCGGGGCTTACCCTGTATAAGACGCAGGAGGAGACCCTGTGACCCAGCGCCGCAGGACGTCTAAAAAAGCCAAGGCGAAACGCCGCTTTGGGCGCAGAGCCTTTCTGACCGGGGCGGGCGTTGCCGCCTGCGGGTTGGCGGGGTGGTATCTGCGGCAAAAGGGCAACGCAGAAAAGACCGCCGCCTCCGGGCAGGATGCACCCCCGGCACCCAACCCCGCCCTGCCCGCCGGGGAGTGGCGGGCGGTGTGGGTGAGTTATCTGGACTGGGCGCTGCTGGATTTCTCCACCGAGGACACCTTCCGCGCCGGGGCGGCGCAGCTGCTGGACAACTGCGTCGGGCTGGGACTGAACACCGTGTTGGCGCAGGTGCGCCCCTTCGGGGATGCGCTGTACCGCAGCAGTTTGTTCCCGTGGAGCCATCTGTGCACCGGGGTGCAGGGAAAAGACCCCGGCTTTGACCCGCTGGATGTCTTTCTGACCGAGGCGCACCGCCGGGGCATCGGGGTGGAGGCGTGGGTCAACCCCTACCGCCTGCGCTCCTCGGCGGCGATGCCGCCGAATCTGGCAGAGAATAATCTGGCCAACACCCACCCGGACTGGCTGTGCACCGCCGGGGAGGGGCTGTACCTGAACCCCGCCGTGCCTGCCGCCGCAGACTATGTGGTGCAGGGGGTGGCAGAGCTTGTGCAGAACTACCCGGTGGACGGCATCCATTTTGACGATTACTTTTACCCCACCACCGATGCCGCCGTGGACGCGGTGCAGTTTGCGGCAAGCGGCGCAGCCGACCTTGCCGCGTGGCGGCGGCAGAACGTTACCGCGCTGGTGGCGAAAGTGTACCGCACGGTAAAGGCGGCAGACCCCACCCTGCGGTTCGGCATCAGCCCGCAGGGCAACCCGGACAACGACCTCGACCAGCAGTACAGCGATGTGACCGCATGGCTGGCGGCGGGCGGGGAGGAAAAGGTCATTGACTACCTCTGCCCACAGGTGTACTGGGGCTACGGCTTTACCTTGCAATCCGGAAGCACCCGCTTTGCCTTTGAAAACATCGTCCCGGCGTGGCTTAGCTACCCCCGGGCGGGGGATGTGGCGCTGTACTTTGGGCTGGGCGCGTACCGGGTGGGCACCGGGGACGGCGGCGCGAACCCGGACAGCGTATCCGGCTGGAGCACCGGCAGTGCGCTGGCGGCACAGGTGGAGGACTTACGGCAGCAGGCGGCAGGCGGCTGGGCGCTGTACCGCTACGGCAGTCTGTTCGGGCCGGAGGCGCCCGCACTGGCCGAGGCCGAGTGTGCAGCGCTGCGGGCGCTGAATCCGTGAAAATTTGTGCAGAAACAGGCGACAAACCGCACAAAATAAATGTAGGTATCTTGTGCAGAGCGGCAAAATGCGGTATACTTACCCTGTATCTGCCCGTTGGCAGAGACGCACGAAAAAGAAAAGTTTCTTTATTTCTATGAGGAAAGCTATGAAGATGAAAAAACAGCTTTTGGCATTGCTGCTGGCGGCGGTGATGGTGCTTAGCCTGACCGGCTGCAAGGAGACCCTGAAAAAGGTGGCGCAGAAGATAACCGGCCACTCTGAGGAAGTGCAGGAGGAGGACACCACCCGCTGGGCGGAAGCCACCACCGACCCGCTGATCATTCAGGGCATTGCGGATGCCTCGGCAAAGTATGCCACCGCCACCGCAGACGGCTGTCTGTACGCGGTGTTCAACGGCATCTGGAGCCGCAACACCGGCTACTTTACCGTGCCGGGCGGCAGTTTGAACATCATGGCCTGCGGCACCGCCGAGGGCACCCAGAAGTTCAAGGTGGCACTGTGGAAAAAGGTGGACGGCGGCGCAGCGTATGTGCCGGACAGCACCTACTACGTCAAAACCGATGGCACCGACTACCGCTGCACCATTTCCGGGCTGGACCCGGCGGCGCAGTACCGCGTGACCATCTCCTATGATTCCAGCCGGTACTACCTGTACGGCCTGATGAAGGTGGAGGGCATTGCCGGATGACGAACCAGACGAAAAATTCAATGCTGCTGATGCTGTGCGCCATGATCTGGGGCACAGCCTTTGTGGCGCAGAGCGCCGGTTCCGGCATGGGCGCGTTCTCCTTTCTGGCGGGGCGCAGCTGGATGGCGGTGCTGGTGCTGATCCCCACGGTCAAGGCGTTTGACGCCTTGCACCACCGGCAGGGCAAACCGGACGGCAAGCCCAAAACGGCGGCAGAGCACAAGCTGCTGCTGAAAGCCGGGCTTATGTGCGGCACGCTGCTGTTTTTGGCCAGCGCAGCGCAGCAGCTGGGCATCACGCTGGACCCCTCCACCGCAAAGGCGGGCTTTCTGACCGCCATGTATGTGGTGCTGGTGCCGGTGTTCGGCCTGTTTCTGGGCCGCAAGGGCAGCGCACAGCTGTGGGTGAGCATGGCCATTGCCGTGGTGGGGCTGTACCTGCTGTGCATGAAGGACGGCTTTGGCAGCATCCAGAGCAGCGACTGGCTGCTGCTTTTGTGCGCGGTGCTGTTCAGCTTCCAGATCATGGCGGTGGATCATTTCTCCCCGCAGATGGACGGCGTGCGCCTGAGCCTTGTGGAGTTTTTTGTGGTGTCGGTGGAAAGCACCGTGGCGGCGTTTTTGTTCGAGCAGCCTGCCATGGCAGAGTTTGTCACCTTCGCCGGGCCCATCTTGTACTGCGGCATCATGTCCAGCGGCGTGGCCTACACCCTGCAGATTCTGGGTCAGCGGGACCTGAACCCCGCCGTGGCCAGCCTGATCATGTGTCTGGAAAGCGTATTCAGCGCCTTGGGCGGCTGGCTGCTGCTGCACCAGAACCTTTCTATCCGGGAATCCTCCGGCTGTGTGCTGCTGTTTGCCGCCGTGGTGCTGGCGCAGCTGCCCCTTGGCCGCCTGATGCGGAGCAAGGCCTGAGATGCCGGCAAAGCCGTGCGCCCAGCTGCGCAGCGTGGAGGGCATCCAGTACGAACTGGTGCGCAAAAAGGTAAAGCAGCTGCACCTGCGGGTGCGGGACAACGGCACCGTGATGGTAAGCATCCCTTTGACGGCCAGTCTGGAACAGGCTGACCGTTTTGTGCTGCAAAACGCCCAGTGGATCCGGGATACCCGGGTGAAGAACATTACCAAGCTGAACAAGGACAACACCGACCTGCCGGATAAGGCCACGGCACTGGCCTACTTTACCGCCATGAGCGATAAGGTCTACCCGGCCTTTGCCGGTGTGCTGGGCGGGCAGAAGCCCACCATCAAGGTGCGGGACATGACCAGCAGGTGGGGCGTGTGCTACATGAAACGGCGGCAGATCACCTTTGCGCTGCAGCTCTACAATATGCCGCCCGCCGCACAGATCTATGTGGTGGTACACGAGTACTGCCACTTCCTGCAGCCCAACCACAGCCCCGGCCTTCTGGGCCGAGGTGGAAAAGCTGCTGCCGGACTGGAAAGAACGGCGGGCTTTATTGAAATAACCTCTCCGCCGCCTATGGCGGCACCTCCCCTGGTAGGGGAGGCAAGTCAGGCACCACTGTTTTCTTGGCTCTCCTATGAGGAGAGCTGCAAAGCGAAGCTGAGAGGTTTTGCCCTAAAGTATATAGAAACGATTAGGAGTGTGTACCTTTCGTGGAAAGTGAAAAAAAGACCTCTGGCGGCGACAAATATTCAAAGCTGGCCGGAAACACCATTATCTTTGCCATTTCGAGCTTTTCGTCCAAGCTGCTGACCCTTTTGGTGCAGCCGTTCCTGACCTACGCCATGGCCGAGATCGCCGATCTGGGTCTGGCGAAGATCCTGAGCCAGTATGCAAACCTGCTCATCCCCTTTGTCTCGATGGGCATGTCCAACGCCATCATCCGCTTTGGTCTGGACAAGGGCAACAGCGAAAAGCAGGTGTTCACCAACGGCCTGCTGACCATTCTGGGAGGCTTTGGCATCCTGATCCTCTGCTGGCCTGTGGCGCAGTTCCTGCCCGATATGGCGCAGTACGGTCTTCTCATCTACATCTACGTCCTGATGAGCTGCCTGCGCACCCTCTGCACCCAGTTCGTGCGCAGCCGCCAGTGGAACAAGCTGGTGGCCGTGGACGGCATCCTGTGCACCTTTGCCACCCTGATGTTCTATGTGCTCTACCTTGTGGGCTTCCACTGGGGGGCCAACGGCTACCTGCTGGCCATCATCAGCGGTGACCTGGTCAGCGTGCTCTTCCTCTGCATCACCGGCAGGCTGTGGAACTATGTGGAACTCAAGGGCCTGAACCGGGATCTCTGGCAGCAGATGCTCCGCTTTTCCCTGCCCATGATCCCCGCCCAGATCAGCTTCTGGGTCATCAACGCATCGGACCTGTTCTTTGTGCGCGAAATGTGCGGCGGGCTGGACGGCCACAGCGGCGACGCTTGGAGCGGTCTGCTTTCCACCGGCTACTTCCTGCCCACCATCCTGACCACGCTGGGCCTGATCTTCTACGATGCCTGGCAGCTCTCCGCCGTGACCGAGGAGGAGGGCCGCGCCCGGTTCTTTACCAAGATCTTCCGCACCTATTCCTCGGTGCTGTTCTGCTGTGCGGCGGGCATCATCTGGCTCTGCCGTCCGGTCATGCACGTGATGAAGGCCAACTACTACTACGCCTGGCACTTTGTGCCCTTCCTGACGCTGGCTTCCACCTGCAGCTGCTTCAACCAGTTCCTCAACAGCGCATATGTTGTCAACAAAAAGTCCACCCACAGCCTGTGGACCATGCTGGCCGGTGCCGTGAGCAACTGCATTATGAACTACTTCTTCATCAAGTGGTGGGGGCCCATCGGCGCAACGGTGGCTTCCTTCTTCGGTCTGGGCATCGTGTTCGTGCTGCGCGCGCTGGATGCCCACAACATGATCGGCATGTCCATCCACCCGGGCCGGGTGGCGGTGAACTTCGGCGTGCTGGCGGGCGAGGCCCTGCTCCTGCTGGCCGAGCCTCCGCTCTACGGCCTGTGGACAGGCCTCCTGACCGCCGCCATCATCCTGTTCAACTTTGCAGGTGTCTGGGCCATGGCCCGGATGCTCCTGCCCAAGCTCCTGGGCCGCCGGGGCAGAGCCTGGTGAGCACAGTGGACAACTGGATCAAAAAGTAAACCAAAAAACGACCCTCTCCGGGAATTGCAATGCAGAGAGGGTCGTTTTTTCTTAATATCCCAACTTATACGCCAAAGAACTCCTTGGCAATATCGGCACTCTGCTTGGCATCCTTTGCGTACCAGTCGGCACCGATCTTTTTTGCATATTCGGGGGTCAGCACAGCGCCGCCCACCATGATCTTACAGTCCAGTCTGGCATCGTGCAGGGCCCGGATGGTCTCCTCCATGCTCTTGAGGGTGGTGGTCATCAGGGCGGAAAGGCCCACCAGATGCACATCCTTCTCCCGGACGGTATTCACGACCGTTTCCACCGGCACATCACGGCCAAGGTCGATGACCTCAAAGCCATAATTCTCCAGGATGACCCGGACGATGTTCTTGCCGATGTCGTGGACATCGCCCTTGACGGTGGCAATGACGATGCGTCCCTTGCTGGCGCTGCCCTCGCCCTTTTGGGCAATGGCGGTCTTGATCTCCTCAAAGGCTCCCTGCGCGGCGGTGGCCGCCTGCAGCAGCTGCGGCAGGAAGAGGGTGCCCTTTTCATACTTTGCGCCCACGATATCCAGCGCCGGAATGAGGCTTCGTCCACCAGTTCCAGCGGCTCCTTTTCCTCCAGCAGCACCCGGGTGCGGGCAGCTGCCTCGCCCTTCAGACCCTTTTCCACCGCCTTCATCAAAGGGGCATAGGGGCCGGCTGCCTCCGGCGTTTCGCCTGCTGCCGGGGCGGTCTGAGCATTCTGCACGGCCTGCACCAGTGCGGCAGAAGCGGGCACCCGGTTGGCATACCGCTCAATGTACTTCGTGCTCTGCCTGTCCCGGTTGGTCAGAACGTTGTAAGCGTAGACCGCCGCCATCATCTCCTCGCTGGAGGGGTTCATAATGGCAAGGTCAAGCCCGGCATACATGGCCATGGTGAGGAAGGTGGTGTTCAGGTAGGAGCGGCAGGGCAGACCAAAGCTGATGTTGGATACGCCCAGAATGGTGCGCACCCCCAGCTCCTCCTTGCAGGCGTGAAGAGCCTGCACCGTGGCAAGCACATCCTCCTGCTGGGCGCTGGCCGTCAGGGTCAGGCAGTCGATATAGATATCCTCCTGCGGGATGCCTACCGCCAGTGCCGCGTCCCGGATGCGGCGGGCAATGGCCACGCGGTCCTCGGCTTTGGGCAGGATGCCCCGCTCATCAATGGCAAGGCCGACCACCGCCGCGCCGTACTTTTTGCACAGGGGCAGAATGGTGCTTCAGCTTTTCTTCCTCGCCGTTCACCGAGTTGACGATGGGCTTTCCGTTGTAGACCCGCAGGCCCCGTTCCAGCGCCTCGGCATGGGAGGAATCCAGCTGCAACGGCAGGCTGACCACGCTCTGCAGCGCCTTGACCACCTGCTCCATCAGAGCAGGCTCATCCACGCCGGGCGCACCTACGTTCACATCCAGGATCTGGGCCCCGGCCTCGGTCTGGCTCACGGCCTGTTCCAGCACATAGTTCATATCCCCTTCCCGCAGGGCCTGCTGGAACCGCTTTTTGCCGGTGGGATTGATGCGCTCCCCCACCACCGTAATCGCCGTCCACATCCACGCCAGTCCCAATGGGGCTGCACACCACCGACTTCATGGGGGTGGTCAGGG
>ENA-OQED01000929-OQED01000929.1-human-gut-metagenome-genome-assembly--contig:-NODE-929-length-11168-cov-1.496513_pt1 | contig 11168 bp, 18 predicted proteins | sample MGYA00242790_ERZ504625 | MGnify/ENA primary metagenome ERZ504625 (study PRJEB26092, sample SAMD00036345) | human gut metagenome | host: Homo sapiens | study: EMG produced TPA metagenomics assembly of...
CGACAAAATGGATAAGACCATCGTAGTTGCAATTGAAGACCATGTAAAAACATCCTCTTTACAAAAAAAATCGTGAAGAGAACATATAAAATTAAAAGCTCATGACGAGAACAATGAGTGCAACATCGGAGATACCGTTAAGGTAATGGAGACCAGACCGCTGTCCAAGGACAAGAGATGGAGACTGGTTGAGATCGTAGAGAAAGCTAAATAAGGAGGAAACCAGTATGATTCAGCAGGAAACTAGACTGAAAGTTGCCGACAACACTGGTGCAAAAGAAATCCTTTGTATTCGTGTTATGGGCGGCTCTACAAGAAGATATGCAAACATCGGTGACACAATCGTTGCTACGGTTAAAGATGCAACACCAGGCGGCGTTGTTAAAAAAGGTGACGTTGTTAAAGCTGTAGTTGTTAGAACTAAAAAAGGCGCTCGTCGTAAAGACGGATCTTACATCCGTTTCGATGAAAATGCTGCCGTAATTATCAAGGATGACTTAACTCCGAGAGGAACACGTATCTTTGGACCAGTTGCCAGAGAGCTTCGTGAGAAGAAATTCATGAAGATCGTTTCCTTAGCTCCGGAAGTATTATAGGAGGGTGCCGAATGTCAGCTATGAAAATTAAAAAAGGTGATACTGTAAAGGTAATCGCTGGAAAAGATAAAGGTAAGGACGGAAAGGTCCTTGCAGTTAACGTAAAAGACAACACAGTAGTTGTTGAGAACGTAAACATGGTTACAAAGCACGCTAAACCGTCCGCAGCTAATCAGAACGGTGGAATCGTGACAAAAGAAGCTCCGCTTCACATCTCCAACGTAATGCTCGTTGTAGACGGAAAAGCTACAAGAGTTGGATTCAAGATGGATGGAGACAAAAAAGTTCGTGTTGCCAAAGCAACAGGAAAGACAATCGATTAATTAAGAGAGGAGGCATATAAAGGTGAGTAGATTAAAAGATCTTTACAAGAACGAGATCATGGATGCCATGACCAAGAAATTCGGATACAAAAACGTAATGGAAGTGCCAAAACTCGAGAAAATCGTTGTTAACATGGGTGTTGGCGAGGCAAAAGAGAACGCTAAACTTCTTGACGCTGCAATCGCAGATATGGAACTTGTTACAGGACAGAAAGCAATCGCTACAAAAGCTAAAAAATCTGTCGCTAACTTCAAAATCAGAGAGGGTATGCCGATCGGATGTAAAGTTACTCTGAGAGGCGAGAAGATGTATGAGTTCGCTGATCGTCTTATCAACCTTGCTCTTCCACGTGTACGTGACTTCCGTGGTGTTAACCCGAACGCATTCGACGGCAGAGGAAACTATGCTCTTGGTATCAAAGAGCAGCTGATCTTCCCAGAGGTTGAGTACGATAAGGTTGATAAAGTAAGAGGAATGGACGTTATCTTCGTTACAACTGCTAAAACAGATGAAGAGGCACGCGAATTACTGACATTATTCAACATGCCATTTGCTAAATAGGAGGAAAAGATTCATGGCTAAGACAGCAATGAAAATTAAACAGCAGCGTAAAGCTAAATTCTCCACAAGAGAGTATACTCGCTGCAGAATCTGTGGCCGTCCACATGCATACCTGAGAAAATACGGAATTTGCAGAATCTGCTTCCGTGAGCTGGCATACAAAGGTCAGATCCCGGGTGTTAAGAAAGCTTCCTGGTAGGCCGAGGCGAAAGCAACTTTTAATCATTTAAATAAATATTCACACGACATGTAAAGTCTGAAGAAAGAGGAGGAAACTTACATGACAATGAGCGATCCGATCGCAGATATGCTTACAAGAATCCGTAACGCAAATACTGCAAAACATGACACTGTAGACGTACCGGCATCCAAGATGAAAATTGCTATCGCAAACATCCTTGTAGATGAGGGATACATCGCAAAATATGATCTGGTTGAGGATGGAGTTGTTAAAACTCTTCACATCACACTGAAATATGGTGAGGACAAAAACCAGAAGATCATCACAGGACTTAAGAGAATCTCCAAACCAGGTCTTCGTGTATACGCAGGCAAGGATGAGCTTCCGAAGGTTCTTGGTGGACTTGGTATCGCAATCCTTTCCACAAACAAAGGCGTTATCACTGACAAAGAGGCTCGTAAGCTTCAGGTTGGTGGCGAGGTACTTGCATTCGTTTGGTAGGCCAAAGCCGCTTAACGAAGCAGTCATATAGCTTTTAAACTGAAAACAGAGAGGGCATGGGCCCTCTCCGACAATCTAAGTAAGGAGGACAAATTTATGTCACGAATCGGAAGACTTCCGGTTGCAATTCCAGCTGGCGTTGAGGTTACAGTCGCAGATGGAAACGTTGTAACAGTAAAAGGACCTAAGGGAACACTTGAGAGAGCACTCCCGACAGAGTTAGAGATCAAAGTTGAAGACGGTCATGTAGTTGTAACAAGACCGAACGACTTAAAGAGAATCAAAGCCCTTCACGGCTTAACAAGAAGCCTTATCCACAACATGGTTGTTGGTGTAAGCGAAGGATACAAAAAAGAGCTTGAGGTTAACGGTGTTGGTTACAGAGCTGCTAAGCAGGGCAAGAAACTTGTACTTAACCTCGGATATTCTCACCCGGTAGAGATGGAAGATCCAGAAGGTCTTGAGTCCACAGTTGACGGAAACAAGATCATCGTATCTGGTATCAGCAAAGAAAAAGTTGGCCAGTACGCAGCTGAGATCAGAGACAAGAGAAGACCTGAGCCATACAAGGGCAAGGGAATCAAGTACGTTGACGAAGTTATCAGACGTAAAGTCGGTAAGACCGGTAAGAAATAATTAAGGAGAGTGAGAATATGATTAACAAAGCATCCAGAAGCGAAATTCGCGAAAAGAAGCATAGAAGATTACGTCATCATTTAAACGGAACTGCAACTACTCCTCGTCTGGCAGTATTTCGTTCCAACAAGCACATCTATGCACAGATTATTGATGACACAGTTGGTAAAACTTTAGTATCCGCTTCTACTCTCCAGAAGGACGTAAAAGCAGAGCTTGAGAACACTGATGATGTACAGGCTGCAGCAAAAGTTGGAACAGTGATCGGTAAAAAAGCTGTTGAGGCAGGTATCGAGAGCGTTGTTTTCGACAGAGGTGGATATATCTACCACGGAAAAGTTAAAGCACTGGCAGATGCAGCAAGAGAAGCTGGACTGAAATTCTAAGAGGAGGAAAAGAACACATGAAACGTAATCTTATTGATGCTAGTCAGTTAGAGTTAGAAGATAAAGTAGTATCAATCAAGCGTGTTACCAAGGTTGTTAAAGGTGGTCGTAACTTCCGTTTCACAGCTTTAGTTGTTGTAGGTGACGGCAATGGACACGTTGGTGCAGGTTTAGGAAAAGCAGCAGAAATTCCGGAGGCGATCCGCAAAGGTAAAGAGGACGCTATGAAGAAGCTTGTTACTGTTGCAAGAGACGAGAACAATTCCATTACACATGACTTCATCGGAAAATTCGGAAGCGCTGAGATGCTTCTGAAGAGAGCTCCGGAAGGTACTGGAGTTATCGCCGGTGGCCCGGCACGTGCCGTAATCGAGCTTGCAGGTATCAAAAACATCCGTACAAAATGTATGGGTTCCAGAAATAAACAGAACGTAGTTCTGGCAACAATCGCAGGCCTGAGCCAGTTAAAGACTCCGGAAGAGGTTGCAAAGCTCCGCGGAAAATCTGTAGATGAGATTCTGGGTTAAGGAGGATATGGAAATGGCAGATACAATCAAGGTTACACTGGTAAAATCTCCAATCGGTGCAGTACCGAAACACAAAAAAACTGTAAAAGCTATGGGTCTTACAAAGATGCATAAAACAGTTGAGATGCCAGACAACGCTGCAACCAGAGGTATGATTCAGCAGGTGCAGCACCTGGTAAAAGTAGAAGATTAAGGAGGTGCCAGAATGGAATTATCAAACTTAAGACCCGCAGAGGGTTCCAAGCATAGCGATAACTTCAGAAGAGGCCGTGGACATGGTTCAGGAAACGGCAAAACTGCTGGTAAAGGACATAAAGGACAGCTTGCTCGTTCCGGACACAAGAAACCGGGATTCGAGGGAGGTCAGATGCCTTTATACAGACGTCTTCCTAAGAGAGGTTTCACTAACAGAAACTCTAAAGAAATTATCGCAATCAATGTAGACGTTCTCAATCGTTTTGAGGATGGCGCAGAGGTTACAGTTGACAGCTTACTTGCAAGCGGTGCAATCTCCAAGATCGGTGATGGTGTTAAGATCCTTGGAAACGGCGAGCTTACAAAAAAACTTAATGTTAAAGTAAACGCTGTCAGCGAGACTGCAAAAACAAAAATTGAAGCTGCTGGTGGTACAGTAGAGGTGATCTAATGTTTGAGACTCTTAAGAGTGTTTTCAAAGTAAAGGAAATGAGAAGAAAGCTTCTCTATCTGATCTGGATGATATTCGTGATCAGAATCGATCCCAGCTTCCTGTACCGGGAGTCGACAGTGACTTCTTTAAGCAGTGGTTTGAATCTAATACCGGTGACGCATTCAATTTCTTTGATGCGTTCACCGGCGGTTCCTTTACTCAGATGTCAATTTTCGCATTGAACATCACACCTTACATTACTTCTTCCATTATCATTCAGCTTCTTACCATTGCCATTCCGGCACTGGAAGAGATGCAGCGTGACGGAGAAGAAGGAAGAAAAAAGCTTACAGCAATCACACGTTATGTAACGGTTGGTCTTGCTCTGTTTGAGTCTGTTGCCATGGCAATCGGATTTGGACGTCAGGGTATGATCCCGAACATGAGCTTCCTTAAAGGAATCGTAGTTGTTGCAAGTTTAACAGCGGGTTCCGCAATGCTTATGTGGCTGGGCGAGCGTATTACAGAGAAGGGCATTGGAAATGGTATTTCCATCGTCCTGACTATCAATATCGTGTCCAGGATCCCGAGTGATATGTCCCTTCTTTATGAGAACTTCGTCAAGGGCAAAACAATTGCAAAAGGAATGCTTGCAGCCTGCATCATTGCTGTGATTATTCTGTTTGTTGTAGTGCTCGTACTTATCCTCAACGGAGCAGAGAGAAGAATTCCGGTTCAGTATTCCAGAAAGATGGTTGGACGTAAAATGATGGGCGGTCAGTCCACAAACATCCCGCTCAAGGTAAATACTGCCGGCGTTATCCCGGTTATTTTTGCTTCCTCTATCATGTCTTTCCCGTCGATCATTGCTCAGTTCGCTGGCAAAGGAAACGGAACGGGCATCGGAAGTGAGATCTTAAGAGGACTTTCCTCCAATAACTGGTGTAATCCAAGTCAGATCCAGTACAGCTGGGGTCTGATCGTGTATGTGGTACTTTGCGTATTCTTCGCATACTTCTATACATCAATTACCTTTAATCCGTTGGAAGTAGCCGATAATATCAAAAAGCAGGGCGGTTTTATCCCAGGCATCCGTCCGGGAAAACCGACTTCAGATTATTTGACTAAAATCCTGAATTATATTATATTTATAGGTGCAGTAGGTCTTGTTATCGTGGCCGTTATACCGTTCTTCTTCAACGGTGTGTTCGGTGCGGATGTTTCCTTCGGCGGTACATCTATCATCATCATCGTAGGTGTTATCCTGGAGACCGTTAAGCAGGTGGAATCTCAGCTGCTTGTACGTAATTACAAAGGCTTCCTGAACTAATTGAAAATGAAGGTTGCGGTGCGAAAGTGTCGCAGCCTTGATTTGTAAACAGGACTGTCTGAAAATCAGGCAGAAAACAGGAAAATGGAGGGTATGCTATGAGAATTATTATGTTGGGTGCACCGGGGGCAGGTAAAGGTACTCAGGCTAAGAAAATTGCGGCGAAATAATGGGATTCCGCACATCTCCACAGGAGATATTTTCCGTGCTAACATCAAAAACGGTACCGAGCTTGGAAACAAAGCAAAAACTTACATGGATCAGGGACTTCTTGTTCCGGATGAACTGACCTGCGACCTTGTTGTTGACAGAATCCAGCAGGATGACGCAAGGGAAGGGTATGTTCTGGATGGTTTCCCGAGAACAATTCCGCAGGCAGAATGTCTGACAGAGGCTCTGAACAAACTTGGAAGCAAAATTGACTATGCGATCGATGTGGATGTGCCGGATGATAACATCGTGAAACGTATGGGCGGACGCCGTGCATGTGTGAAATGCGGTGCAACTTATCACGTTGTATTTGCAGCACCGAAGACAGAGGGGGTCTGCGATACCTGTGGTGACAAGCTTGTACTCCGTGATGATGACAAGCCGGAAACAGTTCAGAAGCGTCTGAATGTTTATCATGAGCAGACACAGCCATTGATTGACTATTACACCACACAGGGTGTTTTGAGACGGTAGACGGAACCAGGGATCTGAATGAGGTATTCCAGGAGATCGTTGACATCTTAGGAGAATAAGAATGTCCGTAACAATTAAGACACAGCATGAAATCGAACTTATGAGAGAAGCAGGCCATCTTCTTGAGAAGGTGCATGACGGTTTGATCCCTTACATCAAACCGGGTGTCAGCACCAAAGAGATTGATAAGATCGGAGAAGAAATGATCCGGTCTATGGGCTGTATTCCGAACTTTCTGAACTACGGAGGTTTTCCGGCTTCTTTCTGCATCAGCCTGAATGATGAGGTTGTGCATGGAATTCCATCCGAGGAGAAGATTATCCAGGACGGGGATCTGGTTAAGATCGACGCCGGCCTGATTTATAAGGGCTACCATTCTGACGCAGCACGTACCTATGCGGTAGGTGAAGTATCCAAAGAAGCACAGCAGCTCATTAAGGTTACAAGAGAGTGCTTTTTTGAAGGACTGAAAATGGCAAAAGCCGGAAATCATTTAAATGATATTTCCAAAGCCATCGGAGCCCACGCAGCGAAATACCGTTATGGTATTGTACGTGACCTTGTAGGACATGGAATCGGAACTCATCTTCATGAGGATCCGCAGATTCCAAACTTCCCGCAGAAGCGCAGGGGCATCAAGCTCCTTCCGGGAATGACCCTGGCCGTCGAGCCCATGATCAACCTTGGTCGTGCGGACGTGGCATGGCTGGACGATGAGTGGACAGTGGTAACCATGGATGGTTCACTTTCCGCCCATTATGAAAATACGATCCTCATCACCGATGGGGAACCAGAGATTCTGACGCTTACGAATCTGTAAGTAGCAATTGTTGTCATGACATAGGAGGTAAAAAATGTCAAAAGCAGATGTGATCGAAGTAGAAGGCACTGTTCTGGAGAAACTGCCTAATGCGATGTTTAAAGTGGAACTGGAAAACAAACATGTGGTACTTGCACATATCAGTGGCAAGCTCCGTATGAATTTTATCCGTATTCTCCCGGGAGATAAAGTAACGATCGAACTTTCTCCGTATGATCTTTCCAAAGGAGAATCATCTGGAGAGATAAATAAGAAATATTGTAAAAGATGACCTGGTGGCGTCAAGCTGCCGGGTCTTTTTTTGCCTTTTTCTGCAGAAAAGAATCTGAAGTGGAATTTATCACTCACATTTTTTTACGTTTCTCAGGCAGCGATACGGCTGCATCTTGGTCTGACTACGAAGTGGAGAAACCGGATACACTCTAAGAATGCAGAATAATTGAAAATCAGTGTAAAACTTAAACTTGTTGACAAACTGTGAAGTGAGTGTATTCGGGATATGCAGCAAATCGAAAATCCTGGCTTTACGAATATTATAAGATAAAACATAAAAATCCCTCGGAAATGATTAAAAAATCATTTTTCGGGGGATTTATTTATGCAGATAATTTTTTATTTTACTTATGTTATCACCTTATCATCCGATCCCGCCCAGCACAACACCAAGGATCAGCACCAGAAAGCACACCGGAATATAAAGATATTTACACACCGGGTAAAAATATTTCGTGAATGGTTTCTCGCGGCCTTTGTTGACCTGGCTTTCCACATAGCTCCGGCCGAAGATCCAGAAGAACATGATCCCTGCAAGTCCTGCGCCGAGAGGACAGATATAGATGGAAAGCACATCCATCCAGTCAGAAACAATGCCCTGGATAAGAAGCGAAACCACAACGCCGATCACTGAGATCACCATGCAGGAAGGAATCCGGCCAAGACCTGTTTTTTCCTGAACTGTGGCAATAGGAGCTTCATAAAGGTTCATAAGCGAGGTCATGCCTGCAAGGAACACAGCTACGAAAAAGATGATGGCAATGATCCGTCCGCCAGGCATGGTTTTGATCAGGTGCGGCAGGTAGATGAACAGAAGTCCGGGACCGCCCTGGTCAAGCTTGGCACCTGTGGTAGCCATGGCCGGAATGATAACAAGTGCTGCCAGCATAGCAGCCAGAGTATCAAAAAGTGCTACCCTTGCAGCAGATGCAGGGATATATTCGCTGTCCGGAAGATAAGATCCGTAGATTAGTGTACCGTTGCCTGCAACAGACAGGGAGAAAAATGCCTGTCCAAGTGCGAAGATCCAGGTGGAAGGCTTTGCCAGAACTTCCGGCTCCACGCGGAAGATATAGCGGTATCCGGCAGCAGCTCCCGGCTGAAAGGCAACATAGATGCCAAGGATCACAAACAGTATAAAGAAGATAGGCATCATCACTTTATTGGCCTTTTCGATGCCGCTTCCAACGCCGTACATCAGGATAAACATGCAGATCACAAGAGCAGCCAGCTGCCAGAGATTATTTCCCCAGGCAGAGGCCATGCCTCCGAATTTGGCGCCAAAGGACTCAATATCTGCCCGGTGCCAGGGTGGAGCCTGTAAAGGCTCCGAGCATATATCGGAAGATCCATCCCATAACAACGGTATAACCGATAGCCATGGCCAGTGCACCGATCACCGGTATCCAGCCCAGTGTTTCACCCAGCCTTCGCCTGCCTCTGGTTTCACAGGCCATGCCGAAGGCGTCAATGGGCCCGGAACGTGTCCCGCGGCCAAAACTCATCTCACCGATCACCCCGGTAAAGCCGATCAGTGCCACAAAAATAAAATACGGGATCAGGAACGATCCCCCGCCATACAGGGAAACTCTGGTGGGAAACATCCAGATATTTCCCATTCCAACCGCAGACCCGATGCAGGCCAGAATGAACCCCCAGCGGCTGTTAAAAGATTCTCGTTTTTTCATAAAAATAAAATTTCCTCTCTCCGTTGATCGTTTCAGTATAACATAATTTTGGAAAATAGGAAACTGCAGCATCTATACAGATCTAGGCGGATATTTGTGAGCCACATTTGTCACCTGCTCATAACCGTATAGCTGCGAAGCAGTTATGAGCCTGGCTCATCGGCGCAGGGCATTATCATAAAATCGAAAATGATCCGGTCTGTGCCGTGACTGGGTATACTCAAACATCACACCGTCACTGTTATAAGTCTGGCTGGACACCACAGCCACGCAGTTATAATCCTTTACATTCAGATGAAGATATTTTTCATCAATTTCTGTAACCTTTTCCACAGTCATGATACGTTTGCTGTTGACAATGGTCATATGAAGCACCTGTTCCAGATATTCATAGATAGAATGACTGGCAATCTCGGCAGTAAGGCCGGGAACGGATTCCTTCAGAAAATAATTATGGTTGATGATCAGCGGGATATCTTCAAGATAATGGATACGCTGAATATAATATACTTCTGCACCAGCGGGGAATCCTGTGTAAGCTGACTGATTTTTGCTGATACAAAGCTCTGTAAAAAGAGCCACCTCCGTATGGGCATTCTGACCGTTCCTTGCAGCAGATTCCTTGAAGGTTTCGATCTCTCCGATGGTGAAAGCAGTCTTCTCGTTTGGACGGTAGATATTGCGGACACCTTTTCCCTGCATGGTCTGTACATAGCCGTCACTGACAAGAAGACTGACCGCACGTCGCAGAGTATTGCGGGAGCAGCTGTAAGTCTGGATCAGAGTGTTTTCGGAAGGCAGAAGCTCCTGATAGGCAAAGGTGTTGTCCTCTATTTTCATTTTCAGATCTTTATAGATATCTTCGTAAATACTTTTGTGCATTTCAATTCTCCATTCATGTTCGGTCAAAAATATATAGCAGGATTTATGATTTCTGGAATAATTATAAAAGATTTTCCCGGTAAGCGCAATGTAAATACCGTGGAATGTTTAAACAAGTTACAGAGTATATTGATATGTTATGAGGATAGTATGAGAAATATAGATGAAATCAATTTGTGGCCATTCAAAATCATGATACTGGATTTCGAACGCATATAAGCTGTAAGCGCCAGAGGGGCTTACGCGTAAACAAAAAAAGGAAATGTGACAGTGTAAAAACAGATCACATTTCCTCTTATTTTATCAAAGCTAAAATAAAGTCAGGCCTCTTTTTTCTTATAGGAAAGATTCCTGAAGCTGCTGCCGTCAGAAGCTGTGCTTCGGGTAACTGCCGATGTATCGGCTGCGGTATTCCGGTCTGCACTGATCAGCCATACAGCATAGAAGGCAGGAACCAGACAGAGCCATACGCCTGAGAGACCGCAGGTCATATACAGGATCAGAGACAAAGCTGCACCTGTATGAAAAGAAAGCAGCGTCATTCCGTAGAATTTTGCTTTATCGCACTGTGCGCTGTCCTTTTTCATAAGGAACTGAGTGACAGCTGTGGTGAACTGGCGAAGGTTGTTGGTGGAAAAGATCGTGGAGCTGTTATATCCGCCGGGAGCCTTGAAGGTACACCACTGGAAAGGCATTGCAAAGAACACGGGGTAAAGAGCCACAACCGGAGACATTCCGGAAGGAAAGAATCCCAGGAGCAGGATCGCAAAGATATCGATCACGATACTGATAAAACGAAGATCTGCGGAAAAATGCTCTGGGATCCAGACCGTAAGGATAACAGCAGCCATATATATGAGAAGCGCACCCACACGCAGAAGCATATCCGAAAAATTCCTGCCTATGAGATCCCGCACAACACCAATAAGATTGGCTGTCTGGGCATTGCCAAAAAGATCTGCTCTTGACACAATGGCATAAAGCCCCAGGTATCCACCGATAAAAGATAAGGTGTAATGTATCAGAAAACGATATTTCATTTCCGTATGCATATGTAAAGATTCCTTTCATTAAAATAGGCAGATTCCATATGTCTGCCGGACTTTGCCACCCATTATAATACAGCCTGCAAAAAAAATCAAAAATTTTTT
>ENA-OQED01000930-OQED01000930.1-human-gut-metagenome-genome-assembly--contig:-NODE-930-length-11164-cov-0.922352_pt1 | contig 11164 bp, 11 predicted proteins | sample MGYA00242790_ERZ504625 | MGnify/ENA primary metagenome ERZ504625 (study PRJEB26092, sample SAMD00036345) | human gut metagenome | host: Homo sapiens | study: EMG produced TPA metagenomics assembly of...
TTCAAATGCTGCTTCTCCGTCCAGATGTTCCTCTTTCGTAAGCTGTTCATAGGATTCCAGCGTATCCAGTACCTGTTTGCGCACATGATCTTCCTGCTTTGTCATCTGTTCTTCTTTCCGAAGTTTTTCATACTTTTCTCTTGCCTCACAGACCACAAGATCAATCTGCAGATTCGATTTATATAGTTTCAGATAATCATACAGAATCGTCACAAAACGATCTTTCAGAAAATATTCCTTAAAGCAGGTTCCCAGTCTGCCGATCAGCATATTGACCACACTGAAGCGCTCATCAAACGCTGCATACTGCAATCGTTCTAATGTATCCTTTGTATAGACACCTTCAATGATCTTCTCCAGTCCATAATCCTTTTTATATTTCCGGTACAGTTCCAGATAATTTGCAAAATCCTTTGCAATCTTCCAGTGCTGGATATACTGATGAACGACCTCTCTGTCCGCTTTCTTTCCCAGGCGTTCATACGTCTTCAGAAGCTGGGAGAGATCTTCCCATCCTCTGGCCGTTGCAAAGACTCTCCCGTCCACGGTCGTCTCCATGCGATAGAAATAATCTCTGCGGATCTCCAGATATGCAAGGATTGCCGGATGGATATCTGCCTGATATGCGTATTCTTTCCAGACATCATAGTTCACATCCACATCGATCTTCTTGATACGATCGAGCGTCACCACATCAAAATCGCGAACCGATTTATTATATTCCGGCGGATTGCCTGCCGCCACAATGATCCAGCCTTCCGGGATCTTCTGATTGCCAAACATCTTACACTGCAGGAACTGCAGCATCGTCGGTGCCAGCGTCTCTGACACACAGTTGATCTCATCGATGAAGAGGATTCCTTCTTTTAATCCGGTCTCTTCCATCTTATCGTATATTGAGGCAATAATCTCACTCATCGTATATTCGGTAACAGAATATTCTTTTCCGCTATATACTTTCTTTTCAATAAATGGCAGTCCCACCGCACTCTGTCTGGTGTGGTGCGTAATCGTATATGCCACAAGCGCCACTTTACACTCTTTGGCCACCTGTTCCATGACCTGAGTCTTTCCGATTCCCGGAGGCCCCATCAAAAGAATCGGTCTCTGTCTGATCTGTGGAATCATATAATCCCCGAACTCATCTTTGGCAAGATATGCTCGATGGAATCTCTGATTTCTTTCTTTGCTCGCTTTATATCCATTTATGTTCTTTCCTCCATGTATTTCAACATTTCCTTAAAAGTCCTGTCCTTCTTCCAGAATGATCTTGATCGCCCATGGCGGGACATCCACGTCCTCATATTCTTCCTCCATGAACACAAATGCCGTCTCGTAGACCGGGCGCTTTGCCGGATAGATCCCACGTCCATCCGTAAAATAGATCATCCCCCGCAGATGTTCAAAGGTATGCTGCCTGATCATTTCGTCCACATAGGCAAATGCCGGGCGGAAATCCGTTCCGCCTTCGCCCTTTAATTCTAACTTCTCCATATAAGATTTCAGTTCTTCCTCACAGGTGATCTTCTGATCCGTCTGGATCTGGTCATCACACTGTATGATATGAATATTCACCTTTCGGAAAAAGCTGTCATTCTCACTCAGCACACCATATGTCTCTCCAGAAACTTTTTCACCAGTTCCCCGGAGCACGACATTGATGTATCGATCACAATCACAAATTCTTCAACCTTCTGGACTTCCTTCCACTCCTGCGGCTCGATCAATGGCATATTCCCATACAACGACAAACCATAGCTGTAGAAATTATAGTCAAAAGAATCCGGGTCTACCGTCATCTCTTCTTTTAAAACCGAAAACTTCCGTAAGAATTCCCGGTAATCCATCCGTTCCCGGTTCTCAACCTTCACCTGATCAATCAGACTGCCCGAACTTTCCGATGCTTCTTTGGAAAATGTCTCCATCTCCGTCTCCATACGTTCGCTGATGTCCTGCCACTGATTCTCGATCTGGCTCTGTTTCTTCTTTTCCTCATCTTTCGGCCAGTAGCTGTGATCGTCCACACGGAAGTCTGACTCTAACTGTCCAAGCTTCGTTTCCGGGAATTCTTCTTTCTTCAGCACTTCATATACCGTTCTGCCGTCAGTGTTTTCATTTTCTTTTTCAGCATCCGATACATCTCTCTTCTCGGAAGAGACCTGGCCTTCATCACACAGCGGTACTGAAGCCCGTCGATGATGGATTCTGCCACAATGTCGCAGGCAGATGATAAATCCGCTCTTCTCTTCCCTTTCTCCGGAGCATATGCCGGAAGATACCATGCAGTACCAGATGCAAATAGATCCGGTTCACCATAACGCGGTCTTCCCGGAACAATCCCCCCAGATACTGCGGATCATAATAAAGGTACAGTCCATCCGTTCCCATGCCGTCCGCACCAGTATCCGGTATAAATGGCATGCACGACAATGCAACGTCCAGGAAACGCATCTTCATATAAAGCTCATTTCTTGCCGTGATCAGGATCTTTCGACTGACAGACTCCATACGCTCCTGCATGGCAGTTGACTGTGACACAGCCTCTGGTTCTGTTGTTTCTTTCTTTATTTCTTCATTTTTTATACGTCTCTTCGTATCTGCCATATGATTTTCCGCTTTTTCTCCTTACAATTCAAACGTCTTTTTCTTCTTCGGGAACAACTCTTTTCTGACATCCATAAGCACACTCAGACTTTCCGTCCTGTTCCTCTCTGCCGCTACATCCATACCTTTCTGTAAAGACGGTTCACTCCACAGCTTCTTCTGCTCCAGGAACCGGATTCCTTCTATATCTTCTCTCTTTACCAGATACGCTGCCACCGTTTCCATATGCTCCCGTATGTATGTTTTGTAGACATTTTTGTTCTTCTCCGACAATTCCTCCGGAAAACGCAGACGGTCCAGTGCAAGCTCCACCGCCGTCTCTTCTGTATCCTCCGCAACCGTATGATAGAACATCTCATCATATTTCTTATAATCTAATTCCCGGTTATAAAAGCACTGGCGGTAGTATCCTCCCGCACCATGATGGTGTGTCTCAAGAATCCTTGCCGGGGTGTTCTCAACCGCCTCTTCATAATGTTCCGGAAATAGAATCCGGACTTCCCGCAACCATTCATCTGTACTGTTTTTTTCTGCGCAACATCTCCAACTGTATCTGTATAAGCTTACACGGATCTGATAACGCATCTCTTCTACAATAGATTTCAGACAGCTCTTCTTGCCCTCACGGAAATATATCTCCACTTCTTCCAGACGACAACCCGTCAATGCACCGCCACCCATATCGAGCAGTTGATTCCCCAGAATCAGTTTTTTCAAGTTCTTGCACCGGTAGAATGCGTAACGACCGACTTCTTTTAACGCTTCCGGCAGCCAGATCTCTTCCACTTCCAGATTCCTGGCAAATGCATAATCATCCAGTGCGGTCACAGTTTCTCCTTCTATCTCATCCGGCAGGACCACACAAGTGTCCGCTCCGTAATATTCAGTGATCATCATACCCTTCGCTGTCATTATATCTGATCTCCGCAGTGATCAGATTATCCTGCTTTTTATTCTTTACCTGTTCATTTATTTTTGCATCCATATTCCATTCAATTCCGTCCCTTTTTCTTTCTTCCCTATACTACTATGATTCCCTGCTATTTGCAAGGCAGGTCATAACTTTGTATTCGCTGCATATATATGAACAAATGATTCTTGCGGAGTTCTTATGTCCCGATTACATAATTACAAACCATTGATCCTCTTATTCTTCTTTTCATTCTGTTTCTTTGCAGGCGGACAGATTGCCCGGCTCTTTCCGCCTGCGTCTGTCAGAACAGATGATAAAAGTCCATCCGGTAATGCAGCTTCCTCCGGCACAGTTCCGACAGCCTCGACTTCCGGCAATCCCCTCTCCACGATTCTGCCGGCTGCCGAAAACTGGGGTCTCAGCTTTCAGGAGGAAGGCAAAGTTCCTGTCGGTAATGCATCTTTCGATGAGCTTCAGCAATATCACGCCTACTATGCACAAAAGACGGATAAAAAAGTCATCTATCTTACTTTTGACTGCGGCTATGAAAACGGAAATACACCGGCTATCTTGAACGCTTTAAAACGTCATAACGTTCAAGCCACATTTTTTGTTGTCGGAAACTTTCTGCGTGATAATCCAGAGCTGATAAAGCAGATGTTAAAAGAAGGTCATACCGTCGGCAACCATACTTTCCATCACCCCGACATGTCCCAGATTGCAACAAAGGAGACATTTTCCAGAGAACTTAAGAGTGTGGAAGCTCTGTATAAAGATATCACAGGCAAATCCATGACCCGCTTCTACCGGCCGCCACAGGGAAAATACAGTACTGAAAATCTGCAGATGGCAAAAGACATGGGGTATCATACCTTCTTCTGGAGTCTTGCCTACGTTGACTGGCTGGCCGACGCGCAGCCATCCAAAGAAGAAGCCTTTGACAAGCTTCTCGGACGGATCCATCCGGGTGCCATCGTGCTACTGCATAACACCTCCAGAACCAATGGCGAGATTCTGGATGAGCTGCTTGCAAAGTGGGAGGAGATGGGGGTATACATTTTCTACACTCAAAAAGCTTGTCAGGAACACTTGAAAATAAAAAACAAACCGGTTTGCTTCCATCAATTTCTTTCTGATTTCTGCAAACCGGTTCATTCTATTCATCCTATTTTAATCGAGATCAATCACATCCATTTTGAATGTATCATCCATCTCCGCATGACTTCTTCTCTTTTCCGGATGATTACTCAAAAGATCTGCTGTCGCATCAAACAGATCGTCATCATCACAACCTGCTCCGAACAGATCATAATCATCATCTTCTGAATAATAGCCTTCGAAGTTGTCAAATGCTTCTTCATCCAGAGGGGTAAAGGCTTCAAAATCATTGGTATCCTCCAGATTGATCTTCTTAACAGGTTTACGGATTGCCGGACCTGTCTCGTCTAAGGCACGGACGCCTTGGGATGGTTTCTTTTCTCTTTCAGGTTCTGTGCGTCTTGCTGGCTTTTTCTGCCTTGCTGATTGTTTCTTAGCAGGCTTGTGCTCCATTGCTTTTGCAATATTTTCTGTCACCCATGGATCCTCATCATCGAAATCATCCTCATAATCTTCAAATTCGTCTTCCTCATAGTCAAATCTTGATGTTTTCTTTACAGCTGCTGTTTTTTTAGCTGTCTTTTTATTTTTCTTCTTCTCTTTATTTACTTTTTTCGCAGCTTTTTTTCTGAATCTTCTTCTCTGCTTCTTCCTCATCCATATCAATTCCATATTCGTCATACAGATCATCTAATTCAAGATCTCTATAATGAAGTTTTACAGAAGTAATAATTACTACGATCAGCAGTACTGCAAAAAGAACAAGTGCAATAATTACTACGATATCCAAAAAACTATCTACAAAATTTAAAATTTTTCCCCAGATTCCTTTTCCGTTATTGACAGTAGAATCTGACGTTGAAGATGTTCCTGATGATGGCGAATATTTCTGGTACGTACCATCTGTTGTATCATAACGGTATGTTGTCTTTTCTCCATCCGAATTCATCGCATAGACAATATAATATTCCGCATTCTTTGTATCCTGCCATGTATCAAACTCTTTTCCGTTTAATGTAAGTGATGTCTTCTGATACTGGTCTTGGCAATGAGATATTTCCGTCATCAGCCAAAGGAATAATATATCTTCCCTTTGCAACCTCTATTACTTCAAGAGGAGAGAACTTTCCGGTATCACTGTCATACAGATAAAAATCCGCATCTCCTCCGTTTTCAGGTGTAAGATACATTGCAAGTGCGCCACTTGATTCCTGCTTAATAATCTGATGATCTGTTCCTTCAAATTTCAACGCATCTCTTACAAAACCATCAGGAATAATCGTATCCGAAAAATCATCTGTTACGATATATTTTGATTTTCCAATCTTAACCTCTGTTCCATCAACAGCTGAACTGGTATCTTCTTCCTGAATCAGCGATTTATCACCTTCTGCTATGCTGACAGATGAAGAACCTGACGTAATCTCCAATGCAACTCCATTGCTATCAATTCCATCAACCTTGGCAACTTCTACCGATGTTGTTCCCTCATCCAATGCCTGGAATTTTAAATTAAATTCCATCGTTGTTCCGGCATTTTCATCATTTCTTGATATTGTAATTGTTCCGTCTCCACCTGTAGCATCATCACCGCTGATGAAGCGCAGCTTTGTTTTATCATAGCTTAATGTTGCCTGAATTGTATTTAATGCTTTCGCAGACGAAACCTTTGCCGTTACTTCTACTTCTGCCCCGACACTGGTCTGCGGATCAGAAAATCTGAATTCTGCTGCGGTTGCACTTGCCACACATGTCATTCCAACACACAACATACAACATCAAAAGAAATGATACAATTTATTTTTTTGACTTTTTTCATGAATAATACCCCTTTTTCTATCTTTATGGTGTTCTACTCCGTGGTACCTTCGCCGCCAGTTGATTCTCCGCCTGTCCCGGTTGATGTATCTCCCGTTGATGTACCATTTCCTGTCGTTCCTGTACTTCCTGTTGTTCCGCTTCCTGTTCCGGTTGATGTACCACTTCCCGTACCTGTTCCGGTTGTACTTCCCGTTGTCCCTGTACTTCCCGAAGTACCACTGTTACCACTCGTTCCCGATCTGTACGAAGTGCTTCCGGTTGTTCCTGTACTTCCCGAACTGTTCTTTGTTGTTCCACTGCTTCCGGAATATGTCTCTTCCGGCTGTTGCATAAACTCCTGTGTTGATTCGTCTGTATCAGCATCTCTGTTTCCGGCTTTTTTCTCTATCTTTGCACTGATATCCGATACTGTGGAAGACACATCATAATTGTCACTTTCTCCATAGAAGAAGCTATGCAGCTGCTTTACATTACTTTCCATTGTAACCGGAATAACAACGCTTCCTACATTTCCCAATGTATCGGTTGTCTTGTCAAATGGGAACCCTGTTGTTTCTCCCAGTTCATAATCAAACGCATCTTTCGCATATTCAAGGATTTCTGTCATTGTAAAGTTTGTCGAAACCTCAGGAAAAACCTTATCAATAATCTTATTCAACTGTGCCGGTGATGCCTGTTGCAGCTTCTCTACAACTTTCTGTAGAACCGCCCGCTGCCTTTCTGCACGTTTGAAATCATCTCCGGCTGTGTATCTGATTCTGGCATATGCAGTTGCCTGCACACCATTCAGAGTCTGTGTTCCCGGTTCTGTAACTCCCGGAGACAGCTTTCCGGTCACCTTCATAATCTCCTGAACATAACCACAGATGTACGGTACTTCATCTTCCTGCACGTCGATATCAATTCCGCCCACAGAATCTACAATATCTATCATCAGTTAAAATTCACCGTTACATAATGTTCAATATTCATATCCAGATTCTTATTCAACACTGAAAGAGCACCTTCCGGACCACCATATGAATACGCTGCATTGATTTTATTCAACGTTCCATCTTCCTGCTCTGACAACGTGTCTCTATATATTGATGCAATTTTCACCTTCATTGTCTTCTTGTTCAGGCTTGCAATCATTATTGTGTCACTTCTGGTTCCTTTGTCCAGATCATTGTCTCTTGAATCCACACCGAACAATGCAACATTCAGATATCCGCTTCCCCTTTTTTTTGCTTCCTTTGAAACGCTTAATTTATCTGTATCTAACTTTACTGTATTGATCTTCGAAAGCTTACTGGCTACAATGACAGCTCCGATCGCTGCTACCGTCACCAATGTTCCTCCAAGAATGGCTCCAATCTTCTTACCCAGAGACCAGGAGGCAAATCCCCTTGTTTTCGACCTTCGTCCCCGTCTTTTATATCTTTTTTTATCTTTTGCCATTACTTTTTATATCCTTTCTTCAGTCGTAGCTTATCATATCATATCTATATTACCTTAAAATATGACAAACTTCAATCAAAAAATAAAGCTTTTTCGCCTACTTTTCCCAGTATCCCGGACTCATCGAACACCATTTAACGACTTTATCCGGCAATTTTTTATACATTTCCCCATCCGGTAACCAATATACTTACAACCACTTTGATAAACCAGTTTTGGAACCATATATATTTTCCGCTGTTTTACCAAATGAGCAGCTGTCTGCTTCACCAGTTTTATTCCTTCGTTTTCAGACTTTATACCATCGAATACTTCCGGATGTTCTGCCTGCGACACAGCCATATCAAAATTGCGGTGAAACTGCTGCATTCCTGTATAATTATGTGAGTGAATCACTCTCGCTTCAGCCACATAAGCAACCTTGTATCCGGCATTTATCATATGACCAGCCAATATCATATCCTCATTAAATATTGTTTTCTTGCAGAATCCACCTGCTTTTTCATAAATATTCCGTTTATATGCCGCACAAACGTTAGAACAGAAGAATGTTTTAATGCCCATTTCCTGTAAATCTTCCTTGCTTTTTATCCGGCTGTTTTCCGGGTAATTGAATTTTCTGGTATATTTTTCTATATAATTACAATCAGATGCTGCAAGCTGACGTGCATACGCCGCCCCGGTCATTTCATCTTCTTCCAGTACTTTCACCAGATTTCCAATCACATATTCATCTGCCGGCACTGCATCCTGTGTCATAAATACAACAATTTCCGCCTTTGACATCTGCATTCCCATATCCCGTGTTGCGCCATGATCAAATTCCCGGCGTTCTATATGGGATACTTTTACCTTTTCCATCTGCTCTACTTCTTTCGGAAACCTTCCGGCCTTTGTATTGATCACAAAAATAGTGCCGATCGGATATTCCTGTTCCTGAAGTTTTTTCACAAGTCTGCTAAATTTTTCATCTGGTCTGTATGATGGTATCACCACATCTACAGAAGTCTGATCGTTATTCATCTTTTCTTTTTCATCCTCTATTTCTTATCATATCCTACATAGCAATAAATCATCCCTGTAATGATCAGCCAGAACCATGTCGCAGGACTGCTGAACCATGTTGTAAAAAATGCAAGAGCCAGATACACTGCAATCTGTCCATAAAAAGATATACAACCGGGTTATCACTTTTTTTAATAATATCAATAATGACCTTTGCCACAACACCAATAAGCAGAGCTATCACAAATACTCCAATGACTCCAAAATCATAATAAGCATCATAAAACATTGTAAACGTTGTCAATTCGGTACTGGTCAGATAGACCGTTGCCGGAACCAGATTTGGCATTACAAATTTCAATCCCGTTAATGACACAAACGGGAATAACATCCGCAGGCCATAAGAAAATTTCGGCAGATTTTTCACCAGACAGTCAAAATTATCGTAGTTATTGGCAATATAGATATACGGCTGGGTCAGAAACACCGGCATATGTGTATATTTCATTTTAAATACATTGTTCAAATATATCGCATCCCGCTTCTGTGACAATGTAATCACCACATACGCTGCACAAACCACAAGGCCAAGAAGAACCAAGGTACTTTTCCGCATATTTTTATTTACCAGTATATAAATGACTGCTGCCACACCTATTTCAAACAGAAACTGAAATCTCGATACATAGAGAAACGGAACTGCAAATGCCACTATATTTGCAATAATGATCGCTCCATTACGCCACTTACTTTCCTCAGAATCGATTTTTTTCCAAAGCACCGTAAGTCCTGGTATCAGGATACAACTGATTGCACAATAATGAAGATAATGTAAAGCCGACATTCTGAAATAAGAATACGAATAAGGTTCGTCTGAAAAAACCGGAATATAACCGATCCGGATAATTTCGATTACAAAACATCCTGCCGACACAACCAGCAGCAACATAATACATCGAAAAAGCCTGTCTGCCTTTTTTTTATTTTTTCAGGTTCTTTTCCCTCTACCCTGCTATACTTTCTTCCCCCATTCATATCCTATTCCAAAAGCTATATATATCACACAAAAGCTCAACCAGGTTATATAGCTCCATGTATCCTGTAATGTACTGAGTTTCAGACAGCTGATTCCCTGGCCCCCTACCCAGGCAAGTGTAAACAGAGCCCTCAGTTCCACAAAGCTTCCACTTTCCCTTACCCAGTGAACATACAAATAAACAGCTTCCACAATCAGAATAATTCCCGAAGCATAATACCATTTTGCCAGTGACGCTATGTAACTGACAAAAAAGCTCAGCATATAAGTTCCATATTCTAAAATAATTTTATTCCGTTCCCTCATTCAGACTGTCTCCTTTAAACGTAGACTCCATTGCATCTGTATTATCTGCTGTTATATCCGTCAGATAAACAATGTCACTGTCAATCTCTTTTACTTTGTCTGATGCCTCATAAGAATCATCATTAAACAGTTCCTGATGTAATTGCTTTACATTCTGTTCCAAACCGATTGGAATGACAAAAGATACACCGCTATGATTCTTCACTGTTTCACTGGTTGTTACCTGATATGGGAATCCATTTGTTGACACCAGATTATAATTCAGTGCATTCGCTGCAAATCCCAGAATCTGTTTTGAAGAAAAACTTGTCGAAATCATCGGAAATACTTCATTTACTATTTTATTTAAAGTAATGAAATTCGCTTTCTGTGCTTTCTTTGCAACCTTTTCTAATACAATTCTCTGTCTCTGTGCACGTTTGAAGTCATTACCACTTGTATAACGGATTCTTGCATATGCCACACCATGAATACCGTCCAGATGCTGTGTACCGGATTTTTCTTCTATATCCGACCAATGTTCGCCAATCACTCTTGCCGTCTCGGCACCATACAGATTGCACCAGTGTGCTTCTTCTTTCGTCATTTTAATATCAATCCCACCCAGAGCATCAATCACTTTTACAAGCGCATTAAAATTCACACTGACATAATTCTTAATATCAAGATCAAAGTTACGGTTCAGAAGACTGATCGCCTCTTCCGGACCTCCTGTATTATATGCTGAGTTCGCTTTATCATAGCGTCCATTCTGTTGCTGCAGCAACGTATCCCTGTATACAGACACAAGCTTCACGTCACTTGTCTTATTATTGATACTTGCGATCATAATACAGTCACTTTGTACACCGCCGTCCAATTCATTATTTCTCGAATCTAATCCAAACAATGCAATGTTCGTATACTCTCCTGTATCCTTATAGACTTCCAGCTTTTTTTTA
>ENA-OQED01000931-OQED01000931.1-human-gut-metagenome-genome-assembly--contig:-NODE-931-length-11156-cov-1.202738_pt1 | contig 11156 bp, 9 predicted proteins | sample MGYA00242790_ERZ504625 | MGnify/ENA primary metagenome ERZ504625 (study PRJEB26092, sample SAMD00036345) | human gut metagenome | host: Homo sapiens | study: EMG produced TPA metagenomics assembly of...
AAGAGAGGAGGCTTAATATTGTCTCCTCTTATAGAGGTGATTCCCCACGGGGTGGGGAAATGTCACCGTAGGTGACAAAAGGGACCGCTCAGTACGAGATGCCCGACAGGGCAGCGGAGTCGATTCGCCCTTTATGAAAGGGCAGACCGCAGGAGGCGTGACGGGCGAACAATGTTCGCCCGCATCCCCTCTTGAAAAGCTGGCACACAGCACCGGTCAAATTCGCTTGTTCCCGGCAAAATCACGCTTAAAAATCCACCTGTATTTCTTGCAAAACAAGTCCTGCAAACAGAAAGGAAATCGAGAAACATGAAAAAATATCTGATGATCCTGGGCGGTTTTACGGGGATCTTGTTCCTGTTCACCGTGATCCCTGCCCGGTTTTCGGCGCAGCCGGATCACGCTGCAGAATATTCCGCCGCCACCCCTGTCACGACCCTTTCCGCCGAAGAGAGCGCCGCCGCACCGGAAAGCGAACCGGACAAGGCGGCGCTGTGCGAGACCTACCGGATGCTGGACATCACCAGCGGCAAGGTGGAAGAGATCTCCGTCCGGGACTATGTGATCGGCGCAGTTTGTGCAGAGATGCCGGCAACCTTTGAGCCGGATGCGCTGAAGGCGCAGGCAGTGGCGGCGCACACCTACGCCGAGCGGCAGCATCTCCTGGAAAGCGCCAGTCCCACCGCAGCGCTCTGCGGCGCAGATTTTTCCAACGACAGCAGCCAGTACCAGGCATATTTCACGGAAAACCAGGCACGGCAGTACTACGGGGACAACTTTGAGACCGCCTATGCCAAGGTCACCCAGGCGGTGGACGATGTACTGCCCTATGTGCTGGAATACGACGGCGCACCCATTATTGCGGCGTTCTGCTCCATGTCCGCCGGCGTCACAGAAAGTGCAGAAAACATCTGGGGCAGCAAGGTGGAATATCTGGTTCCGGTGGAGAGCCAGGCGGACACCTCTGCCCCGCGCTATCTGGAAACGGCGCAGTTCACCGGAGACGAGTTCCAGGCGGCGGTGCAGTCCATGCTGCCCGGTGCAGTCTGGGAAGAGGACATGGCGAAATGGGTGCAGATCGGAGCAAGTTCCCCGTCCGGGACTGTGCTGGAAGTGACGGTGGGCGGCGTTTCCTGCACCGGGCAGCAGCTGCGTGAGGCGCTGGGGCTGCGGTCGGCGGTATTTTCCGTGGAGGTGCTGGACGGCAGGCTGGTTTTCACCACCAAAGGCTACGGTCACGGCGTAGGCATGAGTCAGTTCGGCGCAAACGCCATGGCAAAGGACGGCGCAGGCTGGCAGGAGATCCTGGCGCATTATTATCCGGCGGCGGAACTGACAGAGGGACAGGTCGAATCGTGATTCTGTCTCTGTTGCACAAGTACTTTCCACAATTCTTTCAACATTTTAACAGATGAAAACAAACAGTTTTGTGGAAAGTTCCGCAGTGTTCGGGAAAAGGCGTGCATATTATACAATTTTTGCATAAAAATTATCCGATCTGCCCCTTGACAAACCGGATGGATTCGGGTATAATAAAAGACAAAGAGAGCGTACCGAAAACGGTCTGCTCCCACATGAGAATATGGAAATAGCCGTCTTAGTTTGGTCGCTCAAGACGGCTATTTCCGTTTATTGAGCTCAGATACGCAAGATATGCTCGGAACACTTCACAAACAATGTTAATGCACTTGACAAGAATGTCCAGATTCATTCGCATTCACTCCCTTCCGGGAGTTGGATTGACCGCCGTAGACCTTTCGGTACGCTCATGCTGTTAATTATAGCAAAACCGGACCGTTTTGTCAAGATTTCGACAGAACAAATTATCCGGTCTGCCCCTTGACAAACCGGATGGATTCGGGTATAATAAAGACAAAGAGAGCGTACCGAAAACGGTCTGCTCCCAAATTTAGCACTTAAATAGCTGCCAAAAGTCGGGGAAGGACTGGGCGGCTATTTTCCTTTTCTATCGTCATGCTGCATGATCTGAATGACCTTGCAGATAAAATTCAAAAGTTCCAAAACTTCCAATAAGCTCATGACATCACCCCCTTCCTGTAAAAAAGCAGGCGTGGGAGCAGGATTAGACCGCCGTTACATACAACTGTATGTTTTTCGGTACGCTCATGCTGTTTATTATAGCAAAATCAGACCGCTTTGTCAAGAATTTGACAGCTTGAGCGAGTGTTCTGATTAAGCGATTCCGGGTATCACAAAACCAAAGAGAGTGCGCCGAATGGCGGTCACTCCCGTTAAGTTTAGACTGTTATAAGAAACAGCCGCCTTATGTAGGAGTTAGGCAGCTGTTTCTCTTTTCTGCTGTAGAATATCTGCAAACAAAAAGCGGACGTTTTCCCGTGTGGGGAGACGTCCGCTTTTCGCAGAATGTGTGACATTTCATGAGGATCGTCACAAAAATGTCTTTATAAAAGTTGTTTCGAAAATGTCATTACACTTGCGCAAGCGTCTGCCGCAGAACTGCCAGATCCAGCCCGTTTACCGTGCCGTCCCCGTTGCAGTCTGCCAACGCCGCAGCGTCCTTGGGCAGGCTTTCTACGCCCAGAAGATACTTCTGGAGAAGCACCAGGTCTGCGGCGGAAACGCTGCCGTCTCCGTTGCAGTCCCCCAAAAGCGGCTTGTCAGAATCACCCTTTACCGCCAGGAGCTGCTGCATCAGCGTGTCATCATACATCTTGCAGTTGTTCCGGTCGTAGTGCAGGTCTGTGATATCCCACAGCACCGGACACATATCCCGCTCATATGCTGCGCCGCAGACAGAGGACAGGAACTTCCGGACGGACTCCTCTTCCTTGTTCTTTTTCGGGCAGCCGTACTCTCCGATGATGACCGGGATTCCCTTGTCCACATAGGTGGTTTTCAGAAGATCCATGTTCCGGTTCAGTTCCTCGAAGTCTGCATCTGTTCCCCAGGTGGAACGCATCTTGCCCCAGTCTGCATCCTCTTCCAGGATGGCAAAGCCGGAGGGCGTATAGTAATGCACCGAGACAGCGCAGCGGTGCGCCGGGTCGTCCGGCATCTGGAACAGACTGTCACAGGTCAGTTCCACGTCGGTGTTATAACCGGAGATGAGCAGGTGGCGCTGGGGATTGTTGCCGCCGGAGGAGCGGATGATGTCCACAAAGGTCTGGTTGATCTCATTGACCAGGGCATAGGATTCCGCCTTGCCCTCTGTTCCGCCCCAGCGGTTCCACAGGCTCTCCCAGCCCAGTCTTCGTTCTGGGACTCGAATATCAGATAGTCGTCATAATCGGCAAAGGCATCGCTGACCTGTGTCCAGATCCGCTTGTACTTCTCCATACAGTTTTCCTTGTCCGTGGGGAAGTTCGCCAGCCAGCCGCCGTCATAGTGCAGATTGAGGATGACATACAGACCGCAGTCTCTCGCCCAGTCCACCACTTCCTGCACCGCAGAAAGATAGCTGTCACTGATGGTGTAGTTATCCCCCATCAGATTGGTCCACGCCACCGGAACACGAAGAGTGTCGAATCCGGCGTCAGCGTAGCCCTGGATCATCTGCTGGGTAATCACCGGACTGCCCCAGGCGGTCTCATAGGATTCCGGCGTGCCGTCGCCCCACTGGGCGATCCAGTCGCCGCAGGATTCATAGGTATTGCCCAGGTTGATGCCGATGCCCATATCCTTTACCAGCTCGGCAGTCGTAATGTCCCGCATCGGGGACTGTTTCTGGGGCAGCGCCGCAGCAGAAACGGCACAGTTGCACCAGAGCATACCGGCAGCCACTGCGCCGGCAAGTATTTTTTTCAGATTCATGGTCCTTTTCCCTGCGGCAAAGCGCCGCTGTGTCACTCTATTTTATGCCGGCACGGACACACGTCCCTGCTTGCGGAAGTCCGTAGGCGTACTGCCGCAGTTCTTCTTGAACTGGCGCAGGAAGCTGTAGGTACAGCCATAGCCGCACTGCTCTGCGATCTCACCCACCGTCAGTCCCGTGGAAGAAAGCAGCTCTTTGGCACGCTGCATCTTCGCACAGGTGACATCCGTCATCACCGTGACCCCGAAGGTCTTTTTATAAAGGTGCTGGAGTCCCGAGCGGCTCATGCGGACAAAGTTCAGCATGGATCTACCGTACCGAACTGTTCCGGCGTCTGATAGATCCGCATCCGCAGATAAGTCAGCTGCTCGTTGTTGTCCTTGAGCTGGAGGGTGCTGTGGTGGTCGCCGGCGCTGTATTCCCGGCGGATCTTCATCAGCAGGATGTTGGCGTACTGGTGTTCAATCTCGCTGTGCATCAGCTCTGCCGAGTAATGCTCATACGCCATCTTGCGGATCAGTTCCGACAGCTCCGCAGCGTTCTGGGTCTGCACCGGCGTATCAAAGGGCATTCCCTCATTGCGCAGGGCGATCTCTTCTTCCGGCGTCATATTGCAGTAAAACCAGTCGTCCGTATAGACACCGCTCTCCGCCTCATAGCGGCAGGTAGCGTGGGGCGTAAAAAACAGAATTGTATTCTTTTCCAGATGCAACTTTTTCCCGTTCAATAACAATCGTGCAGGTGTTTTCACCAAAAGGAACAGATAACAGCCCGGTCCGTCCGGATAATCCATCACAAAATCTGCACCGTGGGTATAGTTGTGTCCGATAACTCCAATTTTCATGATGTTCTCCTTTGCGTTCGTCGGATCGCCCCGTCTTTTTCCGGAGAACAGTAGGAAAATCCGAGACAGATCCATTTCAAGTACAATTGCATTGCCTCTATTATAGCATGATTTTCCGTCCAATGCAACCACAAATTTTGCTCATTTTATGCACATATCGTGCAAACAAGCAGAATGTTGCGCATCAAATATTGTGCAAGGCAATATCCGCATTATCAAAATCGTATTTTCGCAGGATACTCCCGTGAGATGCACGATGTGTGGGGTGGTGAGGCGAGATTTGTAGGGGTTGATCCCCCTGCCCCTTCGGGACATCCCCCTTTTCAAGGGGGACAATATACCGAATAGTCTCCTCTCGTAGAGGAGATGCCCGAAGGGCAGAGGAGTCGGAAGTCTCTCGGGCGAACAATGTTCGCCCCTACAGTGTTGCTGACATCTCCTGCGGTGTTTCCCCACAATTCCCATGAAATTCGAAAAATACCCCTTGACAAATACCCCTATAGGGTATATAATAGAGACGTACTGCAAAGCAGTCTATCACATGAAAGGCGGTAACGAGCAATGGTAAAGACAACATTAAAGATCGACGGTATGATGTGCAGTATGTGCGAGGCGCATATGAATGACCTGGTTCGCCAGAACTGCAAGGTAAAAAAGGTGACTTCTTCTGCGAAAAACGGTGAGACCGTAGTCATCAGCGAAGAGCCGCTGGATATTTCGATGCTGGACAAGGAGATCAAGGGCATCGGCTACACAATGCTCTCCCACGAGAGCGAACCCTATGAGAAAAAGGGTCTGTTCCACAGAAAGTAAGAGAAAATCACAGCACTGCAAACAAAAAAACAGCTATCCTGGTTTGGAATAGCTGTTTTTTGTTTGTATGGTGTTGCTGTAATCGCTGTTACTGTACTGTCGTCTGTACAGCGCCGCTTTTCAGGGTATCGTCATCCTCAGAGATGATGTACCACTTTTCGCCGATCTTGCCCAGGGTGGGATAGACCACGTCTGTGCCGGAATCGTTGCTGCCCTGGAACTTCCGCTGTACCTCCAGCGTTACCGCCTGGGAGATGTCAGCGCCGTCGTTCCCCAGCATCTCTTCCATGTTGGAGTTCCACTCCGAAACGCCGGAATCGCCCTGCTCCGACAAGCCCTCAATCTGATAGGTCACCTTCACATCGTCCCCGTAGGTTTCTTTCCACTCCGAAACGGTGTTGCTGCAGCCCTCTGCGAAGCTGTCGATCACGTCTTCCTCCGTCTTGTTATAGGTCTCCATGTAATACGTCCAGTATTCCGGCGGCGCCATCAGCTGGGTCAGCGTCTGACCGTCCGCCGCAAAGACTGCGGTATAATAGGATTGCAGCACATCGGCATAATCTGCGGAATCCGGTGCCTGCTGCTGTGCTTTCTGGTCGTGCTGATACCAGACCAGTCCGCCGCAGGCAAGCCCAGCCGCCGCTGCCACCATGATGATGCCTGCCACGATGCGCAGATGCCGGCGCTTTGCCGCCGCCTGCTCTGCCTGTTCGATTTTTTGTCACTTTTTTCGCCATGCTTGGTTTGCTCCTCTGTCCTCTCCGAAATTACCAGACGTTATAGCCGTCATTCTGGCACACAAAGTCGATGTCCTCCATCGCCTTCATACAGCACCAGCGGTTTCCGATCTTGACGAAGGTCGCCTGCTCGGATGCCTTTGTGCCGCCGTCGTCAATATTGACGCTGACGGTCACTGCCTTTTTGATCTCCACGGTGATGTTATAGTCTGTCTTGAGTTCCGATTCCAGAGCGCTGATCTCGTCTGCGTCTGTGATCTCCTCGGTCTTTCCGATATCATAGGACATTCTGCCGTCTGTCCCGTAGTTTTTGTTCCAGTACTTAAAATAATCCTGCATCATGGATTTGACTTCCCGGCGTGTGGTGGAATAGGTGGTCTCCAGATAGTCCATATAGGCATCCGGCACCAGCGCCACGTACATACTGCCGCTCTCCCGGTCCACGCCCTTGACATAGCGGTATACCGCCAGCTTATAGCCGCCGAAAAAGACGTAGTACAGCACCGCCGCCAGGACCACCGCCGCTGCCACGGCTGCCGCCACGATGCGGCGTGTCAGACGGGTGGTCTTTTCCTGCTTTTGCCGCCGCAGCACTTCCGGGTCCTCAGCGGCGATGCCGTCCGCCTTTTCCAGGTCAGCCGGCGCAGAGAGAAAGGGCATGGAGAAAGAATCGGCGTCCGGGGCTGTCTTTTTCTGGACAGCCGCCTTTTCGGTCTCCTCTTCCTCCGCTTTTTTGGGGCGTGGCAGGATCTCGCCGCATTCCGGGCAGATCACCGCACGCTCCGGTGCGTCATATCCACAGTGTTCACATTTCATGTTCTTTGTTTACTCCTTTGCTGTGACGGCAGAAAGTGCGGAAAAGTCCTTACATTCCGCCCTGGCTTGTGCCGTAGCAGGCAGTTGCGAAATAGTACATCGCATCATAGACATACCACTGACCGTCTATCTTGGTTAATGTTACATAAGTGTCGTTGCTGTCGTCACCGGTAGTTACCGTAACGTCTACGTCCATTGCCTCTTCGCCGTCAATGCCATAGGTGTCCAGACCCTCGTTGATGTCTGCCAGTTCATCGTCGTCATAAGAGCTTGCATCGGTGATCTCTACCTGGATATCGTCCACCGATTCGCCGTTGAACTGAGATGCCACCATCTCTTCCAGCAGGCTGTTCAGATAGCTCTCGGCATCGCTCTGCTGTACGCCGTATTCCTGGTCTACCAGATCCCACCAGCCGTCGGGAACCAGGGTGGACAGTGTCTCTGCGTCTGCATTGGCAACAGCGGTCCAGTAGGTCTGGAGCATATCGCCGAACTCTGCGCCGTACTTTGCGGTTGCGGCATAGTCGGAGTCGCAGATCTCGTTGAAGTCATCCATTGCGGACAGGCTGCACCACTGACCGTTCACCTTGACGGTCCAGATGGAATAGTCGTCCTGCTCGGAATCGTCTGCGCCGGTAACGGTGCAGTTTACATCCACACAGATGCCGGAGGAGACCTTCAGACCAAACTTGTCGGTATCTTCCCGGACAGTGTCCAGCTGGGAGCTGCTGCCGAAGCCCACAACCACGCCGGACTGCTTCCACTCGTAGGACAGGTCACCGCCCAGGCTGTCGGCATAGTCGTTCATGTATCTGCCCATGGCATCCACTGCCTCTTCCTCGGTCAGATCATAGGTGTCGGAAATATAGTTCCAGAAATCGTCCGGGCAGAGATCCGCCAGCGCCTCTGCGTCGCAGTTCACGTGGGCATCCCAGTATTTGTCTACGGTCTTTGCGCCCTTGGTACCCATGTTTACGCCGATGCCCACGATCACGCCAATGATAATCAGAATAATCAGAATCGGGATCAGAATGATCGCCACAATGAGACCGGTCTTCTTTTTCTTCTTGGGCTGCTGACCCATAGGCGGAATGGGATTGGTGGTGGGGTCATAGGGTGTTCCGTTCACCGGCGGTACGCCTGCGCCGCCCGGAATGGTGTTGCCCGGCATCGCATAGGGATTTTCTCCGACGACAGGCTGCTGGGGCTGAGCCTGGGGTGCAGCCTGGCTCTGGGGAGCGCTGGTCTCCGGCGCAGGCTGCGGTGCTTCCGGTGCTGCGTCCGGCATCTGTTCCGGCGCATCCAGGATGGGAGCTGTTTCCGGCATATCCGGAACTGCATCGGGGACAGCCTCCGGCATCGGGGTCGTGGTGTCTTCTGTCAGCGGTGTACCGCAGTTCGGGCAAAACTTCTTGCCGTCTTCTACGGCAGTTCCACAATTCTTACAATTCATCTGGTATTCTCCTTATTTCTAATTTCCGGCAACACCACACAAAGCTTGTGCGGTGTCGCCGTATATTTCATGAGACGCAGTGCATCTCAGAAAAGACTTGTGTAGTGGTCGTCACTCTCCTACCGGCGTACCGCAGCTGGTGCAGAACTTATTCTGCGGCGGAACCGGGTTGCCGCAGGTCGGGCAGATGCGCTCTGCCGCCGGAGCAGCCGGGGCTGCATTTTCCAGAACCGGAGACGGTGCAGCAGGCGCTGCCGGGGTCTCTTCGTCTACCTTTGCGCCGCAGCAGGTACAGAAACGGTTGCCGTCCGGAACGGGCTTGCCGCAGGTCGGACAGGTTCTGCCGGGTGCTGCCGGAGCGGCAGACGGAATGGGTTCTGCCGCCGGTGTGGGGATGCTTGCCGTAGTCTCCGGAGCTGCCGGCGTCTCTTCCGGCGCATAGGTCACTTCCGGCTCTGTGGGCTGAGCGGCAGGCATTCCGGGGCAGCCGGAGCAGGCACAGGCTCTGCCGGAGTGACAGGTGCAGCCGGGGCTGTGGGTTCTGCGGAGACAAAGCGGCTGCCGCAGAAGGTGCAGAACATTGCACCGGCAGTTCTGGGCTTGCCGCAGCTGGGGCAGACCTCACCGGAGACCGGCGGCTGGGTGTAGGTATACTGGGGCTGTGCATTCTGCTGTGCAGCAGCCTGGCGGGCGGCCGCCTCTGCCTCACGCTGCGCACGCTCTGCCGCCTCTTTTGCAGCACGCTCTTCCGCCAGGCGCTTGCCCACCGGATTTTCTGCGCCGCACTTGGTACAGAACAGCACTGTCTCCGGGATCTCTGCGCCGCAGGACTGGCAGACCAGCAGGTGCTTGTTCTTCCGGATCTGTTCCCGATAGCCGCTGATCTTTTCCTGGCTGGCGGCGATGGCGCTGAGGAATTCCTGGAACTCCGGCTCTGCGTCGCCGCTGTGCAGCTCTGCGTACTTCTTGCCCATGTTCAGATACGCCGCATTGATGAGGCGCTCTTCATCTGAAATAAGACCGTTCAGACGGATGGTGTCCGTCGAGGACTTTGTTTTTTCCACAACGGAATGGGTGGTGTCACTGATGGTTTTACCCAGTTTATCGAAAAAAGACATAACGATTCCTCACTTTCCGCACGAAAATCATTGTCAGCTTACGCTGACATCCCAGCACAAGGCACACCCTGCGGGCGCCTTTTCAAGGGGGACTTAAAATGGATTTCCATGCACATTACGGGCGGCTGTGCCGTCTCCGGCTGCCGCATTCCACACATAAAGTCTGCATTTCCGGGAAAAAATCCCACAGTATAGAAATGCCTATGATACATTATACTATATTTTCCGATATCATGCAAGTATTTTTCCGCAATTTTCACAACATTTTCATGCAGTCAGCACCAACGCCGGAGCTGCGGCAGCGGCTGCCTTATCTGTCAGCGCCTGTGGAAAAGTCCTGTTCCGATGATTTTTTCTTTGCTTTTCTTTTCCACAGAAACCGCCGATGGGTTTTCCACCGTTTTCAACAGCCGGATTTTCTGCAAAAAAGAAAACCTGCCGAAAACATCGCAGTTTCGACAGGTTTTCTTCTTTTTCGACAATTTTATTTTTCCACAACCGGATTTTTCGCTGTGGAAAACTCGTTTATTTTGCGTCGCCGTTCGGACGGATGCAGTCGGTGAACATATAGCGCTGGAGCGGTTCCGGAATGCGGACAGAGCCGTCCTCATTCAGATTGTTTTCCAGGAATGCGATGAGCATACGGGGCGGTGCCACAACGGTGTTGTTCAGCGTGTGTGCAAAGTACTTATTGCCGTCCTTGCCCTTGATGCGGATGCCCAGCCGTCTTGCCTGTGCGTCGCCCAGGTTGGAACAGCTGCCCACTTCGAAGTACTTCTTCTGACGGGGCGACCATGCCTCAACGTCCAGGCTCTTCACCTTCAGATCTGCCAGGTCACCGGAGCAGCATTCCAGGGTGCGCACCGGAATGTCCATGCTGCGGAAGAACTCGACGGTATAGCCATACATCTTGTGGAACCAGTCCATGCTGTCCTCCGGCTTGCAGACAACGATCATTTCCTGCTTTTCGAACTGGTGGATACGATACACGCCACGCTCTTCGATGCCGTGTGCGCCGACTTCCTTCCGGAAGCACGGAGAATAGCTGGTCAGTGTCTGAGGCAGCTTTTCTTCCGGCAGGATGGTGTCGATGAACTTACCGATCATGGAGTGTTCGCTGGTGCCGATGAGGTAGAGATCCTCGCCCTCGATCTTGTACATCATGCCTTCCATTTCGGCAAATGACATAACGCCGGTCACCACGTTGCTGCGGATCATAAACGGCGGAATGTAGTAGGTAAAGCCCTTGTTGATCATAAAGTCACGAGCATATGCCAGGATGGAGGAGTGCAGCCGTGCGATATCGCCGCACAGATAATAGAAACCGTTGCCGCTGGTGTCACGGGCTGCGTCGATGTCAATGCCGTTCAGCTTTTCCATGATGTCCACGTGATACGGCACTTCGAAATCCGGAACGACCGGCTCGCCGAAACGCTCTACTTCCACGTTCTCAGAATCGTCCTTGCCGATCGGCACAGAGTCGTCAATGAAGTTCGGGATCACCAGCATGATCTCACGGATGCGTTCGGACAGCTCGGTCTCTGCCTTTTCCAGCTCTTCCAGCTTGGTGCCGATGGCGCCG
>ENA-OQED01000936-OQED01000936.1-human-gut-metagenome-genome-assembly--contig:-NODE-936-length-11126-cov-0.920902_pt1 | contig 11126 bp, 12 predicted proteins | sample MGYA00242790_ERZ504625 | MGnify/ENA primary metagenome ERZ504625 (study PRJEB26092, sample SAMD00036345) | human gut metagenome | host: Homo sapiens | study: EMG produced TPA metagenomics assembly of...
CCGGAAAGGAATCCTACGGCAAGCCCCTCTTTCCTTCCACGCATAAATCCGAACGATGAAGTGATGATAATCAGCAGGTTCGGTTTGATGGATGCAAAAGACAATCGGTGGAAGATGGTGCATTCCATTAAAAGCATATGATGATAATACAAAATGTAATCAACTTTCGTTTCATGAATTACTCTCCCTTTGTATCTGCGGATTCTTGTTTGATCAGGTCGTCTTTCGTTGTGGTAATAACGAGAACCTCCTGCAGTTTATTGAAATCTACAGCAGGTGTAATATATCCGGACCGGGTCAGGTTATTAGAATCCACTTTCACTTCACTGACGTATCCAACAAAAAGTCCCTGAAGGAACCGGTCACTGACATGAGATGTAACAACCTGTTCTCCGACTTCAATCTTATTATCATTATTGGCAAGTTTTTCAAAACGGATCCTGCCGTTTTCCATCTGTTTCAAGTCTCCTCTGACTACGCAGGTGTCGGAAGTTGAAAGGAGCATTGCACTGATATTACTTTCGTCGTCAATAATGGAACGTACTCTCGCATAATGCGGACCAACCTCCGTTACAATTCCGACCAGTCCGCTTCCGGCGAGAACATTGCAATTCTTTTTAATGCCGTCCTTCTTTCCTTTGTCGATCGTAAAATCACTGAACCAGTTGGAGCCGTTATTGGAAATGACGTGTGCACCTACTTTTTTGTAATCAGAATAATTTTCATCCAGTTTATATAATTCTCTCAGCCTCTCCAGTTCATATTGATCCTGGCGTAGTCGCGTGTTGTCGATCGTAAGGTCATCTACTTTGGACTGTAATTTTCTGTTTTCTTTTTTCATGTCCTGTAGTGTTTCAAAGTTATCGGAAAGATCGCTCATATAGCGTCCAACATATCCGATCCCTTTCTGCATAGGAATGACTGTATAGTTTGCAACGAAACTGATTGGTCCGTTCCCTCCGGTAATACGTTCCACACCCATCAGGATGACGCAGATGACGATTACGATGATCAGCCAGTATTTACTTGGAAGGGAAGATTGATTTTTTGTCTTCATTATCTCATCCACCTATAATTATCTTCTATCATTGAAAATGTCAGTTTTCTTAAGTCTTTCGACATAATAATACGTTTCAGGCCATTGACTGCACAGGTATCCGGTTCCAGGGCAGTTCTTGACTTGATGCCTACCATCTGTTCGATATAAATTTCAAGACCGGGCATATTTGCAAGTCCGCCAGTGAGGAAAATACCATTCTCATAGATTGCTTTGCGGACTTCCGGAGGTGTTCTATCAAGAAGGGAATGGATGGCTTTGACGCATTCCAGTAACGGATCTTTCATTGCAGCACGGATCAGCATGATAGAAACCGGCTTCCGCATCGGTACACCTGTGATCAGGTCTCTGCCGGCTACCGATAAGATAGAATCAGAATCTCCGGTAAAGACATTGAAATTCCGTCTCAGTACTTCAGCAGTCTGCCGACCGATCAGGAAGTCGTGACTGTGCTTTACAAGATTGATAATCCCCTGATCAAACGTATGTCCGCCTACTTTTACGAGACGGTTCAGTACCATTCCGCCTCCGGCCAGTACAGACAGTTCGGTAGTTTCACCACCGAAATTCGCGATCATGATTCCTTTTGTATTCTGAATATCCAGATTTAATCCGACTGCATCGGCAATCGAACGTTCTACGATATTTACTTCTTTTGCTTTGGCTGTTGAATGGATCACAAGATCAAAGAACGCCTTCTTTTCTACTTCGGTAACGTCTGTTGGAACAGCAATTACATATTCAGAACCACGGGAAAACTGTCTTCCTCTTTTTAATAAGTTCTGAAGAAGAAACTGCATGTCGTTAAATCTGGAAATAACGCCCTCTTTCATCGGAAATGTGATCTCGATGTTTGAGGGAGCTTTCCCATACATACTAAATGCATCATCACCAACCGCAAAAATATCACGGTCACGATTGTCTTTAAATGCGATCACGTTCTTCTCTTTCCAGATCGTGTCTTTTTTCTTATCATAGACCTTGATGTCATAAGACCCAAGATCCAGTCCGTATACATTTCTTGCCATCTGACAGAATCCTTTCTATCTTGGTTGCAGAATTTTACAGCATTCCCTCTTCACGAAAACTTATATAACAATTATTGCCAATTATAATATGGTCTAACAGCTCAATTCCAATTAATGCACCTGCATCCTGAATCCTTTTTGTTGTCAGCATATCTTCCCGGCTTGGAGACGGATCTCCGCTTGGATGATTGTGTAAGATGATAATGGATACTGCATTTTTCTGCAATGCTTCTATAAAAAGCTCTCTTGGCGTGACCAGGGATGCATTCACAGTCCCTTTGGAAATGGTAGTTTCGCCAAGCAGCTTTGCCTTCGAGTTTAACATTAATAATTTCATATGTTCCTGTTTCTCATGTCTTAAATCTTCCATATAATATTGCGCAATCGTTTTTGGATCGGTAAAACATACTGTATCCTGATAAGACGCTTTTGCAAGCCTTTTTGCAAGTTCAGATATACATGATATCTGAATTGCTTTTACGTTGCCAATCCCTTTGATCTGCTTCAGACGTTCAGCGTTAAACTGATGAATTCCGAGAATGCCGATTCCGCCGGCATGATAAAGAATTCTTCCTGCAAGTTCCAATGCATTTTCACCGCGGGTACCGGTTCGTAACAGCACTGCCAGCAATTCAACGTCACTTAAATGTTCGGCTCCGAGACGGGAACACTTTTCATATGGTCGCTCGTCTCTCGGCATTTCTCTTATGGTATTTGATTGATTCATATTATTCTTTAGATTCGCACGACATTTTTACAGACTCAGTCAAAAGACAGATTCTGTAAATTATAAGAAACGATATATGATAATGGAAAGAATCACGCCAATGATACTTGCCATGGTTATCTTTATCGATAGACCAAATGTTATGACCATTACTCCGAGATTCAGAACGATCGGATCGTCTATCCCGAAAGATTGTCCATAGCCCAGCCAGGATAAAGCCGGCACCCCTTTTGCCAGTTCACCAATAAAGCCACCAAGAACTACTCCTGCCAGCAGAAGCAGAAATAAAGCCCAGGCGTTTTTACTTCCTGCACCTTTCATATGTACTCCTCCTCGTTTTTCCTATCTAAAAAACTCAATACATTTTATCACATTTCAGAAAAAGTGTATAGGTTTATGATATTAAAAAAATTCTTAAACTTCTTTTCATCTTTTTACATAAAATGATCAGATTAGATAAAAAATTAAGATTCCATCTTGAACGGATGATAAACGGAAGCAATCATTTCGGCTGTTTTGATTCCGTCCATAGCCGCAGAGGTAATCCCGCCTGCATAGCCTGCGCCTTCGCCGCAAGGATAGATCCCGCGGATTTCGCTCTGAAGGGATTGGTCTCTTGTAAGTCGTACAGGCGAAGAAGTCCGGCTTTCTACTCCCGAGATGACGGCATCGCACCGCGCATATCCGGGAAGCTTGTGGTCAAAGATCTGAATTCCTTCTGTCAGCGACTCTGCAATGAATTCCGGAAAAATATTTCTGACGTTTGCAAGCTGATACATACCTTTTATATGCGGAGTGACTCTACCCAGCTGCACGGAAGGTCTGTTTTCACAGAAATCCCCAAATAACTGTACCGGAACTTTGCCGTTTCCCTCGAGATATGCCGCTTCTTCAAGCTTTCTCTGGAATTCGACACCAGCGAGCGGATGATCACTTCCAAAATCATCGGGTGAAACAGTAACGATCACTGCAGTATTGGCATTCTGGCTATCCCGGCGGCTGTAACTCATTCCGTTAACGGCAAGCCGGTGTTCTTCGGAAGAAGCATTTACGACATATCCGCCCGGACACATACAGAAGGTATATACGCCTCTTCCATTATCGAGGTTAGCGGTCAGTTTATACGGTGCTGCCGGAAGAAAAGGAAGGATAATTCTTACCGTATTGATCCTGATTGATCATTTCCTGCGGATGCTCGATTCGTACACCAACAGCAAATGCCTTCGGCTGCATTGGAAGGCCGTGATGATATAACATGGAAAAAGTATCCCGTGCACTGTGACCAATGGCAAAAACTGCAAGATCTGTATCGAGCAGATATGTTTCCTTCTTTTGCGAATCGTAGATTTTAAGTTTGCGGAGAATCTTTTGACCGTTGTCGGAATGTGTCTGAATATCAGTGACTTGTGAGTGAAACCGTACTTCTCCACCATGAGCACAGATATATTTCCGCATTTCTTTTACAACTGCAGAGAGCACATCGGTACCGATATGAGGTTTGCTCTCGTATGTGATGGATTCCGGAGCACCGTGTTCGGCAAAGATACGTAGTACTTCATGGTTGCGTCCGAATTTGTCTTTTACCAGAGTGTTCAGTTTTCCGTCAGAAAATGTTCCGGCGCCACCCTCACCGAACTGAACATTTGATGAAAGATTCAGCTGTCCGTTTTCCCAGAATGCTTCCACATCTTTTGTACGCTGATCTACATCGGCTCCGCGTTCCAGAAGAATTGGCTGATATCCGTGCGCAGCGAGCATATAACCACAGAACAGTCCGGCAGGACCTGTTCCGATAATGACCGGCCGGTGTGTCAGTTCCTTTGTCCCTTTTACTTCGAAATGGTAGCTGTCTGGCTTAACCTGGAACTGTATCTGATTATTTTTGACCGTTTTCTTAACTTTTGCTTCATCTCTTACCTGGACATCTACAGAATAGACATAATAAAGAACAGGCTTTTTTCTGGCATCGATCGACTGTTTGCGGATTTGAAAGCCCTGAAGTTCCTCTTTTTTTATGCAAAGTGTTTTTAAAATCTTGCGTTCAAAATCGTCTGATGTATGTTCAATGTTCAGTTTCATCTGGTTGATCCGAATCATATGTTTTTACTCCTTTACAGTTTGTCATCTATCTGATGATATATCGTTTGCAGCAGCAGTTCCGGCAAGATAACCGGTCGCCCAGGCCCATTGCAGATTGTACCCTCCGCAGATGCCGTCCACATCCAGCAATTCCCCGGCAAGATAAAGGTGCCGGACATAACGGGATTCCATAGTGTCGGGAGTGATTTCTTCTGTTGAGATTCCGCCGGCACAGATTTGTGCATTATCAAAACCATTAGTGGTATCAATTGTTACTACGTTATTCTTAACTACCTGAACAAGACTTTTTATCTGTGTATCCGACAGATCACCTGTCAGTGTATGCATCCGGATGCGTGCCTGCTCTAAAAATCTTGGGATCAGCTTCTGGTGAAAGATTCCAAGAAGATAATCCGCGCAGGTCATCTGCTCTCTTCCGTTTCTACGTTTCAGCAAGAACTCAAAAAATGCCTCTTCCGTAAAAGCGGGCAGGAAATCAATGTTCACTTTTGCATCCTGTTTTAAATACAGAGATTTGGCAATATAGCGGCTGATCTGGAAAACCGGTATTCCGGAAATGCCGTAAGCCGTAAGCTGTAATTCCCCGTGATCGGAAGCTGTCGGTTGTCCATGGCATATTGCAGTTACGACAGCATCCGTACGGACCCCCGCGGCTTTGGCAAACGGATGATTCTTTACTTTTAATTGAACCAGAGCAGGTACGACCGGAACCATCGTATGTCCGAGCTGCTTTGCAAGTGCATAACCACTTCCGTCGGATCCGAGCTTGGAATTCGCTTTCCCGCCGCAGGCAAGGATTACAGCATCTGCCTTTTGCTTTTGATGATCTGTCAGGACCGTAAAACCATGAGATGTTGGGCTAATACCCGTCACCGTCACATCAGTGGTTATTTTTACATGCAGACGATCCAGTTCTGATTTCAACAAATCAAGAACGGTGGAAGCCTGGTCGGAATAAGGATAGACGTAATTTCCTCTTGCCTTTGTCAGGAGCCCAAGAGATGTGAAAAATGCAATGGTGTCTTCATAGCCGAATTTCTGTAATACTTCTTCTACAACGGAAAGATTGTCGCTGTGGAAATAAGAGGCGTTCATATCTTTGTTTGTCAGGTTGCATCTCCCGTTTCCGGTTGCAAGGATTTTTTTGCCTGCGCTGTCTTTCTTTTCGTATATCAGGATCTGTGCCTGCGGGTTCGTCCTTGCGGCTGCAATTGCCGCCACAAGACCGGAAGCACCGCCGCCAATGATTGCTATTTTCTTCATATCTATTCTTCCAAATATTGCAATAATTATATATATTGAGGGTTACAAAGTTACAATTCCGGCACGTACCAGATACTCTAATGACATCAGTATTCCAAGCTTGGCATGCGGCCAGGTGAGACCTCCCTGAAAATATACGGCATACGGCGGTTTGATCGGTCCGTCTGCGCTCAATTCGATGGATGATCCCTGAACGAAAGCACCTGCTGCCATGATAACGTCAGAATCATATCCCGGCATCGGCCATGGTTCCGGAGTTACATAGGAATCGACCGGTGCTGCTGCCTGAATTCCTTTGCAGAACTCAATGACGCCTTCCGGAATTCCAAATTCTACAGCCTGAATGATATCGTGTCTGCTTTCTGTGCTGTTTGGAATAACAGGGAACCCCAGTTTTTCATAAATATTAGCTGCAAAGATCGCACCTTTTAGTGCAGCTGCTGCCACTGTCGGGGCAAGGAATAATCCCTGGTAAAAATCTTTCATGATACCAAGAGATGCACCAACCTCTCTTCCGAGGCCTGGGGAAGTCAGTCGGTATCCGCATGCATCGATCAGATCTTCGCGACCCGCAATATACCCGCCGATCGGGGCAAGTCCCCCGCCGGGGTTCTTGATCAGTGAGCCGACTGTCATATCTGCACCGACATCACTTGGTTCGATCGTTTCGACAAACTCACCGTAACAGTTGTCCACCATACAGATCAGATCCGGTTTGAGCCGTTTGACAAATGCGATCAGCTCGCCGATCTGCTCAACCGAAAAGCTCGGTCGTGTCTGATAGCCTTTGGAACGCTGGATTGCAACCATCTTTGTTTTCTCGTTGATTGCTTTTTTGATATTTTCGTAATCAAAGGTTCCGTCTTCCAGAAGATCTACCTGAGAGTAAGTAATGCCATATTCTGCAAGAGATCCATTTGACGGGCGGATACCGATGACTTCTTCCAGCGTATCATATGGTTTCCCGGCAGGTGCCAGAAGCTCATCACCCGGTCTTAGGTTTGCTGCAAGAGCCAGTGCCAGTGCATGTGTTCCGCAAGTGATCTGCGGACGTACCAGAGCGCTTTCGGTATGGAAAATAGATGCATATACTTTTTCGAGGGTATCTCTTCCCTGGTCATCATAACCATAACCGCTGGCATAGTTAAAACATCCTGCGCTGACGCGGTTATCCTGCATTGCTTTTACTACTTTTAACTGATTGTATTCGGCAATCTCATCAATTTTTTCAAAACGTTTTTTCAGGTCTTTTTCTATTGTATTTCCGAACGAAAGGACTGTTTCACGGATGCCCATTTCGCTATAAATTGTGTTGATCGGTGTCATAATCTATATTTATCCTTCTTTCTGATTTTTTATTTTGATTTGTCGTAAATATTTTGAGAAAATCACCGGACTTCCAGCAGCTTGAAACGCAGGGATTCACACATAGCATCAAATGTTGGATTAATGGATGGAATCTGTTTCAGAACCGTTTCTGCTTCACGGTATCTTCCCATGTCATATAAAAGAGAAGCTTTATTAAGATCAAACATTGCCTGCTCGCCTTCGTACCGGATCATGGATTCCAGGCCGAGCAGTTCGCGGTAAGCAAAAGCAGTGTCCTGATTACGTGAATATATTTCCATCAGTTCATTCATTTTTCTCAAAAATTTGGATTTTCCTCTTAACTTTTTCTTCAGCATATTCTTCCCTCCAGATGCGAGAGCATTGCCTTCAGGATCCTGTCTTCATCATAATCATACACTTCTTTCTGAATCCACGTCACCTGACGTTCGCGCCGGAACCAGGTGAGCTGACGTTTGGCAAAATGTCTGGTGTCACGCTTGATGGTATAGACAGCTGTGTCCAGTTTACATTCCCCGTCAAGATATGCCAGGATTTCTTTATAACCGAGTCCCTGCATGGAAACCATCTCTTTCGTACAGCCAAGTTCTTTCAGGTGTTTTACTTCGTCAACGAGTCCCTCTTCTATCATCTGGTCTACACGCCTGTCAATTCTTGCATACAGCTGCTCTCTTGGCGCATTCAGAACAAAATAGACGAATTCATACGGGGATTCTTTCCGACGTTCCTCTTCGTTGTGTTCTGACATTTTCTGCCCGGTCTGACGGTAATATTCCAGCGCACGGATCACTCGTTTCACATTATTGGCATGAATATCTTCTGCGGATTTCGGATCAACTTTTCGCAGCATATTATGCAGGTATGCTGCCCCCTTTTCCTTTACAAGATTTTCCAGCTCTGCCCGGTAAGTGTCATCCTGGGCGGTACCGGTGAAATCAATATCGTACAGCAATGCCTGGATATAGAATCCTGTTCCGCCGACAACGATTGGAATATGTCCGTTGGCATAAATCTGCTCCATTGCATTTTTAGCCATCTGTTGAAATCGAACGACATGGAATTCATCCCATGGTTTCAAATCATCTATCAGATAATGAGGAACACCCTGCATCTCTTCCGGGCGTATCTTGGCAGAACCAATATCCATGTATTCATATACTTGCATGGAATCGGCAGAAATAATCTCCCCGCCAATCGCTTTTGCTAGTCCGATCGAAGCTTTTGTCTTCCCGACGGCCGTAGGCCCTGTTAGTACTACTAGTGGTTTCTTCTTCATTTTATACGATCCTCTTGAATTTCTTTTCTAATTCTCTCTTTGTCATTGCGATAATGGTTGGTCTTCCATGCGGGCAATGATAGGGGTTGTCCAATGATAACAGTTCACCAATCAACGCATCAACTTCTTGCACGGATAATTTCATATTTCCTTTTACGGCAGCCTTGCATGACATCGAAGCAATCTTTTCATCAATGAGATCTGGAGACTGATTGCGGGCAATCTCATCCGAAAGGCTGTCCAGCATCTGGATCAGCAGTTCTTTTTTCGCAATACTGAACAGATTATCCGGAACAGCACGGACTGCATAAGAGTCCTGTCCGAACTCTTCAATCTCGAACCCTATCCTTGTAAACCGGTCCATATAAGTGTTCAGCAATTCTGCTTCCCGCATACTTAAATTCAATACAATCGGCGGACTGATCATCTGCGAGGTGAATTCCCTGGTTTGCATAGATTTCAGAGTTTTTTCATACAGAACCCGTTCATGCGCTGCATGCTGATCGATAATATACAGACTGTTATCGTATTCTACCAGCCAGTAGGTTTCGAACACCTGACCGACTACTTTATATTTCTGCATGGCCTCTCTGGTAAGCAGATGATCTTCGAAAAGTTCCATTTGTTTTGGTGGTTCTGGCGCAGTTGTCTGTGTTGATATTTGCGGTCTGACGGCAGTATTCTGCATGTAAGGTGTTTTTTCTTCTGCAATAGTTTGTATCGTATTTACCGGTTGTTTTGTTACAGCCTCTTCTTTTTTCTTCTTTTCTTCATGCTCTGCCAGTACCCGTTCTTTCATTTTGGACATGAAGTATTCCAGATTATGTTCCGGAGCAGATCGGACGGCTGTCTTTGGTTCCGGAGCAGATCGGACGACTGTCTTTGGTTCCGGTGTAGATCGGACGGCAGGCTTTGATTCCGGTGTAGACTGGACAGCAGGCTTTGGTTCCGGCATCTCTACATGCGGAATCAGTTCTTTTTCGTGAAGTCCCTGATCAACTGCCGAATAGATAGCGTTATAGACTTCCTGTTGATTGTTAAAGCGTAATTCCATCTTCGTCGGATGTACATTGACATCTACATGTTCTCCGTCAATCTCTATATGCAGTACCACAAACGGATACTTATGCTGCATGGTAAAATCCTTATATGCATCCTCGATGGCTCTGGAAATGATACTGTTTCTGGCATACCGGCCATTCACATAATAATTTTCAAAATTCCGGTTTCCTCTGGAGATGATTGGTTTTCCTAAAAATCCGGTGATTTTAAGTCCCGGTGTATCGTATTCTGCTTGCAGAAGATTTGAAGCAATTTCGCGTCCGTAAATGTGATAGATGACATCTTTCAACTTTCCGTTACCGGATGTATGTAATTTGGATTGTCCGTTATTAATAAACTGAAACGAAATGTGTGGATGAGAAAGTGCAAGTCGCGTCATCAGGTCTCCGACATGGCTCGCTTCGGTCATCGGTGTTTTCAAAAACTTCCTTCGGGCAGGTGTGTTATAAAACAACTGCCGTATGATAAAGGTTGTTCCATCCGGTGCACCGGTATCTTCCAGAGTTTCTTCTTTGCCGCCTGCAATACGGTATAACGTGCCAAATGTCTGATCTTTTGTTTTTTGTGATCAGTTCTACCTGTGCAACTGCCGAGATACTGGAAAGTGCCTCTCCGCGGAATCCCAGCGAACCGATGTGAAGCAGATCATCGACAGAACGGATCTTACTCGTTGAGTGCCGCAAAAACGCAGAGCGTACATCTTCCCGGTCTATTCCGCAGCCATTGTCTGTAATGCGCATGAACGAGATCCCGCCATCCTTAATCTCTACGACGACTGCTGTAGCACCGGCATCAATGGCATTTTCCACCAGCTCTTTTACAACAGAAGCCGGTCGTTCGATCACTTCTCCTGCTGCAATCTTATCAATTGTAATCGGGTCTAACACCTGAATTTTACTCATCGTTTACCACCTGTTTTTTAGTTTATTCTGAAGTTGATATAATGTATTCAATGCATCGATCGGAGTCAGATTGGCAAGATCCAGTTCTTTGATCTCCTTGATGACATCATCATCTTTTACAGTATCAAAAAGTGACATCTGGGCAAGATCCACCTCATCAAAATGCTTTTGCCTTTGGTTTGGATGTTTCCTGCCCCTGCACTTCGATCTCTTTGATCTTACCGGTTACATCTGCCTGTACCAGTTCTTCTACGATCTCTTTGCCCTGTCTGTAACTGACTGCGGAACACCTGCAAGCCTTGCAACCTGGATTCCGTAACTCTTATCCGCACCGCCCTTGACAATCTTACGCAGGAAGATGATA
>ENA-OQED01000940-OQED01000940.1-human-gut-metagenome-genome-assembly--contig:-NODE-940-length-11111-cov-0.965222_pt1 | contig 11111 bp, 14 predicted proteins | sample MGYA00242790_ERZ504625 | MGnify/ENA primary metagenome ERZ504625 (study PRJEB26092, sample SAMD00036345) | human gut metagenome | host: Homo sapiens | study: EMG produced TPA metagenomics assembly of...
CAGATCCTCATTTTTGCTGCGGTAATGTACCACTTCCCCCTGCTTTTACATCTCTTACACAGGTTACTACATTGTCTTTTGGATCCATGATCAGTGCATCTACCTCATATTCTTTCCTCCTGCTACATTCATTTTTTTGGCTCATCTGTATCTCTTGACATCAGTATAGATCTGCTATATGATAAAATCAATTTTATGGTTTTTATGTTATTATAAATTGAATTTATATACAAAAGGAGATTTCATGCAGCCGGAAATGAAATATATTTACACTGTTTATCAATGCGGAAGCTTTTCAAAAGCAGCCGAAAAGCTTTTCCTAACCCAGCCTGCTTTAAGCATTTCCGTTCAAAAAGCAGAACATGAAGTAGGAATGCCCTTATTCAACCGGGACAAAAAGCCCTTGGAACTAACTGAAGCCGGCATGATCTATATTCAAAAAATTGAACAGATCCAGCATTTAGAGCAGGAGCTTGCCATGCAGCTGAATGACCTGACTGATCTGAAAACAGGACATCTGCGTGTTGGCGGAACTCATTATTTTAATGCCTATATTCTTCCCCCTGTTATTGCAGCTTACAAAAAAAAGTTCCCGGGGATCAGTCTTCAACTTATTGAAGCTGGTTCCTGGGAACTGATTGATATGTTAAAAAATGACAAAATAGACTTAACCTTTAATTGTACTCCTGATCCTTCTGATAAACTGCGTCGTTCTCCTTCCTTTCAGGATACGATCCTGTTAGCTGTTCCAAGCCATTTTTCTGTAAACCGTTTTTTTCACTAAAAACAGCCCTTTCTTCTCAGGATGTCCTGGCACGTAAATTTGAGGATCCGGACTGCCCTTCTATTACTTTACAAGCGTTTACAGATACACCTTTTATTTTGCTTACTCCAGGCAACAATCTTCGTAAACGGAGTATGACTTTTTTTAAAGAAGCAGGAATAACTCCCAATATCACCATGGAGGTATCACAGTTGGTAACCTCTTATCATCTGCCAGATCCGGGATCGGGGCAGCTTTTATCAGTGACTGGATGCTGACTAACGCACACCCAGAAATGTCTTATTATAAGATCAATTCTCCTGCTTCTGCGCGGTTATTTGATATCGTTACTTCAGGTAAGAATTATTTATCCAAAGCCCAGAAGGCCTTTATTGATCTTTTTCAGGCTTATTATAAAAATTATATCTATTGATCTGACGTATCCAGATCATCTGCTTCTGGTTCTTCCTGAACTAACTTTTCCTGGACTGATCCTTCCTGGATTGTTTCTTCCGGCTCTTCACTGCCATCCTTTAACTTCCAGCGAAGGATCACCCTGAACAGGTCTCCTTCTACCTCTATCTTCATGGTGCCGCCCTGGACTTCGGTAAAGCTTCTTGCAATGGCAAGACCAAGACCGGAGCCTTCTGTATTTCTGGACGCATCCCCTCTTACAAAACGTTCTGTCAGCTCTTCCGGTGAGATCTTCAGTTCTTCTGCGGAGATGTTTCGCAATGTTACCTGTACATATTCTCCGTCTTTTTCTGCCTTAATATAGGCCCTAGTGCCTTTCATGCCATACTTGGTGATGTTCACCAGGAGATTTTCAAAGATACGGCAGGTCTTCTGGCCGTCTAAGGACGCCGCCAGGCGCTCATTTGGCAGGTCAAAATGGAACTGAATGCCGCTGGCTTCTATTTATCGGAAAGTTCAAAATGGACCTGTTTTAACAGGCTGACCACATCTACCTCTTCTGGATGAAGGACTACGGTACCGTTTGCCGCCTTGCTTACCTCAAACAGGTCTTCGATCAGTTCTTTTAACCGCATGGATTTCTGGTCTAAGATCTGAATGTAAGAATTTCGCTCTTCTTCTGTGATATTTTCCTGTTTTAACAGGTTTACATAAGTAATAATGGCAGTCAATGGTGTTTTTAAGTCGTGGGAAACATTGGTGATCAGCTCGGTTTTGGTGCGCTCGCTTTTCACCTCTTTTTCCACTGCTTTTTTGAAGCCTTCCTGCACCTTAAACAGCTGGTTTTTAAATGGCTCAAAAATTCCTAAGTCTTCTTCTTCTTTTACGTCCAGATTGCCTTCTGCCATTTCCTGGATGCAGTTAAGGAGTCTGTGGTATTTTTCCTGCACCTTTCCCCAGTATTTCTTCAGCAGGAAGAATAATGCAATAGAGTAAAGGATCAGCGCGCCGATGCCCCAGAACCACAGCAGGGAGATGCATGCAAGGATCACAAAGTTTGCAAGCACTGCTTTTCCGATGATCTTGCTGGACCTGCTTTCCCAGTCTGTCTGGGAGAACAGATCCAGACCTGTGCATACCCAGTGTTTGCAGAAGCAAAGGAATTTTCCAACCCAGGTGCGCTCTTTAAAGTAGCGCCATGGTCCTAAACTGAAGAAGGAACGTAAATTAGTAACTCCCCAGTAAAACATTCCGTAAATGACCACCCAAAACAGGAAATTAGCTGCAACGGCCAGAGCATTGGCCATAAATGGTAAAAAGCCTGCTTTTGCCAGCTCTGCCTGGAGAGTTCCTGCCATAAAGCTGCGTACTATATCTAACGGGATCTCCATATTTAAGAAAAGCAGCAGCCAGCCCACTCCGATAACGCAAAGAGGCTCAAGTGACCAGCTGAATATTTTCATTTTGACCACTTCCATTCCCGGGATAAAGGGATAAGAAGTGCTGCCACCAGGACTGCCATGCTTACATATGCAACAACGGTGATAAATCCATGACCGCTTTGATAATCATAATTATCATAAGCATATGCATTCCGTGGCTTTTCCTCATTCCAGCTTCCAAGCTGAGTCGGCTGACACCGGAATTTGATGGTCATATTTTTCGGACCACTGAATTCCAGACCAGATCTGCGGTAGCTGTTATTAAGTCTTGCAGCCAGGGGATCATAAAACTCAAAACGGCCAATGGAACGGATCAGGCCTGAACAGTTGCTTTCAAGACCTGTTACACCTGACACAGTCAGTCTGCCATTTTCATCAAAATGTACGGTAAACTGAAGTTCATTGTCTGCTACTGTCCGGGAAAATATTTCCTCAGGAGCACTTACATTGCTGCGCAGGTAGCCGCCCTGTGGGTCCATGACCGCATAGGAGATACGTTCATTGTACTGGTTATAAAGATTATTCCAGCTGGTTCCCAGTTCATCGATCAGATCTGTTATTTCTTCTCTGAGAGCCGGAATGTCTTCTCCTGTTTCTGTAACATCTGCACCATAAACTTCTGCGTTCTCACTTTCATCTGTCTGCTGTTCTGAAAGGGATGGATCGGCTGCAGCCCCATCGGTCACTGCATCTGTATTTTCTGTGGCATCTGCACCGGCTGCTGTATGGTCCGTGTCCGGCGTTTCCGGCACATTCTGCGCATCTGTCGTATCCAGAATAGCCCCGGCCCCATCTCCTGTGAGAAATGTCTGGGAATAAGTAAGGATACCACCATTTTCTTCCTGTTTCTGCTGATGCCAGAGAACGTAGCTGAAATTCATCACCTGGGTGGTCAGATTTCCGAACCCGCCTGCTGCTTCTGTTTCCTGCCTGCGGTTCCTGCTGTTGAATTCTGCAGCTTTCTCTTCCATATAGGGATATAGCCCCACCGTAGCACCTGCCGCAATAAAAACCGTCAGTATCATGGCTATAATTCCTAGAATTTTCCAATTATGATTTTTCTTTACAACATTTCCGTTTGTAACATTTTCATTTCCAGCATTTTTCATTTCCAGATCATCATTGTTTTTCAAGTTTGTATCCAACACCCCCACACCACCTTTATGTATTTCGGATCTTTTGGATCCACTTCGATTTTTTCACGGAGGTTGCGTATATGGACCATGACAGTATCTGTGTTGATCGCCCGTTCGTTCCAGACTCTTTCGTAGATCTCTTCTGCCGGGAAAACTCTTCCCGGATTGCGGATGAGAAGGAGAAGGATCTTGAATTCAATGGGAGTCACTTTTACATTTTTACCGTCTGCATTGACTTCCACTGTTTCCTCATTGACTTCCAGTCCGCCCACCTGGTGGATCTTTGGATTTTCCTTCTGCCCGGAATTTAACCGGTCTAAGAAGCGGTGATATCTGCGCAGCTGGGAGTTGACTCTTGCCATCAGTTCCATGGGGGTAAATGGCTTTGTCACATAGTCATCTGCTCCTATGTTGAGTCCCAGGATCTTATCTACCTCTTCTGTCTTTGCCGAAAGGAAGATCACCGGAAAGTCATATTTTTCCCGCAGTTTCGCAGTCATGGTGATACCGTCCATTACCGGCATCATCACATCTACGATTGCCAGGTCGATAGGCCTTTCTTCCAGGATCTTTAAGCCTTCAAGGCCGTTTTCTGCCTGAAATACCTGGTATCCCTGGCTGCGCAGGAAAATTTCCACTCCCTGGCGTATTTCTTTGTCATCCTCTACTAAAAGGATACTGTCTCCGTTCATATACTCATTTCCTCCTTACGGTTTATATAGTAGCAATGAATTTGAAAGAGGCGCTTCATAAAAAATGAAAGTTTTTCTAAAGAATTATATCACAGTAGGGCTTCTCCCGCCAGTAGGCGGGGAGAATGCAAAAAAAAGGACCACCCGGCGCGGCCCGCAGGCCACACCAGAGCAGTCCCTTTTTCACATTTTCCCAGATTTTTCCAAAATCCTGTTTTTAGAAACTCTTACAGGATATCCTGATGCATCAGATGCTTAATTCTCTCCTCATTCAGTCCCTTGATAACCTCAACTGCCATGCGGACGGTGCTTTCTACATCTTCGATAGCACAGAAATTATAGTGGCTGTGTACATAACGGCTTGGAATGCCAAGTACCAGGGTTGGTACGGCTTTTCCTGCAAGGCTGATCTTGCCTGCGTTGGTGCTGCCGCCTCTTCTTACTGCGTCCTGGTAGGTGATACCCATGGTATCGCCCAGTTCATGTGCATACTCTAAGAATGCAGGATTGGTAATATAACTCTTATCCATGCAGCGGATCTGTACGCCTTTATGCATGCCGCCCTGGGATTTTTCAGGGCTGTAGTAGAAGTCGTCTGCAGGAGAGCCCTCAAATACGATAGCCAGATCCGGCTGTACCTGTGCAGAGGTAACGGTCGCGCCTCTCATACCAACCTCTTCCTGGGAAGCGAATGCACCTACTACTTCTACTGCCAGGTCATCTTTTACTGCCTGTAATGCTCTTAATGTGTGGATGATGCAGGCACAGCCCATACGGTTGTCAAAGGCCTTGCCAAAGCAATAATCCATGCTCTTCATCATACTCGAATGCAACTTCCGGAGCAGCCGGATCACCGATATTGATACCGAAGCTTTCCATTGCCTCTTTTTTGCTGCATGCGCCTACATCTAAGAACATTTCACGGATGTCAAGCGGTGCGCTCTTTTCTTTATCCGTCATAAAATGCACCGGACGGGAGGTGGTGATGCCCCTTTACCAGCTTTCCAGCTCTGGTGCGTACCAGTAAGGTATGTGCCGGGATACTTGGCAAGTCCATTCCACCTAACATGATCAGGCTTAACAGACCATTTTCCATGATCCCCTGTACCATAAAGCCACACTCATCTGTATGGGCATCCAGCATCAGCACCGGCTTTTTTCCATTTGCATTTCCGCCGATTCTTGCGTATACATTATTCATGGCATCGTTGGTCAGGCTCATGCCTGTGCAGTGGTCCCTTACCGCCCTTACTACATCTTCCTCAAATCCGCTTGGGCCAAAGGCATTGGTCAGGTCCTTTAATACATTGATATCAATCATGTTCATATGTTCCTCTTACAAGAAGAGTTCCTCCTTCCATCATCTTACGGCCGCCTGCAATGACGGTATCTAAGGTTAAGTCATCTTTGATCAGCAGGATGTCTGCGTCAGCACCTGCCACGATATGCCCTTTTTCTTCTCGATCTCCAGCGCTTTGGCAACATTGGATGTAAAATAGGTCAGTGCCTCAGCAAAGTCAAAGCCGCCTCTGGTAACTAAAGAACACATCTGTGCATACATATTTCCCACATCCGTAACACCGATCTCTTTTAACATGCCTGCTTCATCGTAGCTGGACCAGCTTCCCTGACCGTCAGAGCTGAAGGTAATGTGATCCATAGGAACATCTGCTGCCTTTGCCTCTTCAAGAAGTGCAGGCATTGGATCATGTCCGATGACCGGCTCGCCATTTACAAAGTCTTCACAGGTAATGTCAATATAACCGCCCATTTTTGCCAGCTTCAGTCCATCCAGATACAGTTCATGGTTGCGGCTCATATGAGTAGGCTGGAAGGTCTTTACAGGGATATCAGTTTCAGCCAGCGCCTCAAATACAGGCCCTAATTTTTTTCTTTCCGCTTCCCATATGTAAAACGATAAATCCAGGCTTTCCGCCGATCATGCCTGCAGTACGTACATCACTTCCTAAACGGATCAGTTCATCTACAGAGATATTTGGTGCCCTGTGGTCAGAAAGAGCCAGTTTCAAGCCCATGATCTCGTCTACAAAAGGCAATATCCTTCTTTACGCTTCCTGTTAAGGTCACCGGCGGATAGCCATAGGCACCGCAGAGAGCATAGGCAGTAATGCCTTCTTCCTTTAATGCCTTTACCTTTGCTAACAGGTTTTCCACACTGCGGGACATATCATCTGTTCCAAGAAGCCCTAAAACAGTGGTGATACCAGCCTTTAAAATAGAAGAAAGCTCAACCTGTGGAGTTCTTGTATGGAAGCTTCCTTCTCCGCCGCCGCCTGTTACATGTACATGGCGGTCAATAAGACCAGGTGTTAAGCGCATTCCCTTTGCGTCGATGACCTGACAGCCGGTACCTCCTTCCAGGTTATCTCCTACTGCCTCGATCTTTCCTCCGCACACTAAAACATCCTTGATCCCAAGGTGTTCCGGTGCGTATACATCAGCCTGTTTCAATAATATCATGGTTATATTTTCTCCTAAATATATTATATGTTCTCTCGGAATCTTTCTGTACCTGATTTTGTGAGAAGATTTTTTGTCAGTTGTACCCAAATTTCTGAGGCGTACGCGGTGCGTACGTTGATGAAATTCGGGTGCGACTGGCGGAAAATCGGCCACAAAGGCAGGTGCAGGAAAGACTCCGAGAGGACATCCAAATTTTCCAGACGCAGCTGCGTCCGGACCGGATATCCATCTTTTACTTTTCTTTGTAGAAGTCCGGTACGACTTTTTCATGGTACTCTGCTGCCGCCTGACGAAGGCTTTCATCTAACAGCAGGTCAAGACCGGTCATTGCCAGTCCCTGTGCCCCCTTGATGCAGATCTCATCTGCAGCCGGTTCTGCTGCTGCTTTGGCATATTCTTTGGAATGTGCCGGGATTTCTTCATCTGTAATAGACAGATAATCATGGATCGCCGGGATCTTAATGGACACATTTCCAATGTCAGAAGAACCAAACAGCAGTTTCGGATCCGGCAGACACATGCCAACGCCTACGCGGGCCATATTTTCCTTAAAGTCTTCACAGATCGGCAGACATGGATAACGCTCTGCATAAATGGGTTCTGACTCGATCCGGACCTTTGCCCCTGTAAGGCTTTCTGCACGTTTTGCACAGCCGATGATCATGTTCTGAAGCTCATCAATACGCTTCATGGTAGCCGCACGGATACAGAACTCCGATTTGGAAAATCCCGGAATTACGTTAGAAGCAGTTCCGCCCTCTAAAATAACACCGTTACATTGTCCTCTGTTTCAAATAACGGACGCAGCATATCGATCTGGTTAAACACACTGATAGCCGCTGTCAGGGCATTGATGCCGGTTGCCGGTGCAGAGGAATGGGCAGACTGTCCTGTAAAGGAAATGGTAAGACTTCCGGAAGCTCTTCCGTTCCGGTTAATATAGTTCCTGCTTTCACCGCCACAGGTGGGATGGATCATCAGTGCAAAATCCACTCCATCAAAGCCGCCCCGTTCCAGCATAATAGCCTTTCCGGCGCCTCCTTCTTCTGCAGGAGTTCCAATGATCCTTACTTCTCCTGCAATTCCCATTTCCACAAATATTTTTGCTAAAGAAGCAAATGCGCCGGAAGCACAGGTGGCGATCACATTGTGGCCGCAGCCATGTCCTACGCCTCTTAAAGCATCATATTCTGCCAAAAACGCCACTACCGGGCCTTTTCCTGTTCCTTTTTTCACTGCCTTAAAGGATGTTGGAAGGTCACAATAGCCTCTTTCTGTTTCAAATCCCTGTTTTTCCAGGAAATCACATATCTTGGCAGATGATTTAAACTCCTGAAAACCGATCTCCGGCTCATCATGGATGCTATGGGAAAGCTGTATCAGCTGCGGTCTTAACCGCTCTGTCTCCTCACATATCTTTTTCTTCCATTCATCCACAGAGATCCCTTTTATTTCTGTCATGATCCACACCTCCAAAAAATAAAATGTGTATACAAAAAGCTGCAGACGTATCCAAATAGCGCCTGCAGCCTTACTTAATTACAGCTTAAAGCAGATGGACAAGCAGCCATATGTCCTGGTTCTACTTCACGCAGCACCGGCTTTTCCTGACGGCAGCGGTCGGTAGCATATGGGCATCGGTCGCTGAAATAACAGCCCTTTGGAAGGTTTACAGGGCTTGGGATCTCTCCCTTTGCATCAATTCCCTGAACCAGCGGCTTTTCGCCTACAGTAGGAACTGCTGCAAACAGCACCTTGGTATACGGATGTACCGGATTGGTGAAAAGGGTGTGTTTATCTCCCATTTCCACAATACTTCCCAGATACATAACGCCCAGTCTGTCACTGATGTGGCGTACAACTGATAAGTCATGTGCAATAAACAGATAAGAGAAATTAAATTCATCTTTCAGATCCATTAACAGGTTTAAGATCTGGGCCTGAATGGATACGTCCAGAGCGGATACCGGCTCATCGGCAATGATGAACTCCGGATTTACAGCTAAGGCTCTTGCAATACCAATACGCTGTCTCTGTCCGCCGGAGAACTGATGAGGATATCTTCCAGCCTGCTCCGGTCTTAAACCAACACGGGCTAAAATACTCATGCAGCGTTCTCTTGCTTCTTCTTTGGTCTTTGCAATGCCATGGAACAGAAGGGGTTCCATAATGATGTCAGCAACTCTCTGTCTCGGATTTAAGGATGCATAAGGATCCTGGAAGATCATCTGCATGCTCTTGCGGTAAGGAAGAAGCTCATTTGGTCCTAAGTGGCTGATATCTTTTCCTTTATAGAGTACCTGTCCGGAGGTTGGCTCCAGAAGGCGGATAACTGTTCTTGCTGTAGTAGATTTACCGCAGCCGCTTTCTCCTACCAGACTGAAAACTTCCCCTTTTTTGATCTCAAAGCTTACATCATTTACAGCATGGACTACTTTATCTTCTTTTACAAGCTTTCCCTTTTCAAAACGAAGGGACTGCAGGAGGCCTTTTGTAAGGTGGAACTCCTGACATACATTTTTCACTTCAATGAGTGTCTCAGATGTTTCCATTTATGCTTCCTCCTGTTCTTTTTTCTTTAACAGTGGGAAGTGACATGCAGCCATATGGCCCGGTCCCACTTCCTGCATCTGCGGCTTTTCATGGCGGCAGATCTCCTGGCAGTATTTGCATCTTGGTGCAAAATAACAGCCTTCCGGCAGCTCAAACATATTTGGAACCATACCGGGAATATAGTCCAGACGGTCTCTGTCCTCATACAGCTTTGGAATGGAATTTAAAAGTCCCTCAGTGTATGGATGTGCATTATGATAAATAATATCCTCTGTCTTTCCGGTCTCTACCAGTTTTCCGCAGTACATAACATTGATCTTGTCAACCATCTGGGATACAACTGCCAGGTCATGAGTGATCAGCATCAGAGAGGTATTATGCTCCTTCACCAGCTTTTTCATAAGCTTTAATATCTGCTCCTGAATGGTAACATCCAGGGCAGTAGTAGGCTCATCTGCGATCAGCAGCTTCGGATTGGTAGCCAGTGCAATGGCAATGATAACACGCTGGCGCATACCACCGGAAAACTGGTTTGGATATTCTTTTAAGCGTTCTTCCGGATTTGGGATGCCTACTGCATGGAGCAGCTCAATACAGCGCTCTCTTCTCTGTGCCTTGTTCATCTGTGGCTCATGAAGGATCAGCACCTCTTCCATCTGTCTCTGGATGGTATAAAGAGGATTTAAAGATGTCATAGGATCCTGGAATACCATGGAAATGTCTTTTCCACGGATCTTTGACATATCTTTTTCACTGATCTTTGCCAGGTCTTTTCCATCAAACATGATATGGTCTGCATCAACCACACCCGGATCTTCTACCAGCTTTAAGATAGAGAAACTGGTAACAGACTTTCCGCTTCCGGACTCACCTACGATACCTAAGATCTCACCTTCTTTTAAGCTGAAGCTTACATTATCTACTGCTTTTACCACGCCCTTGAAGGTGTGGAAATATGTTTTTAATCCCTGTACGTCTAATAATACTTTATCTTCCATACCGCACCTCCTATTTTAGATTCGGGTTCAGCTCATCTCTTAAGAAGTCACCTAAAAGATTAATACCGAATACGATCAGCATGATATACAGACCTGGGAACACAGATGCCCACCACAGGCCTGAGAACAATACATCAAAACCAGTTTTTACAAGCAGTCCCAAAGAAAGGCTGTGTGATCGGCACACCAACACCTAAAAAGCTTAAGGTTGCCTCTGTCAGGATAAAGCTTCCGATCTGGATGGTTGCCAGAACGATAATGGAATTGATAACGTTTGGAAGTACATGTTTTATAATGATAATGCGGTTTGGAAGGCCGATGGTACGTGCTGCTTCCACATATTCCATTTTTTTTAACGGAAAGTGTTTCGCCGCGGACTGTTCTTGCATAAGTTACCCAGCCTACCATAGTCAGGGCGATGAGCAGTTTTCCAACGCCGCGTCCAAAATACGGACATGATGAATAATGCGATCAGCATAGATGGGAAAGACAGCTGTACATCTGCAATACGCATGATAACAGCATCTACTTTGCCGCCAAAATATCCTGCTAACAGTCCCAGTGTGGTGCCAATGGCACAGGAGCAGATCATGCCTACCAGACCGATCATAATGGAACTTGCACTACCA
>ENA-OQED01000941-OQED01000941.1-human-gut-metagenome-genome-assembly--contig:-NODE-941-length-11098-cov-1.242731_pt1 | contig 11098 bp, 12 predicted proteins | sample MGYA00242790_ERZ504625 | MGnify/ENA primary metagenome ERZ504625 (study PRJEB26092, sample SAMD00036345) | human gut metagenome | host: Homo sapiens | study: EMG produced TPA metagenomics assembly of...
ATCTGCGATCCGGATATGGCACCGGTCCGGCTCGATCGAGCCCGGACGGACCATGGAGAAAACGAACGATCGAATCCGAACGCGGGTAAAGAGCCTGCGCGACACCATTGATAAAGCCAAATTTAAGAAAACAGATCAGTATGCATAAGTTTTACATGCCTTCAGCCTCGTCAACCGGCAGCGGGCCCCAGAATCCAGTCACAGCTAGGCAGAGCGTACAACATACTGCGTAGTACATGGCGCGAATCCCAATGACCACTATCGATTGATGACGGCCACGAATACTCGTACTCAGCCTTACTGCTTTGGCTCATTTCTGTTCACTTCACGCTGGAGTACCGAGACACGTTGAGCGGAAATACCGGTAATTCACGTACGGTTACCGACCATTGGACTGAATGGTACTCAGCATCCGCAGTCACTTGGGGTATGGTCATGACGGAGAGCCATCATGACCGATCTCTCGTTATTCTGGGATGAATCCGGCGAAGCCGGAACTGAATCTAAATATTAAAACGCATGATGCACACGTTGCGGAATTAGTCCACCAGAACTTCGGCATATTCGGCAGGTTCAGCGGGTTCGATATGTCGGGCACGCATGGCATCGAGGGCGGCAGCCAAGTCGGCCGGGTACTGGGACCGGACCGTGGTCCAGACGCGGGTGCGGGGATGACGGAATTCGAGCTTCATGGCGTGCAGCCACTGCCGGTCAAGTCCCAAGGCCTCAGACAGCACCGGATTGGCACCATACATGGGGTCGCCGCACAGGGGATGCCCAATCGAGGAGAAATGCACGCGAATCTGATGAGTACGTCCGGTCTCCAGATTCACGGATACCAGAGTGGCCTCATGGCCGAAACGCTCCAGCACATCCCAGTGCGTAACGGCCGGTTTGCCGGCCGGAGTCACGCAGAAGCGGAAATCGGACACTTTGGCGCGCCCGATCGGCGCCTCAATGGTTGCTTTGTTCTCTTTAAGACCACCCTGCACGAGCGCATGATAGGTTTTCTTTACCTCATGCTCGGCGAACTGCCGACGCATCTCGTGTACGCAAGGTCGGACTTGCACACCAACATCAAGCCGGAAGTGCCTACATCAAGGCGAGAAACAATGCCCTCACGCCCGGCCGCACCATAGGAAGTGATATGCACGCCGCGGTCACGCAGTGATCCGAGCACGGTTGGACCGGTCCAGCCAACCGAGGCATGCGCCGCCACGCCTACAGGCTTATCGACTACAACGACATCATCGTCTTCGTAGACAACGGCCATATCAGTTGCGATAGGCTCAGGCTCGGCCTGTTCCTCCGCCAAATCAAATTCGACGGTCTCCCCCGCCTGCAATGTGCTGGACCGCGCAACTTCACGTCCTAAAACGCGCGCCTGCCCGGAGTCAACCAGATCGGCGGCTTTAGATCGTGAAATACCCAGCATTTTGGCCACGGCTACGTCGAAACGCTTACCCACCAATGCATCGGGAGCAGGGACTATTCGACTCATTACTTGGCGTCCGCCTCCGGCTCAGACTGTAGGGATTCGTCGGATTGCTCGATGAGATCCTTGTGTGAGAACGGCTCCCCCATAAGAATCAGAATCATCAGGACCACACCGGCGACTACCAGATAGATATCCGCCACATTGCCAACGGACCAGCCATAGTTAAGGAAATCCACCACTTTGCCGTCGAGGAAGCCGTCAGCGTACATAACACGGTCAATCAGGTTGCCCAGAGCGCCTGCAAACGCGAAAGAAATCGCCACCGACCATTTCATGGAGACAGTGCGCACCCCAGCCACAGCAAGGGCCACGCAAGCCACAACGGCCAACAGACTGATTACCCAAGTAGCGCCTGATCCCATGCCCAAGGACGCGCCCGGATTACGCACCAAGGTGAAGGACAGCAGTCCGGGAATCACGCGAATGGTCTGACCGTTGGATAACGCGGCCATCGCCCAAGCCTTGGTGAGCTGATCGACAATCAGCGCAGCCGCGGCCACACATGCAAAGACGGCCACGCGGGTGCGCAGCCGTCCCTGTTGGTTCGTCATACGACCTGTACCTGCCTACGCTCAGTTGGTCTTGGACGAGGTCTGGTCGACGTAGTTGTTCGACTCGGAAACCTGCGATGCCAGCTGGCCGAGGTACTCGGTGAGGCGGGCGCGGTATTCAGTCTCGAACTGCTTGAGGCTCTGGATGTTGCCCTCGACGACCTTGGACTGAGCCTGAAGGTTGTCGCGCACCTGCTCGGCATACGTATCGGCTGCAGAGCGGGTGTTCTTGTCGTACGCATCAGCCGCGGAACGAGTGTTCTTGTCATACTCGGCGGCACGCTGCTGCACTTCCTTCTCGTAGTTGTCAGCGTCATCGTGCTGAGACTTGGAGTAGTTGTCCGCATCCTGACGAGTCTTGACGGAGTATGCGTCGGCCTCAGAACGGGTGTTCTGGGAGTAGGTCTCGGCATCCGCGTGAGTCTGGTCACGGTAAGCGTCGGCCTCGGAGCGGGTACGATCCGAATAGGTGTCGGCGTCGGAACGAGTACGAGTGGAGTAGTCGTCGGCCTCGGAACGGGTACGCTCGGAGTAGTTGTTGGCCTTGGTGACCAGATCGTTGTACTTGTTCTGGCTGGCCTCGGTGATTTCCTTGGCCTTGTTCTTGCCCTTCTCCACGTACTGATCGTGCAGCTGCATAGCCAGGGTCAGCATGGCGGTGGCGCGCTCGGGCTCGGTGCCCGGCATGGAAGCGGCGCCAGCGATCTTCTGCAGAGAACCGGTCTCGGTGCTCGGCTCGACCTTAGAAACCTGAGCACGAAGCTGGTTTTCACGCTGCTTGGCTTCTTCGAGCTGACGGGACAGCTCAGCGATCTGAGCGGACTGCTGCTGAGCGGCGGAACCCTGCTGCTGAGCGGCGGCGAGCTGACGGGACAGCTCCTCGTTGGCCGCGCGGAACTGATCACGTTCCTGCTGAATGGCGGCGATCTGCTGACCGACAGCCTCCTGGTCACCGGAGGCCTGAGCAGCCTGAGCGGTGAGCTGATCGATTTGAGCGTTCAGCTGATCGACCTGACCCTTGAGCTGCTCATTCTGGGAGGACAGCGCGCGGTTGGATTCCTCGGCTTCGCTGAGCTTGGCAGAGACAAGCTGTGCTGCCTGATCATTGCCAGCCTGAGCGGCCTGCTGGGCCTGAGCCACAGCGTTCTTCAAACCAGCATTCTCCGACTCGAGTTGCTGCACCTGACCGGTAAGATCGGAGATCTTCGCATTAAGGTTGGTCACGTCAGGACCCAGAGTCTGGGTGGCCTGACCGCCGGCTACCGCCTGACGTCCAAGAGCCTCGACGGTTTCCGTGACCTGATCAAGGAAGTCATCGACCTCGTCGACATCATAACCTTCCTTGAATCGAACAGTCTGGAAGGTGTGCTCCCTAATATCCTTCGGCGTCAACAGAGCATAAATCTTGCACCTCGCTTTGGGGCATCGCCCGCACTTACGTTGGTCTCAAGTCAGAATGCTATCACGACCCCATCGTTTCAGAACATTCGACGTGGGTTTTTATGCCAGATATATGCCTCCGGCGGGTCAAAAACGGCCTCAGAACACTATCAGAACAACACTTTCCAGTACCACCAGCGCAAAATACAGCACAATGAAGCTGACATCAAGATAAATCGAACCGAGCGGCAATGGGCGAATATAGCGACGTAGCCAGCGCAGAGGGGGTTCGGTAATGGAATACACAATATTGATCAGCTGGGCCACCACACCACGTGGATACCAGTTTCGTGCGAGAACGGAGACCCAGTCCAGAATCATGCGCACGAACAGAACCGTGATATACGCGTTAATGAGCCATGCAAGAATGCGGCCGATCAGAGAGAACACTAAGGAAAGCATGCTGACAGACTAACAACCGCGCATGAAAAGTTTGCTCGGAGCACAATAAGAATCGGCCGACTCCTTGCTGGGAGTCGGCCGAATACCGATATAACGTCGAATGCGAAAACTACTGAACCGGTCAGTCAGCGAACAAATCGTGTGCCGAGGCTGGTTTTGTCGGCTCTTCGACCTTGATGTTCACCTGCGCCGGGCTCAACAGGAACACGCGCGGAGTGACACGCTCGAGGGAACCACGCACGCCGAACACCACGCCGGCGGAGAAGTCCACGATGCGATATGCCACGGCTTCGGCCACACCGGTGAGATTCAGTACGACCGGAACACCGTCACGCAATGCACGGCCGACCAGTTGAGCATCCTCATATGACTTCGGATGGATGGTGGTGATTCTGTTCACACGGCCACCGGGGAACGGCTTGGTAGTCGACGATGCGGCAGGCGCGGTGGTTGACGCCAGCGGCGTGACCGTATGGTCGGAATCAAATGCGGACTTCGAAGCCGGCTTCTGCTCCTCGTCCTCCTCGATGTAGTCGTCCTCATCGTCCACAACGTCACTCATGCCCAGATAGGACATCGCGTTTTTCATGAACCCAGCCATGGATCAATCCTTTCAGCGCAGGAAGTCAGGGATGTCGAGATCGCCAGCCGGATCGTTCACGGCGATATTCGGATGAGCGGAAGTCGGATCATCAAAAGGCAACGATGCGGAGTCACCGATAGCCGGTGTGAATGCCGGTTGGGCAGTGGCAGCGGGCTGTGCAGCCGGTGCCGGTGCTGGAGCTGGCTGTGCCACGGGAGTCGCAGGATCGGCGGCGGTTAGCACAACCGGCGTCACCGTGCTCTGAGTGTCGTCATCTTGAGCGGCGACGGGGTCAAAACCAGCAGCAATAACAGTGACACGCACTTCATCGCCATAAGCATCGTCCAGAGCAAGACCCCAAATAATCTGGGCTTCAGGGTGAATCGCCTTGCGCACCAGTTCGGTGGCAGCAGAGGCCTCCTGCAACTTCAGGTCGGTCGGACCGGCGATGTTGATCAGCGCACCGTGTGCGCCTTCGATGCTTTCCTCAAGCAGCGGAGAGCTGATGGCGATTTCGGCGGCCTGCGTGGCACGATCCTCTCCCCGTGCGGAACCGATACCAAACAGCGCAGTACCAGCACCACGAAGAATGGAGTTCACATCGTTGAAGTCGACGTGAATATAGGAGTTCATCGAAATCAGGTCAGTGATGCCCTGAACACCGGCAAGCAGTGCGGTATCAGCGGTCTTGAAGGCCTCAATGATGCCGATGGAACGGTCGGAAAGCTCGAGCAGGCGATCGTTCGGAATGACGATCAGCGCGTCGACTTCCTTGCGCAGGTTGTCGATGCCGTATTCGGCGGAAGCGGAACGCTGAGGGCCTTCGAAGCTGAACGGACGAGTAACAACCGCGATGGTGAGAGCACCCTGTTGATGAGCCGCACGAGCGACGATCGGGCTGGCGCCAGTACCGGTGCCACCGCCCTCGCCGCAGGTGACGAACACCATGTCGGCACCCCTAAGCGCCTCTTCGATATCCGACTGGTGGTCCTGGGCCGCCTTGGCTCCACGCTCCGGGTCGGCACCAGCACCGAGACCACGACTGGACTTATCGGAAAGGGAAATCTTGACATCCGCATCAGAGCGCAGAAGATCCTTCGCATCGGTATTTACCGCCACAAATTCAACATTCTGTAATCCCTCGGCAATCATGCGATTGACGGCATTACCGCCGGCACCGCCGACGCCAACAACCTTGATGTTGGTCTTGTCGTTGAACTCATTCTGCGCGATCTCGCTCACGTTTGGCTCCTGTCACTTCACGGTTACACCCAAGAGTAGCGCAAACAGGCTACTCTTGGAGGGAAATTCACGCGCAGAATGGCGCGTGTTGCGTGTATTTTCAGTATTTTCTCAGTAACTGGCGTCCATTGGGTCGTCACCGAAGAGCGCCTCACGCTCTTCGGTGGGTGGTGGTACGCGATCACAGCATCGCAAGTGCACCTTCTTGGCGAAACGCGCGCGGCCGCGCGGTTTGTCGACCACGCGTGGCGGGTATTCGATAGTCGGGTCGAGCTTGCCGATCTCGCGGTCCACATCGGCCAGGCTCTCGCATTCCATAAAGGCCTTGCGGGTGGAGCCGCCCACCGGGAATCCTTTCAGATACCAGGCGATGTGCTTGCGCAGATCGTGGACGGCCATCATCTCATCGCCCTCATAAAACTCGGTAAGCAGCTCGGCATGACGGTGAATCACGCGGCAGACCTCGCCCAGATTCGGGTTGAGCCGTTCGGGATTGCCCTCGAAGGCGTTTTTGATGTTGGCGAACAGCCACGGCCGGCCTGGCATCCGCGGCCGATGGCCACACCGTCGCAGCCGGTCTCGCGCACCATTTCGAGCGCATCCTCGGCACCCCAGATATCGCCATTGCCGAATACCGGAATGTTGAGGTGTTCCTTGAGCTCGCCGATGCGGGACCAGTCGGAATGACCGCCATAGTATTCGGCGGTGGTACGGGCATGCAGGGTTACGGCCTTGCAGCCCTCCTCCTGCGCGATGTGTCCGGCTTCGAGGAAGGTCTCATGGTTATGGTCGATGCCGACGCGGATCTTCGCGGTGACGGGGATGCCCGCCGGCTCGCATACGGCGACCACGCGCTGTAATAGCTCAGTGAAAATGTCGGTTTTCCAAGGCAAGGCCGAACCACCGCCTCGACGAGTGACCTTGGGCACCGGGCAACCGAAGTTCAGATCCACATGGTCGGCCATGTTGCCGTCGACCACGATTTTCGCCGCCTGTTCGGTGATGGAGGGGTTCACGCCGTACAACTGCATTGAACGGATTTTTTCGCTTTTGGCGAAATGACAGAGGCGCAGTGCTTTCGGGTTATGCGCCACGAGGGCTCGAGCGGTGATCATCTCGGCCACGTAGAGTCCATCGGGACCATATTCCTCGCAAATCACGCGGAAGGGCCAGTTGGTCACTCCCGCCATCGGCGAGAGCACCACCGGGGGTCGGCACGGTGATGTTGCCGAGTTGGACCGGGGCGATATGCACCGGGGTCCGGGGCGCGCCGGCGCGTCCGTACGTGGGTCGAGGTTGTCGGTCTCGTGATGCTCGGTGAGCACTGTTTCGGATTCGGATTGTGCCTGTGATTCCTAAGAAAATAAGTAGGGGCTCCCCTGAGAGAGGAGCCCCGGCGTCTATCGCCGCCACTTCGCCTACAAACAGCCCACTGGGATGTCTTCCTTACGGCTCAGCCCACAGAGGGGAGCCCAAGTTGTGCGACTCCGGCTTAGTACAGGCCGCCGGCTTCCTGAACGCCGGACTCAGGCCAAGGCTCACCGCCCATTTCCACAGGCTTCAGGGGCACGCGGGTGCGCTTCTCGCCGATGCGGGCGGCCACGTAATCGGCCACCTTGTCAAGAGCGACGCGCTCCTGGGCCATGGTGTCACGCTCACGGATGGTCACAGCGTGGTCCTCGAGGGTGTCGAAGTCCACGGTGATGCACAGCGGGGTGCCGATCTCATCCTGGCGGCGGTAACGCTTGCCGATGGAACCGGCATCGTCGTAATCCACCATAAAGTCCTTGGCCAGCTCGTTGCGGATCTCCATGGCCTTATCGCCCAGCTTTTTGGACAGAGGCAGCACAGCGCACTTGAACGGTGCCAGGAACGGATGCAGGTGCAGCACGGTGCGCACATCCTCCTTGCCCTTGGAGTCGGTCAGATGCTCTTCATCATAAGCTTCGCACAGGAAAGCCAGTGCCACACGGTCACAGCCCAGGGAAGGCTCAATGACATAAGGAATGTAATGCTCGTTGGTTTCGGGGTCAAAATATTCCAGGCTCTTGCCGGATGCTTCCTGATGGCGGCCCAGATCGTAATTGGTACGGTCTGCAATGCCCCACAGCTCGCCCCAGTCGGTGAACGGGAAAGCATACTCGATATCGGTGGTGGCGCGGCTGTAGAAAGCCAGCTCGGCAGGCTCATGGTCGCGCAGGCGCAGGTTTTCCTTGTTGATGCCCAAGGACAGCAGCCACTTTTCGCAGTAATCTTTCCAGTAGGCGAACCAATCCAGGTCGGTGCCCGGCTTGCAGAAGAACTCGCATTCCATCTGTTCGAACTCGCGGGTACGGAAGGTGAAGTTGCCCGGCGTGATCTCATTGCGGAACGCCTTGCCCACCTGGCAGACGCCAAACGGCAGCTTGCGGCGGGTGGTACGCTGGATGTTGGCAAAGTTGACGAAAATGCCCTGTGCGGTTTCGGGGCGCAGATAGCAGGTAGAGGAAGAATCCTCGGTTACGCCGATGGCCGTTTTGAACATCAGGTTAAACTTGCGGATGGGGGTAAAGTCATGCTTGCCGCACACAGGGCAGACAACTTCAGAATGGGTGGCAATAAATTCATCCATCTGGTCAAAGGTCATGCCGTCCACATCCACGTTCTGGCCCTGCTCGCAGTCGGCAATCAGCTTGTCCGCACGGTTGCGGCTCTTGCAGGCGCGGCAGTCCACCAGCGGGTCGCTGAAGTTGCCCACATGGCCGGTGGTGACCCAGGTCTGCGGGTTCATCAGGATAGCGGCATCCAGGCCGACGTTGTAGGGGCTTTCCTGCACAAACTTTTTCATCCATGCTTTTTTGACGTTGTTTTTGAACTCAACGCCCAGGGGGCCGTAGTCCCAGCTGTTGGCAAGGCCGCCGTAAATTTCGCTGCCAGGTAGATGAAACCACGGTTTTTGCACCAGGTTGACGATCATGTCCAGGGTCTTTTCGCTGTTCTTCATTTTCTAACTCCTTCCGCATGGCTGGCTGCCACACAAAGCGATTTAACCGGCGCACGGTGCGCCGTCAGGCCTTTATTATAGCACGGGCCGCGGGCAGTGGCAACACTGCCGCCAAAAGCCGGAACAAATTTGGCACAACTGCTGAATTATGGCAATACCGCATAATTCTAAGTGCCGATACGGCGAGCGAGGTGCGGCAGATGCTAAGCCAAAAGCGCAGATAATACTGGATGTCTTATCGAGCATTTTGGCACCGCAGATGCCGTGCCGCAGCCGCCGGAGCGGTGCTTAAGCCGTAAGGCGGGAATTGTGCGGTGTTGCCTTATATCAATGCTCTCTGCACGTCACAAAATTTCAGCCGCAATCTGCCTGGCCAGCTGTAGCACCATTTTGCGGTCCCGCAGCGCGGGGTCCGCTGCAATCAGGCGCTGCAATTCTTCCCGCACGCGGGGGGATTTTGCGCGCTGGAATGCCAATGCGGGCCATTTCTTCCACACTGATGGGCAGCACGATGCTGCTGTCCGCCTTGCCGCGGAACGGCTGCGGGTTAGTGCCCCAAACAAAAAGGTGATGTTTCATTGGGTACCTCCTGGATGCCTTTGGGCTGACATTTTTGGTTATTATAGCAGAAATTTTCAAAAAAGTGTTTATTTTGCAGCGAAAAACCTTTATAATATAAAAATCATAGCGCCATGCGCCAAACGAACTGATTGCCAGGCTGGCAGCTGCGGCTGCGCCTGATCTTTTTGAGGTGAAACTTATGTCTTTTATCGGCAGCTATAATCCCCATTTGCTTGATGGTGTGCAGCATGTGCATTTTATCGGCTGCGGCGGTTCCGGAACCTATCCCCTGATCCAGATCCTGCACAGCCGTGGGCTGACCATTTCCGGCAGCGATGTGGAAGAAACCAAGATCACCAAGGCCGAGCGCGCCATGGGCGTGACAGTATATCTGGAGCATGACGCCGCCCATTTGGGCGATGCCCAGCTGGTGGTTTACAGCGCCGCCATCCATGATGAAAACCCTGAGCTGAAAGCTGCCCGCGCCCGCGGCATTCCCGCCGTGGAGCGCAGCGTGATGCTGGGTTATGTCAGCCGCATGTATTCCCACAGCGTCTGCGTTTCCGGCACCCACGGCAAAACCACCACCACCGGCATGATCACGACCATGCTGGAACTGGCCGGCAAAGACCCCGCCGCCGTAATCGGCGGCAAGCTGCCACTGATCGGCGGTTACGGCAAAGCTGGCCACGGCGATGACGTTGTGATCGAAGCCTGCGAATACAGTGAGACCTTCCTGCATCTGACCCCGTTTATAGGCGTTATTTTGAACATTGATAACGATCACCTGGAGTATTACGGCACGATGGGCCGTCTGAAGATGGCGTTCCAGAAGTTTGCCCTGCTTTCCCGCACGGTCGTGTTCAACATGGACGACCGCAACACGGTGGATGTGGTCAACTCCATTGACCGCCCGGTGCTCTCTTTCGGCATCAATGAGGAAGCCCGCTTCCGCGCAGTGAACATTCAGGAATACCGCCCCGGTTTCTATGAATTTGACGTTCTGGAGCTGGGCGAGCAGTTTGCCCACATCAAGCTGGGTGTTCCGGGCTACCACAACATTTACAATGCGCTGGCCATGTGCTGCTGTGTGCGCCCGCTGGGCCTGCAGCCCGCCGATGCCGAGCGCGCCGCGGCAGAGTTTCACGGCACCGGCCGCCGGTTTGAGATTAAGGGCGAATGCAACGGTGCCCCCGTGGTAGATGATTATGCCCACCACCCCACCGAGCTTGCCGCTACCATGGCAACCGCCAAAAAGATGGGCTACAAGCGCATTATCGCTGTGCACCAGCCGTTCACCTACAGCCGCACCAAGGCCCTGATGGATGACTTTGCTGCCGTGCTGCGCCAGGCCGACCAGTGCGTGCTGCTGCCGATCATGGGCAGCCGCGAGGTTGACGACGGCAGTGTGAAGAGCGAGGACCTGGCTGCCAAGATTCCCGGCAGCATTGTGGTTGACGGGCTGGAAAGCGCAGCCAACTGGGTCAAGCAGAACGCCCGCGAAGGCGACCTTGTGGTTTGCATGAGCTGCGGTGATCTGTACAAAGCCTGTGATATGATGGTGGGCAAGGCGTAAAATTTATGCTGCGCCACCATGCCGTTATCGCTATATAGACGCTATTATCCCATAAAATAATAATATCTGCCTGTTTTCCCGGTATGATGCGGGGAAGCGGGCAGATTTTTTGTTGGTGTATTCCGTTTTTATTTTTGGATTGCATTTAAGGCAACACCGCATAATTCCCGCCTGACGGCTTAAGCACCGCTCCGGCGGCTGCGGCACGGCATCTGCGTTGCCAAAATGCTCGATAATACTTTGTGTATTATCGAGCATTTTG
>ENA-OQED01000942-OQED01000942.1-human-gut-metagenome-genome-assembly--contig:-NODE-942-length-11089-cov-1.602536_pt1 | contig 11089 bp, 10 predicted proteins | sample MGYA00242790_ERZ504625 | MGnify/ENA primary metagenome ERZ504625 (study PRJEB26092, sample SAMD00036345) | human gut metagenome | host: Homo sapiens | study: EMG produced TPA metagenomics assembly of...
TTCGGGGAAAACCTGATCGTGGAAGGATATGATTTCCGGAATCTGCCGGTCGGCACGCGGTTTTCCTGCGGGGATGCGCTGCTTGAGATGACGCAGATCGGAAAGGAGTGCCACAGCCACTGCGAGATTTTCAAACGCATGGGTGAATGCATCATGCCGCGGGAGGGCGTTTTCGCGGTGGTGCTGCGCGGCGGCACGATTCAAAAGGGTGACACCATCGAACTGGTGACGGAAAAGTAGACCAGAGATCAGACACAAGGAGAGGAAACATGGACGAACTTTACCGGAAACTGCTTGCACAGCTGGAAGAGGGACAGGACACGGTTCTTGCCTTTATCACCGAAGGGGACGGCTCCATTCCGCGCACGACGGGCGCCTATATGCTGGTCGGCCGGGAAGGACGGATTTTCGGAACTATCGGCGGCGGAAACCTGGAATATCAGGCGGTTCTGCATGCGCAGGAGCTGGTGCAGGAGAAGAAAAGTGAATACAGAGAATACGATCTCGGAACCGGAGAGGGGAAGGGGCTTGGCATGGTCTGCGGCGGCAGAGTGAAGGTGTGCTTCTATTTTATGAATGGAGCGCACGGCGAAGCAGAAAGTCTGGCGCAGGCACTTGCGGCGCAGGAGCAGTACCGCAGTTACTGGATTTTTTTTGCGCTGGACGGAACCGGTATCCGCGTGCTGGAAAAAGAAGCGTGGGAAATGCTTCCGGCGGCACAGGAAAAAGCGGGCCACTGCCGGATTCTGGAACTGGACGGGAAAACGTATTACGCCGAGGAATTCTGCTACGACGGAAAGGTTTATCTGTTCGGCGGCGGCCATCTGGCCCAGGAACTCGTTCCGGTGCTGCATCATCTGGATTTCTGCTGTATCGTACTCGATGACCGGGAGGAATATGTGGACAAAGCATTGTTCCCGGACGCCGGGCAGACCATGCTGGTGGATTTTACGAAACTGGACGAGATTCTTTCGATCCGGAAAAATGATTATCTCGTGATTGTGACACGCGGCCACCGGTGCGATGCGGATGCCGAGGCGTTTGCGCTTCGCACCGGCGCATCGTACATCGGTGTGGTGGGAAGCCGCAGAAAGACAAAGTATGTGCGCGAAAAACTGGAAGCGCAGGGTTTTACCGGAGAACAGCTCGACAGTGTCTATGCCCCGATCGGAATCGAGATCGGAAGCGAGACGCCGGCGGAGATTGCAATCAGCATTGCCGCACAGCTCATTCAGATCCGGTCAGCAAAAACCGGAAAACGAAAAGGTGCACATCCGGCGCTTCATACGTAAATATACAAAATGAGGAGTCAATTATCATGAAAAAGAAAACCGTATCCATTCTTCTGATGGCAGCTATGGCACTTTCTCTTGCCGCATGCGGATTTTCCAATTCCACAGATTCTTCAAGTAAGAGCAGCTCCAAGGCAGAGAGCACATCTGCATCCAGCGCTTCTTCGGAAGCAGAGAGCGCATCCAGCGCCAAGAGCACAGCAGACGGCGAAGTATTTGACGATACCACTGTCACCGTATTTGCCGCAAAGAGCCTGAACTCCGTAATGGAGACGCTGATCAGCGAGTACAATAAGACCCAGCCGAATGTCAAACTGGTTGGAAGCTATGACAGTTCAGGAACCCTGATGACACAAATCGAAGAGGGTGCATCCTGCGACGTATTCTTCTCCGCAGCAGCAAAACAGATGGATCAGCTTGAGGAAGAGAATCTTCTGGTTGAGGAAACCGCCACAATATCGTAAACAATCAGGTCTGCGTTGTAACCTATGAGGGAAGCAATACAGAAGTTACGGGCCTGGAGGATCTGAACAAGGCATCCAGCATCGCACTGGCAGACGGTTCCGTTCCGGTTGGAAAATACACAAGAGAAGCACTGGTCAATGCAGGCATTCTGGAGAAAGCAGACGACGTATCGGCCATCACAACCCAGCAGGTTTCCGAAGCGCTCGGCGGCGTGGAAATCAATGAGTGTGCAAACGTAGGAGCCGTTACTTCCGCAGTTGCAGAGGGATCCAACGAGGTTGGTACGGTTTATTATTCCGATACCTACGGTCTGGAGGACCGTCTGAAGGTTCTGCAGGTCGTTCCGTACGATCTGACCGGAAATGTCATCTACCCGACAGCACAGGTTGTCAACAAAGAGGCAGATGAGACCGAGCAGGCAGCAGCGAAAGACTTTGTAGAGTTTCTGACTTCCGATGAGGCAGCCGCCATCTTCCGGAATTATTACTTTGATACAGAGGTAGAATAAAAAGAAGATCCCACAAAAAACAGCAGGGATTTGGAATCACCGTCCGAAAAGAAAGATTTCGTTTCTGCGGACGGTGGTTTTGCATCAGAGAAAATCCGGGCAGGATGCGTGATGCAGGTATGCAGGGCTGCCGTGGATAGAAAGGAAATGTTATGCAGGAAATACTGGATTTTTTACAGTCACTGGACTGGAGCCCGTTTGTCATTTCGATCAAGACCGGTATTGTGGCGACGATTCTGTCCTTTTTCTTTGGTATTTTTGCCGCGCGTGCGGTGATGAAGCTGCGTCCCGGCGCGCGTGCCGTGATTGACGGCTTTCTGACACTTCCGATGATTCTGCCGCCGACCGTTGCAGGCTTTTTCCTGCTTCTGATTTTCAGCCTCCGCCGTCCGTTTGGTGCTGCACTGTATGAGAATTTCAGTATCAAGGCAGTACAGACATGGCTTGGCTGTATTCTGGCGGCAACGATTATCGCGTTTCCGCTGATGTACCGCAATACGAGAGCGGCATTTGAGCAGGTGGATACGAACCTGATCTATACGGCGCGGACGCTTGGTATGTCGGAGTGGAAGATTTTCTGGAAAGTGGTCATCCCATCGGCAGGTCCCGGCGTGCTCTCCGGTACGGTACTGGCATTTGCAAGGGCGCTCGGTGAGTACGGTGCGACGTCGATGCTGGCCGGAAATATTCCGGGAAAGACGGGTACCGTTTCCCAGAAAATCGCAATGGTGATTCAGGACGGGGATTATAAAACGGCGGGTTTTTGGTCTGTTGTCGTACTGCTCGTCGGATTCCTTGCGATGACGGCAATGAACCTTCTCGGTAACCGGAGAAAGAAAAATCAGAAACAGTGGTAGAGGATAAAGAATGGCGCTTGAAGTAGATATTACGAAAAAGCTGGACGGATTTTTTATGCATATGCAGTTCCGGGCGGAGCGGGAGATTTTTGCGATTCTCGGCGCGTCGGGCTGTGGAAAAAGCATGACCTTAAAGTGCATCGCCGGAATCGAAAAGCCGGGATGAAGGGCGGATTGTCCTTGACGGCAAGGTGCTGTTTGATTCGGAGAAAAAAATCAATCTGCCGCCGCAGAAGCGGAAAGTCGGTTATATGTTCCAGGATTACGCCCTGTTTCCGCATATGAATGTTGTGCAGAATATTGAGGCAGGCATGGGAAAACGGCCGGACCGGAGCCGGACGGAATCGTTGATCCGCCAGTTTCAGCTGGAAGGGCTGGAGAAAAAGATCCCGGGACAGCTTTCCGGCGGACAGAAACAGCGCGTCGCGATGGCACGGATGCTCGCAGCAGAGCCGGAGCTGATTCTGCTCGACGAGCCGTTTTCAGCGCTCGATACCTATCTGAAATGGCAGTTGGAGCAGGAGATGTACAAACATCTGAAGGAGGCCGGAAAACCGGTCATCTTCGTATCACACAACCGCGATGAGGTGTACCGCCTCTGCGATACGGTCAGCTGTATGAACCGGGGAAAGATGGAAGTCATGGAACCGCTGAAGGAATTTTTCCAGAATCCGAAGACGCGCACAGCGGCAATTTTGTCGGGCTGCAAGAACATTTCGGCGGCCGAGCGGGTGGATGCGCACACGCTGCGGGCCGTGGACTGGGGCGTAACGCTGCACGTAAAGGAGCGGGAAATTGCAGACGATATCCGCGCAGTCGGCATCCGGGCACATTTTCTGGCCACAGTAGAAAGGCCGGGTGAGGAAAATGTATTTCCGGTCAACGAATCCGAAATCTGGGAAGATCCGTTTGAATGGAACATTTCGTTCCGGAAGAATGCCGAATGCAGCTGGCTGCAGTGGAAGATCGCAAAAACAGACTGGAGCCCGGAAATGGGGATTCCAAAGGAGCTGTATCTGAAGGAGGAAGATATTCTGCTGCTGACGGATTCCTGATGCTGGTGTGACAGATTTGGATAAAAAAAGATTGTTTTCGAAATCGTGATCGTGTTTCGAAAACAATCTTTTTTCATCGTTTTACAGATTCATTACATGGTGATCCAGCCGAATGCATTTGCCACGGAGCTGAACAGAATGATCAGTGCAAACACCGGGCAGAGATACTGGATCATGACAAGAAAGATTTTCTTTCTGCGGAAGCGGCTCTCACCGTGGATGATTTCTTCCTCGATTTTCGCCACACCAATGACTCTCGAAACGAGAAGACAGGTGGCAATGGCAGCAATTGGCATCATCACGGAGTTTGTCAGGAAGTCGAAGAAATCCAGGAACTGCATGCCAAGAATGGTGACGGAGGAAAGCGGTCCGTAGCCAAGGCAGGAGAGCGTTCCGAGCGCAATCATGATAACGCCGATCAGAACGGTCGATTTTTTACGGCCCCAGCCGAGCTCATCCTCAAAGGTGGAAACGGCGCTTTCTGTCAGTGCGATGGAGCTGGTCAGTGCGGCAAACAGCACCAGAAGGAAAAACAGAATACCGATCACAGTGCCAAAGCCCATATTGGCGAATACCTTCGGGATGGTGATAAACATCAGGGAAGGTCCTGCCTGCAGGGTATCCGGATTTCCGCCGGAGAAGGCAAAGACGGCAGGAATGATCATCAGGCCTGCCATGATCGCAATGGCAGTGTCAAAGATTTCGACGTTGCGTGTGGAATCCTCGATCGAGGTGTCTTTTTTCATGTAGGAGCCAAAGGTGATCAGAATACCCATCGCAATCGAGAGGGAGTAGAACATCTGTCCCATGGCGGCAACAACGGACATCCATGAAAAGTTTTTGAGGTTCGGAACCAGGAAATACTTCACGCCTGCCAGTGCGCCCGGTCTTGTCACGGAATAAACGGCAATGATAACGGAAAGGACGATCAGAATCGGCATCATCACCTTGGAAACGCGTTCAATGCCGTTTCGCACACCGGCGTAGATGATGGCGACCGTAATAAGGCAGAAAACGGCAAAACAGAGCTCTGTGGAACTCCGTTTGAGATGAAGCCGGAAAAATAGCCGTCCTCTGCGAGCAGGGTACTGTTGCCCTTCACGTATTCGATCAGATATTTGATGACCCATCCTCCGATGACAGAGTAGTATGGAACGATCAGAATCGGGATAATGGCGTTGATCCAGCCTCCGGCGGAAAGCCATTTCGATTTGCCGAACGACTGGAAAGCGCCGACCGGGCTTTTTCGTGTCATGTGTCCGATGGCGGACTCGGCAACGATCATGGAGTAGCCGAAGGTGAGCGCCAGCAGGATATAAATGAGGAGGAAAATTCCTCCGCCGTATTTTGCTGCGAGGTAGGGAAAACGCCAGATATTTCCAAGTCCGACGGAAGCGCCTGCTGCAGCCAGCACGTAACCGATTTTGCCGGAAAACGAGCTGCGGGATTTGTTGTGTTTGTTCATAGAGTTCCTTCCTTTTGTGTGTTACAAAAATTTTGGGTTTATGGTCAGTTCTTGAAAACTTTTTATGCTGACACCATAAAGAAGATTGTAACATATTGGGAAGGAAAGTCACTACTAAATTTTTATTTTTGCTGTCCGGCAGGGATTCCCCGACCAGTTCCGCCATCAGCTCCGGTACAGTGGTCATGTGATCGAGACGCCATGCGTTTTCTCCGCAGAAAAGAAGAGCGTTGTCGGTATCGCCATCGGCAGCGCGGGTCAGGGCAGTGGTAATACAGTAGGGAATGGAGGCTTTGTCGCATTTTTTGAGGCACTGGTAGCAGTGTGAGATTTTTTCCCGTTCCTGTTCGCGTTCCGTCAGAAACGGATTGCGGATTGCGCGGCCCGGCATGCCGACCGGACTGTGCATGATCGTGATATCTTCTTTTTTTGCATTCAGGTATGCCTGTTTGTAGCGGGGATCGGCATCGCATTCTTCCGTGACAACGAAACGGGTAGCCATCTGGACGCCTGCGCAGCCAAGCGACAGATAGTGAAGGATATCCTCATGGGTGTAGACGCCTCCGGCAAAGACGACGGGGATGGTACAGGCATATTTTTCTTCGTAGCCATGTACAATCTGCAGAATTTCCCGGATTTCGTCATCGTAGCCGCGCCGTGCTGTTTCTTCCACGGTTTCGGCGGAGTAGCCGAGATGGCCTCCGGCTGCAGGACCTTCGATGACAACGAGATCAGGAACGCGGTGATAGTGATTGTCCCAAAGCTTCAGAAGAACCTTGGCAGTCCGGGGAGGGGAAACGATAGGGGCGAGCTTGATGGAGCTTCCCTTTGTGTATTTTGGCAGATCGGTCGGGAGACCGGCCCCGGAGATGATGAGATCGGCTCCGTTTTCGATGCAGCAGCGGACGTATTCCTCGTAGTGGGTCAGGGCGCACATGATATTGACGCCGATGATGCCGCCGTTTGAAATTTCTTTGGCGCGGCGGATGTGGAAGGCGAGTGCGCGGAGATTGGCACTTAAGGGATCACGCGCGAATTCCGGATCGCGCCAGCCGGGCTGGGCAGCGGAGATGACGCCGATTCCGCCTGCTTTGGCAACGGCACCGGCGAGGGATGAGAGGCTGATGCCGACGCCCATTCCGCCTTGGATGATGGGGTATTTGGCGGTGAGATTTCCTATTTTTAAATTTGGTAACATATGAATTCTCCTTTTTGATAAATGGACGATCCCGTGCCCGCCGCCGCGCCGGGGATGTTCCTCCAGGATGGCGCATTTGCAGGAGGCCTGCAAACTCTTAGGCTATGGAATTTTGCGTTGCTTGAAAAAACGGCACTGTCTGAGCGCAGCGAGTTCGCCGTTTTTTCAAGCGCCCTTAGCAAAATCCCAAAGCCTAAGAGTTTGCAGGCCTCCTGCAAATGCGCCATCCTGGAGGAACATCCCCGACACGGCGGCGGGCACGGGATCTGGTATTGGTAAAAATGTAATGTTAAAAACCTTACTATATGGTTTTGAAAACTAGATATATAATACTTTGAATATCAAAGTATGTCAAGAGGGAAAATGAGAAAAAGGTGATTGATAGGGGGTGGGAGGTGTGGTAGAGTGGGAGATAGAAAGAAAAGTTAAGACGGGAGGATGAAGAATGATGTTAAAGGATCTGGTATTAAAAAACAGGAGTTATCGTGGTTTTGATGAGTCGGTGAGGATTTCGCGGGAGACGTTGGAAGGGTTTGTGGATTGTGCGCGGCTTTGTCCTCGAGTGTGAATAAGCAGCCGTTGAAGTATTTTCTGGCGTGGGAGCCGGAAGAAGTGGAGAAGGTGCAGGGACTGACAAAGTGGGCGCGGGCGCTGCCGGAGATGGTTTTGCCGCATCCGGGAAAACGGCCGACGGGCTTTGTTGTGATCTGTCAGAATAAGAGGATTGATGAGAATCTGAACCGGTATCAGAAGGATGTCGGAATTGTGGCGCAGACGATGCTGCTTGCGGCTGTGGAGCAGGGGCTTGGCGGTTGTATGATCGGGAATTTTCAGGCGGGCGAGGTAATGGAGGTACTTGGGCTGCCTGAGGAGATCCGGCCGCTTTTGATTGTGGCGTTTGGAAAACCGGCGGAGGAGATTCATCTGGTGGATGTGCCGGAGGATGGGAATACGAATTATTACCGGGATGAGAACGATGTGCACTATGTGCCGAAGAGAACGCTGGCGGATGAATTGCTGAACTGAAGATAGAAACTGAAGATAGAGCCGGAAAATTCCGGAAAAATGTCGGATGAACCGTCCTAAAAAGTTAGATCTAAAAAATCTGATTTCTTGGGGCGGTTCAAAGAATCCGGCATTTTTTGACTTTACAGGAAACTTCGTTGAATTTTCCTGTAAAGTCAAAAGCCCTCCGGGCAGGATCGCACTGCGGCGGAGGGGAAAGGAAAGCACAGGCTCTTATTAGTTTCGGTGTAGCCCGAAAAAGGGAAAATGTCCCATACTTTCTGGCAATCCGGGAGATGTCTGGTGGGCAGGAAATGGTGCAAATAAAGATGTTTTTTCCTGCAAAACAGAACCTTTTTTCTCGAAAGGGATCATGATAAAATGAGAAAAAATGGGGGAATTTTCAAAAATAAGGTGGAGGAGGATATTGAAATGAAAATTTATCACGCACAGGTGAATCATCTGGAAAATCCAATGGGGTTCCGAATGGAGAGAACGGTCTTTTCCTGGAAAGTGAAAGACGCGGAAGGAAAAAAACAGAGCTATGCGAGAATCCGTGTAGCATCGGATGCAGCGATGGAGCATCTGCTGTTTGATTCCGGAGAGGATGATAAGGCGAGCAGTCTTTTCTATCCGGTGAAGCTGGATCTGGAGCCGAGAACGCGGTATTACTGGAACGTGGAAGCGGGCAGTGATGCCGGGGAGACGGCGGTGAGTGAAGTACAGTTTTTTGAGACCGGAAAACGGAATGAAGCATGGACAGGAAAATGGATTTCCTGTGACAGTAAGGAGAACCGTCATCCATATTTTGAAAAAGAAATTGTTCCGGCAAAAGAGGTAGCGAAGGCCAGGCTGTATGTCTGCGGACTTGGACTGTATGAGGTGTATGTGGATGAGAAGCGTGTCGGGGATGAGTACCTGACGCCGTACAGCAATGATTACAATGAATGGGTACAGTATCAGACGTATGATGTGACAGAGGAGGTTTCAAAACAGGGAATGCTCCGTGTGCTGCTTGGAAACGGCTGGTACAAGGCGCGGTTTGGATTCAGTGCGTTTGAGGACAAGGGATTTTACGGCAATGAGTGGAAGCTGATTGCGGAGCTGCATCTGACGTATGCGGACGGTTCGGAAGAGGTGATTGGCACGGATGAATCGTGGCAGGTGCGGCGCAGTAAAATTGCATTCTCGAATCTTTACGACGGTGAGCGCCGGGACGACACGCTGTCGGAACTGCCATTGGAGAAGGCGGTTTTTTGTGAGGCACCAAAAGGAGAACTGACGGAACGCATGAGCCTTCCGGTGACGATTCATGAGACGTTTGAACCTAAAGAACTGCTTCATACTCCGGCCGGCGAGCTGGTCTTCGATATGGGGCAGGAGTTTACGGGAATTTTCAAGCTGCATGTCAACGTGCCGGCAGGAACCAAAATTCATGTTCAGACAGGTGAGATTTTGCAACGCGGCAATTTCTACAATGACAATCTGCGGAGTGCAAAATCCGAATACATCTATATTTCCGATGGAACCGAAATGGATCTTGTGCCGCATTTTACGTTCTACGGCTACCGTTACATGAAGATCGAGGCATTCCGGATCTGAAAAAAGAGGATTTCACGGGTCTTTCTTATTACAGCAACATCACAGCGACAGGCTGGATGAAAACAGGAAGTGATTTGGTCAATCAGCTCATCAGCAATGTGCGCTGGGGCTTAAAGTGCAATTTTGTAGATGTTCCAACCGACTGCCCGCAGCGTGACGAGCGTATGGGATGGACGGGAGATGCGCAGGTATTCTCGCCGACGGCGATGTATCTCGAAGATACGTATGCATTCTATGCAAAATACCTGTACGACATGGCAAAAGAGCAGAGCGTGCTCGGCGGAAAGGTGCCGCACGTGGTGCCGTCGTGCGGCGTCGAGGATGCAGCGTGTGTCTGGGGCGATGCGGCGTGCATCATTCCGTGGAATCTGTATCTGTTTTACGGGGACAAGAGCATTCTGGAAGATCAGTTTGTGAGCATGAAATCGTGGGTGGACTACATCACGAAAGTGGATGGGGACAACCATGGCTGGAGATATGTATTCCACTTTGGCGACTGGCTGGCACTGGACAATCCGGTACAGGGCGCGGAGCAGGTCATGGGTGCAACGGACGAGGAGTTTATTGCAAACCTGTATTATGCGATCAGCGCAGGAATCGTGGCAAAAGCGGCCGGTGTGCTGGGATACCGCGAGGAGCAGGAGAAGTATCAGAAGCTGTCCGAGGAGCAGTTTGCTGTGGTACAGGAAGAATATTACAGCGCAACAGGCCGCTGCTGCATCAAAACACAGACGGCGCTGCTGCTGACGCTGAAATACCATCTGTCAAAGAACGAAGAGCTGACAAAACGGCAGCTTCTGAAGCTGTTTGAGCAGAGTAACCACAAACTGAAGACGGGATTTGTCGGAACACCATTGCTGAACAATGTGCTCACCGACAACGGCATGAATGATCTTGCCTACGAACTGTTGCTGAACGAGGAATTTCCGGGTTGGCTTTATGAGGTTAAGCTTGGTGCAACTACCGTCTGGGAACGCTGGAATTCTCTTCTTGCGGACGGTACGATTTCCGGCATCAGCATGAACAGTATGAACCATTATGCTTACGGCTCCATCCAGGAATGGATGTTCCGGCACGTTGCCGGCATCAACACGATGGAATCCCATCCGGGTGCCAGGACCGTACAGTTTGCACCGACGCTGAACTGGGATTTGAGGTATGCAGAGGCAAAATATGATTCTGCATCGGGAATGTACAGCATTCGCTGGGAGCTTTCCGACAAAGAGCACGTGACCATCACCATGGATGTTCCGTTCGACTGTACCGCAGAGGCCATACTTCCAATGGTTGCCAAAAGTGAAAAAGAAGCAGTTGCAGAAGTGCTCGGAGCAGAAGAAAACGGTAGATACCTGCTGGAGCCGGGACACTATGAGGTAAGCTATCAGCTTTCCGGTTGGAAAGAAAAAACGGCAGTATGTGTGGAATAAAACCGCAGTTTTTTCAAAAAATAAGAAGCGAGGTGAACGCTGCAATTTTGCAATGGGACAAAATGAGAAAATTGTTCCAATTATTATGAAAAGAATATAAATAAAAACAAATAATTTGGAAAATATACAAATTCATTTGTCTTATGAAAACGTTTATGGTACAATCTGACTAAGCGGTTACAAAAATGGAAGACAGAACGCAGACCCGAAAGTCT
>ENA-OQED01000944-OQED01000944.1-human-gut-metagenome-genome-assembly--contig:-NODE-944-length-11071-cov-1.768001_pt1 | contig 11071 bp, 10 predicted proteins | sample MGYA00242790_ERZ504625 | MGnify/ENA primary metagenome ERZ504625 (study PRJEB26092, sample SAMD00036345) | human gut metagenome | host: Homo sapiens | study: EMG produced TPA metagenomics assembly of...
CAGAAATGGCAGAAGAAAGACAATATGAAGAAATAGAAGCGCCGCAGCAGACGAGCGAAGCGGCAGAGACGGTGCAGGAAGTGCAGTCGGACGATGACGGTACGATGTCGCTCATCGCACATCTGACGGAACTGCGCAGCCGGCTCATCAAATGCCTCATCGCTGTCGGCCTGGGCAGCTGCGTTGGATATTACTTCATCGAGGAGATCATGCATTATCTGACGCTGCCTGCGGGCAAGCTCTACTACATGCAGCCGTCTGAGGCGTTCTTCACGTACCTCAAGGTGGCTGTCGTCGCCGGCTTCCTCATGGCACTACCCATCGTCTTTTACCAGGTATGGCGGTTCTTCCTGCCGGCCCTGACGGCCAAGGAGCGCATGGTGCTCGGCATCGTCGTGCCGACGTCGGTCGTCCTGTTCTTCTCGGGACTGGCCTTCTCGTTCTTCCTGGTCTTGCCGGCGGGCATCCGCTTCTTCATGGGCTTCGGCAATGCGGAGCTCGAGGCGCTCTTTTCCGTCAACAAGTATTTTGATTTCGTCATCACGTTTGTCCTGCCGTTCGGCTTCGTGTTCGAGCTGCCGCTCGTCATAACGATTCTCGGCAAGATGGGCATACTGACTTCGGCTATGCTCAAGAAGTATCAGCGCATCGTCATCTTCCTGTCCTTCGTCGCCGGCGCCATCATCACGCCGACGCCGGATGTCTTCACGCAGTCGATGATCGCGCTGCCGATGATTGTCCTCTACGAGGTCGGTTACTTCATCGTGCGCTTCATCCTGCGCCGGTGAATATGGAGGCGGAGTCAGCAGAGTCAACTCAGTCTGCTTAGATTGATACGATAGAGAAGGAGAGATTTTTTTGGCTTACAGAGATCTGCGCGAATTCATCGAGGCCCTCGAGAGCAAGGGCCTCTTGAAGCGCATCAAGGCAGAGGTGGACCCGGATCTCGAGATCACGGAGATCACGGACCGCGTGTCCAAGATGAAGGGCGAGAAGAATGTTGCCCTGCTCTTCGAGAACGTCAAGGGCTCGAAGATGCCGGTGCTCATGAACGCCTTCGGCAGCTACGAGCGCATGGCCATGGCCCTCGGCGTCGAGAAGCTCGACGATGTCGCGGATGAGCTCCGCGAGATGATGAAGCTGCCGTACGTCTCATTGCAGAACAAGATGAGCGTCGTCACGATGATCCCGATGATCAAGCGGGCCATCAACTTCCCGAAGTACGTCAAGCATGCGCCGTGCAGGAAGTCGTCGAGACGGAGAACCCGGATCTCGACGAGATCCCCATCCTCAAGTGCTGGCCGGATGACGGCGGCCCGTTCGTCACCTTGCCGCTCGTCTTCACCAAGAATCCGAAGACGGGCAAGCGCAACGTCGGCATGTATCGCTTACAGAAGTACGACAGCAAGACGACGGGCATGCACTGGCACATCCATAAGAACGGCGCGGAGAACTTCCGCGACATGAAGGCGCAGGGCGGCGCGCGCATCGAGGCGGCTGTCGCCATCGGCACGGACCCTGTCGTGACGTACGCGGCGACGGCACCGCTGCCGCGCGACATCGACGAGATGGTCTTCGCGGGCTTCCTGCGCCACAAGTCGGTCGAGATGGTCAAGTGCAAGACGGTCGACATCGAGGTGCCGGCCACGGCTGAGATCATCCTCGAGGGTTATGTGCGCACGGACGAGATGCGCCGCGAGGGGCCGTTCGGCGACCACACGGGCTACTACTCCCTCGCCGACGACTACCCGGTCTTCCACGTCACGGCCATCACGCACCGCAAGGATGCCATCTACTCGGCAACCGTCGTCGGCAAGCCGCCGATGGAGGACTGCTTCCTCGCCAAGGCGACGGAGCGCATCTTCCTGCCGCTCCTGCAGCAGATGCAGCCGGAGATCATCGACATCAACATGCCGCTCGAGGGCGTCTTCCACGACTGCTGCATCGTCTCCATCAAGAAGTCGTACCCGATGCAGGCCCGCAAGGTCATGCATGCGCTCTGGGGCATGGGCCAGATGATGAACGTCAAGATGATCATCGTCGTCGACGCGCATGTCGACGTCCAGGACATCAGCGAGGTGGCTTGGCGCGTCTTCAACAATATCGACGCGAAGCACGACCTCGAGATCGTCGAGGGCCCTCTCGATGTGCTCGACCATTCCTCGCCGATGGCGAAGTGGGGCGCGAAGCTCGGCATCGATGCGACGAAGACCTGGCCGGAAGAGGGGCACAGCCGCGAGTGGCCGGATGAGATCGCGATGTCGGATGAGATCAAGGCGAAGGTCGATGCGAAGTGGAAGGAGCTTGGACTCGAGTGATCTCTATCAAAGCACACATCAACAACGTCGCCCTGCACCACACAATCTTCGACCTGCCGTTTGCCTTCATGGGGGCGGTGCTCGCTGCGGGCGGCCATCCGCGCCTCATCGACCTCTTCTGGATCGCGATGGCCATCACGACGGGCCGCGCTGCGGCGATGGCCATCGACAACCTCGCCGACCTCAAGTACGACAAGCAGCAGCCGCGCATGGCCTACCGCGCGATGGTTGCAGGACGCATCTCGAAGCGCGAGGCGCTCGTCTTCATCGTTATCTGCCTTGTGCTCATGGTGCTCTCAGTCCTGCAGCTGCAGCCGATCTGCATCTACCTGCTGCCCGTGGCGGCCATCCCGTTCATCATCTACCCGTTCATGAAGCGCGTGACGGGCTGGGTCCACATGTTCCTTGGCCTCGCCATCGCCATGGCGCCGGCGGGCGGCTGGGTCGGCGTCAGCGGCACCATCACGGCGCCGCTCATCGTGCTCTGTCTGGCCGTCGCGCTCTGGATCGGGGCGTTTGATGCGATGTACGGCGCGCAGGATGAGGAATTCGACCGCAGCCAGGGGCTCCACTCGCTAGCGGTCAGCTACGGCGCAGCCGGGGCCTTCCGCATCGCCGTCGCCGCGCATATCATCTGCATCGCCTGCTTCGCGGCGGTCGGCTTCATGATGCACCTCTCGGCGCTCTACTTCGTTGGTGTATTCATCGCCGCTGCGACGCTCTGTTACCAGCATCGCATCGTGAGCCCAACTGATTTTTCCCGCGTGACGCAGCGGTACTTCATGCGCAATGGCATCGTCTCGGTGGCCATCTTTGCCTGTACCTGGCTGAGTTTCTATATCTGACCGATAGTCTTGACGTTGTTTTTTCAGAGATAGAGAGATAGGAAAGGTGATTCTATGACAGCTCGTATTTGGAGGGCAAGGTCTTTGCCCAGGCGTTCCGCGAGGACGCGCAGAAGAAGGCAGCCGCTCTACAGGAGAAGTACGGCGTGCAGCCGGGCCTTGCCGTCATCATCGTCGGCTCGAATCCTGCCTCGCAGGTCTACGTGCGCAACAAGCACAAGTCGTGCGAGGCGCTCGGCATCTACTCCGAAGTCATTGAGATGCCCGAGACGACGACAAAGACGAGCTCATCGCGAAGATCGATGCGCTCAACGCCGACGTGAAGATCCATGGCATCCTCGTGCAGCTGCCGCTGCCCGAGCAGATTGCCGCGCACGAGTCGGAGATCCTCGAGCGCATCCGCCCAGAGAAGGACGTCGACGGCTTCCATCCCGTCAACGTCGGCCGCCTCGTGACGGGAGAGCCGGGACTCGTGCCCTGCACGCCGTTCGGCTGTCTGCGCATGCTCGAGCTCGCCGGCATCCCGATTGACGGTCAGCGCGCCGTCATCATCGGCCGCAGCAACATCGTCGGCAAGCCGATGCTCCATCTCTTGCTCGGCAAGAATGCGACTGTCACGATCTGCCACAGTCACACGAAGGACCTGCCGGCCATCACGCGCGAGGCCGACATCCTCGTCGCAGCCGTCGGCCGCCCGAAGTTCGTCACGGCTGACATGGTCAAGCCGGGCGCGACAGTCATCGATGTCGGCATCAACCGCATCGCGCCGAAGAAGCTCGTCGGCGACGTCGACTTCGAATCCGTCAAGGAAGTCGCCGGCGCCATCACGCCGGTGCCGGGCGGCGTCGGACTCTTGACCGTCGCCATGCTCATGGAAAATGTTGTCCGCGCCGCAGAGATGCAGCTTCAGGCATAACATGAATATAGAAAGTGTTTCTCATAGAATGCAGGAGGTACAGAAATGAAAACCGATGTTGAGATTGCACAGGAAGCCGAGATGCGCCCCATCCAGGAGATTGCGGAAAAGCTTGGCATTTCCGATGATGAACTGGAACTTTATGGCAAGTACAAGGCAAAAGTCGCGCTCTCTGCCTGGGAGCGCGTCAAGGAGCAGCCGAACGGCAAGCTCATCCTCGTGACGGCCATCAACCCGACGCCGGCAGGCGAGGGCAAGACGACGACGAGTGTCGGCCTTGCGGACGCCTTCCACTGCCAGGGACGGAAGGTCGCCGTCGCACTGCGTGAGCCGTCGCTCGGCCCGTGCTTCGGCCTTAAAGGCGGCGCTGCCGGCGGCGGCTACGCGCAGGTCGTGCCGATGGAGGACATCAATCTGCACTTCACGGGCGATTTCCATGCCATCACGACGGCCCATAACCTGCTCGCCGCTGTCATCGACAACCACATCCAGCAGGGCAATGCGCTCGACATCGATGTGCGACGCATCACCTGGAAGCGCGTGCTCGATCTCAATGACCGTGCGCTGCGCCACGTCGTCATCGGCCTCGGCGGCAAGGCCCACGGCACGCCGCGTGAGACGGGTTTCGACATCACGGTCGCTTCGGAGATGATGGCCATCCTCTGCCTCGCGAAAGACCTCGAGGACATGAAGCAGCGCCTCGGCGAGATCGTCATCGGCTACAGCCGCGAAGGCCGTGCCATCCGTGCGAAAGAACTCAATGTCACGGGCGCGCTGACGCTGCTCTTCAAGGATGCCATCAAGCCGAACCTCGTGCAGACGCTCGAGGGCACGCCAGCCTTCATCCACGGCGGCCCGTTCGCGAATATCGCACATGGCTGCAACAGCGTCATGGCGACGAAGTTCGCGCTGAAATTCGCCGATTACGTCGTCACGGAGGCAGGCTTCGGCGCGGACCTCGGTGCCGAGAAATTCCTCGACATCAAGTGCCGCTTTGCCGGCCTCAAGCCGGATGCCGTCGTCATCGTCGCGACGGTCCGCGCGCTCAAGATGCACGGCGGCCTCGACAAGAAGGAACTCGGCAAGGTCGACATGGCAGCACTCGACAAGGGCATTGCCAACCTCACGAAGCACATCGAGAACATCCATAAGTTCGGCCTGCCGGCTGTCGTCGCCATCAATGCCTTCCCGACGGACACGAAGGAAGAGCTCGACTTCGTCGAGAAGAAGTGCAATGAACTCGGTGCCGAAGTCGCGCTGTCGGAGGTCTGGGCTAAGGGCGGCGAAGGCGGCCTGGAGCTTGCCGACAAGGTCATCGCGGCGACAGAGAAACCGAACGACTTCCACTTCATCTACGATGTCAATGAGAGCATCCCTGAAAAGATCGAGAAGATCACGAAGGAGATCTACGGCGGCGATGGCGTCGACTTCACGCCGGCTGCCAAGAAACAGCTCAAGGAGATCGAGGAGCTCGGCTTCGACAAGATGCCGGTCTGCATGGCCAAGACACAGTACTCGCTCTCGGACGATGCGACGAAGATCGGCCGTCCGACTGGCTTCCGCATCACGGTCAAGGAGCTGCGCGTGAGCGCCGGCGCCGGCTTCATCGTCGCCCTGACAGGCAACATCCTGACGATGCCGGGCCTGCCGAAGCATCCGGCTGCCGAGAACATGGACATCGACGTCAACGGCAAGATCACAGGCCTGTTCTGATGATTGGATCATGACGCCACAGCTGCTGTCATGGATAAGAGCCACTGCATTTTCGCGATGCAGTGGCTTTTCTGTTACAAGGTTCTCTTCTGTGATGAGGATTATTCTTTTGCATGATGTTTACAACTTGACAACCGTGCGAGCTTGCGGTATGATATCCATACAGATTCAGTATAGTACATATGAATATGCGATATAAGTGCAATGGCGCACGCGTCGTGACAAGGGCAGACCTGTCAGAGGTCTGCCTTTTTATATGGTCTTGTATGCTGCCATCATCTTGTAAAGGGAGGAATCATCATGAAAAAGAATCTGAGCCGCATGGGGCTGCCCGTAGGCTTCCTCGTGCTCATCCTGCTGCTGTTGATACCGACACCGCCGGAACTCTCGACGGCAGGCCACCGCATGCTGGCCATCCTCGTGTTCTCCGTCATCATCTGGATGACGGAAGCTGTCGCCTATCCGGTCTCAGCGGGCATCATCATGTCGCTCATGGCCTTCCTGCTCGGCACTGCCCCTAATATGGTCAACCCGTCGAAGATGCTCGGCACGTCTGGTGCGCTCAAGATGGCCCTGGGCGGCTTTTCGAGCACGGCGCTGGCGCTCGTCGGCGCGGCGCTGCTGATTGCAGCGGCGATGATGAAGACGGGGCTCGACAAGCGCATCGCGCTCTTTGTGCTCTCGAAGATCGGCGCGAAGACGCATCATGTGCTGGCGGGTGTCATCTGCGTCGGCTTCGTCCTGAGCTTCTTCGTGCCGAGCACGACGGCCCGTGTCTCGTGCATGGTGCCGATCGTCATGGGCATCATCGCCGTCTTCGGCGTGCCGCGCAAGAGCAAGTTCGCCGCCATCATGCTGATCGCCGTCGCACAGGCCGACAGCATCTGGAACGTCGGCATCAAGACGGCTGCCGCACAGAACATGGTCGCGCTCGGCTTCATCGAGAAGTAGCTCGGCACGACAATCAGCTGGCTCGACTGGTTCATCGCTGCCGCACCGTTCGCCATCATCATGAGCGTCATCCTCTACTTCGTCCTCCTGAAGCTCATGCCGCCGGAGATGGATGAAGTGCCGGGCGGCAAGGAGAAGATCGCACAGGAGCTCGCGGCGCTCGGCCCGATGAAGGCGGATGAGAAGAAGCTCATGTTCATCTCCGTCGTCCTGTTCTTCTTCTGGGCGACGGAGAAGATCGTGCACCCGTTTGACACCTCCTCGACGACGATCGTCGCCGTCACCTTGATGATGATGCCGGGCATCGGCATCATGACCTGGAAGGAAGTCCAGGAGCGCATCAACTGGGGCACGCTGCTGCTCTTCGGTGTCGGCATCAGCCTCGGCTCGGCCATCCTCTCGACGAAGGCGGGTGAGTGGATCGCCCATGTCATCGTTGAGTACTTTGGCCTCTACGATGCGACGGCGACGTTCATCATCGCCATCCTCGCGCTCTTCCTCATCCTCATCCATCTCGGCTTTGCCAGCGCGACGGCACTGTCGTCCGCGATGATCCCGATCTGCATCTCTGTCCTGCAGGGGGCCTCGGAGAACATGACGCTCAATGTCGTCGGCATGGTCATGATCCTGCAGTACACGATCTGCTTCGCTTTATCCTGCCGGTCAATGCGCCGCAGAACATGATCGCCTACAGCACAGATACGTTTGAGGTCAAGGACTTCATCAAGACGGGCATCCCGCTGACGATTTTTGCTTACCTGACCATCCTGCTCTTGACGAATACGTATTGGAAATGGCTCGGCCTCGTCCTCTGAGGTGCGATCTGTCCGTTTTTGAAGGCTGCCGCTTTGCGGCGGCCTTTTTGCGTGTCGGCATACTTGCAAAATACTGGCAAAGACTTTACAATATGATTGATATATGGTGCTTTTTTTTAAAAATACACTTCGGAGGACATATATGAAACGTATCTCAGTAGAACTCGTTCCACGTGACGAGGACGCTTTGCGCCAGGAGCTCGCCTTGCTCGGCAAGTTCCAGGACAAGGTCGATGTCATCAACATCCCCGACCTCCTGCGCTTCCCGATACGGAGCTGGCAGGGCGCCGCTGTCGCCAAGGAGTATTTCCCCGCTTCGATGCCGCACATCCGCGCAATGGATATCGACCTCGACAAGGAGCTCGCGATGAAGGACTATTTGCGCGCACACGATATCCGAGAGGTCCTCGTCATCGAGGGCGACCCGCCGCAGGACATGATGCATGAGGTCTACCCGACGAACAGCGTCGACGTCATCTGGAAGTTCCGCAAGGAGATGCCGGAGGTCAAGGTCTACGCCGGCATCGATCAGTACCGCGGCTCCATGGCGCAGGAACTCTACCGCATCAAGCGCAAGCTGCAGGCAGGTGCCGCTGGCTTCTTCACACAGCCGTTCTTCGACATGCGGTATCTCTCGGTCTACGCCGACATGCTGCAGGGCCTCGAGGTCTACTGGGGCATCTCGCCCGTCATGAGCGCGCGCTCGCAGAGCTACTGGGAGCGCAAGAATCACGTCGTCTTCCCGCATGCCTTCGAGCCGACACTCGACTGGAGCATCGGCTTTGCGAAAGAAGTCATGGACTTCGCCGAGCGCGAGGACGCCAATGTCTACCTGATGCCAATCAAGACGAACCTCGAGGCGTACCTCGCGGGCGTTCTTGCCTGATTTATAGATAGGAGAGTTGTTATGTTCAAGATCTTGAGAAAAGAGGAATGGTCGCCGAATGTCTATGCGATGGACATCGAGGCACCGCGCGTGGCGAAGAAAGCACAGGCAGGGCAGTTCATCGTCCTGCGCGTCAATGAGGAAGGTGAGCGCATCCCCTTGACGATTGCGGATTATGACCGTGAGACGGGCAAGATCCTCATCGTGTTCCAGGCCATCGGCGCCTCGACGATGGAACTCGCCGCCCTCGAGGCGGGTGACACCATCCTCGATTTCGTCGGGCCGCTCGGCCGCCCGTCGGAAATTGCCAAGCTCGACGGCACGATGGTCGTTGTCGGCGGCGGCATCGGCGTCGCGCCGACGTACCCGATTGCGCGCGCGATGAAGGAAGCTGGCAACAAGGTCATCGCGATCATGGGCGCGAAGACGAAGGACATCCTGATCATGGAGGATGAGATGAAGGCCGTGACGGACGAGGTCCTCGTGACGACAGATGACGGCTCGTACGGCATCAAGGGGTTCGTCACGAACGCCGTGCAGGCGCTCGTCGACCGCGGCGAGAAGATTGCGCAGATCACGGCTATCGGCCCGGTCATCATGATGAAGAGCGTCGCCGATGCGACACGCGACCTCGGCATCCACACGGTCGTCTCGCTCAATCCGATCATGGTCGACGGCACGGGCATGTGCGGCGGCTGCCGCGTGACAGTCGGCGAGGAGACGAAGTTCGCCTGCGTCGACGGCCCGGAATTCGACGGCCATCTCGTCGACTTCAAGGGACTCATGAGCCGCCAGCGCATGTACCGCGACAAGGAAGCCGTAGAGAAAGATCACATCTGCACATCGGACTCGGAGGGGATAAATAATGGCACTGATTCTCGAGAAACACAAGATGCCGGTACAGGACCCGGAAGTCCGTGCCCATAACTTTGAGGAAGTCGCTCTCGGCTACGACGAGGAGACGGCAGTGGCCGAGGCAGAGCGCTGCCTGCACTGCAAGGTACCACAGTGCCGCAAGGGTTGCCCTGTCTCCATCGACATCCCGACCTTCATCGGCAAGATCAAGGAGCGCGACTTCGACGGCGCTATCGCGACGATCAAGGAGTCGAATGCCCTGCCGGCCATCTGCGGTCGCGTCTGCCCACAGGAAAATCAGTGCGAGAAGCACTGCATCCTCGCGAAGCGCGGGGAGTCCGTCGCCATCGGCCGCCTCGAACGCTTCGTGGCTGACCGCGAGCTCGCTGCCGATAAAGAGGTCAAGCCAGTCGAGCGCGCAGCCGATGCGCAGAAAGTCGCTGTCATCGGTGCCGGCCCGTCCGGCCTCTCGTGCGCAGGCGACCTTGCAAAGAAAGGCTACGATGTGACGATCTTCGAGGCCCTGCACAAGGCGGGCGGCGTGCTGTCGTACGGTATCCCTGAGTTCCGCCTGCCGAAGGATACGGTCGTCAAGAAGGAGATCGAGAACATCGAGAAGCTCGGCGTCAAGATCGAGCTTGACTCGGTAGCCGGCCGCCTCTACACGGTCGATGAGCTCATGCAGGAAGAGGGCTTTGACGCCGTCTTCATCGGCACGGGCGCCGGCCTGCCGCGCTTCCAGGGCATTCCGGGCGAGAGCTTCAACGGCGTCTACTCGGCCAATGAATTCCTCACGCGCTGCAATCTCATGAAGGCCTACAAGTTCCCGGAATACGCGACGCCGATCCAGGTCGGCCGCCATGTCGCCGTCGTCGGCGGCGGCAATGTCGCGATGGATGCTGCCCGCACGGCGCTGCGCCTCGGCGCGGAGAAGGTCTCCATCATCTACCGCCGCAGTGAGGCGGAGATTCCGGCGCGCGCGGAAGAAGTTGAGCACGCCAAGGAAGAGGGCATCGACTTCCAGCTGCTGACGAACCCTGTCGAAGTGCTCGGCGATGAGAACGGCTGGGTCAAGGGCCTGCGTTGCATCCGCATGGAACTCGGTGAGCCCGACGCTTCGGGCCGCCGCCGCCCAATCCCCATCGAGGGCTCGGAGTTTGACATGGAGATGGATACGGTCATCATTGCCATCGGCACGGGCCCGAACCCAATCATCGCACACACGACACCTGGGCTCAAAACGACGAAGCGCGGCAACATCGAGGCCGACGAAGAGACGTGCGCGACGTCGAAGGAAGGCGTCTTTGCCGGCGGCGACATCGTCACGGGCGCAGCGACGGTCATTCTCGCGATGGGTGCCGGCCGCAAGGCTGCTGCCGCCATCGACGAATACCTCAAGAGCAAGAGAAAATGATGGACTTCACGGCAATAGACTTTGAGACGGCCACAGGTGCGCGGGATTCTGCCTGCAGTGTGGCTGTCGTGACCATTCGCGCGGGCGTGATGGTGGATTCATACTACACCTTGATCCAGCCGCCCCAGAACCGGTACAGCTACTTCAACACGCAGATTCACGGGCTGTCAGAGGCCGATACGGCAGATGCCGCCGATTTTGCCGGCATCTGGCCGGAACTCGAGGCGCATCTTGCAGGGCAGCTCGTCGTCGCGCACAACGCGAAGTTTGACATGGGCGTCCTGCGCGCCTGCCTCACGCATCACGGCCTGCAGGCGCCGGCGTCTCGTACTGCGACACCGTCGCAACTCGCGCCGCA
>ENA-OQED01000945-OQED01000945.1-human-gut-metagenome-genome-assembly--contig:-NODE-945-length-11064-cov-1.038859_pt1 | contig 11064 bp, 13 predicted proteins | sample MGYA00242790_ERZ504625 | MGnify/ENA primary metagenome ERZ504625 (study PRJEB26092, sample SAMD00036345) | human gut metagenome | host: Homo sapiens | study: EMG produced TPA metagenomics assembly of...
TAATTTCAAACCCCCATAAAGGCATCTTTTAAATTTGCCGTATACAAGTTAAGCTTGTTCGAATAATTTTTTGTTGCAGTATCCAACGTTCTTTTTAATGTTGCCGGTAAAATGGCAAGCAGGCACGTCATTCCAATCAATATAAGGCCAAGGGTTTATCTAGATAAAACATAACGATCAAGGTCGTGATAATACTTGTGATATCCTCTACTGATAAAAAAATACTGGAGAAATATTTTTCCTGAATAATTGTGATGTCGTTTGTCATTGCGGATATATAGCTAGCTGATCCCTTTTTGGAAAATCGTTCGTAATTGAAATCGAGCAGATGGTTCGTGTAAGATTCACGCAATTCTTTCAGGCATCGGTTAATATAAAGTTGAGAAAAAAGCTGATTCAAAAAATAAGAGGCAAAAATTACCAAGCAAAATACGGAAGCCTGCATAATGAGCCTGCTAAAGCTATCAACAGAGGTCGCGCTAATAGCGGCATTTACAATATACTGCATTAAAACAGCAAAGCCTACCCATAATGCAGATGAAATGATTTTAAAAATAACTGTGGCTATAAATTGAATCGGGTGTGCTAATAAAATCTTTTTTCACAAAAAATCACCACTTCTTGACTATTTATTAAAAACCAGATCGTCGATATCTGCACAAAGAAGCTCTTTCACAGAGGCCGAAGGCGAGGCAGGCTTGAACTCCTGAATAAGGGTATCCACCTGTAAATCATGAAATAACTGTTCCGTAAGATATAGTACGATATAAACACTTTCGTTAAGGCCGTTACTGGAGACTAGCTGGCTAAATTTATCCCAATTAAGAGTAGCCCTATGATTACGTATAAATTCTCTAATATCCAAAAAACTGATGATTTTATAAATATCCCTCATTGTCTTACGGGGTGCATATAGCATATCTTTATAAAAGTGAAAACAATTCTGCAATAAATCGTATTCATCCCTTAAACTCAGATAAGTAAAATTCTCATTGTAGTAAGGCGTACGACAAACGTTTTTCATAAACTCGGATATTTCAATTGGATCCTTAATCTGTCCACCGAAAAAAGGAGAAAAATTGACATCAAGAAATACAGCATTCGCATATGAGTAGTACGGAGATATTTTTTTACAGAACGGTGGGATCTGATGATAAAACATTTTTCCTTTCAATACATCGCTTCTTGTGGACGGGGAGAACGCTTCGCTGTACATATCGTATTTACCTTCGCGAAATCCCATTTTTCCCATGACGCTAATAAATAATGCCTCATCTGTAGGATCAATCAAAATATCTAAATCGGAAAAATCTCTAACAAACATGGAACAATGCCTATATATTTTATTCTGTAGATTAATCCCTTTCAGAAAAGCATACGTCAAACGATTCTGTTCAAATAATTGCGCAGCCTGTTTAGCGATAGATATGTATTTTTCATATCTTAGTGAACTGGCAGTAAAAACATCCTCCATATTTCTTCTATAAAGCTTTGGAATACGCCCAAGGATTCTAGTTTCACGCAAATTTTGAAATGCTAGATTCGATATTTTATTTAGAATCAATTGTCGGTATACATAGTCGAAATTGATATTCTCCTGAAACAAGCGTACAATTTCTTGCTTTTGAGATTCATCTACTACTGGCATAGCAACCAGAAGAAGAAATTTTTTTTCATTTTCAAACATTCAGCATCCCTCTTTTCGTTGATTCATTCTATTAGGCCAACAAAGTCTGAAACAACTGCATTTCTTGTGCGGTTATCTTTCTAAAAGATAAATAATATCGTGAATACTGTTTGCACTCGGATGCATATTAAACTTAGCCGCCAGAATAAACAGGGATAAGGAGCGCTCCACGATAGAATTGTATTCCTGCAGAATATTCTTATGATCCGTAATTTGTAATACTGCAGTTTGAAGCACTTTTTTATGCTCATAGAATATCCGAAAGCTTTTAATAGACAACCTTAATTTAGGATTTTGAAGCCACTGAGATTCAAATTGTTTTAAATGTCTGATCAGGCACCTTATGGCATCCATATCAATATGAATGACAGGCCTATGATAAATTTTTATTCTTCCCGGATGCATATACCTGAAAAGTTCCCTCTTAATCATTGTGTCGTTTGGGCTACTCTCCGTATAATTTGAATGAATCCACGATAAATGTGTATCTTTTCTTGTGCCTGTAAAATAACTTCGTCCAATATTGGCAAGCGAGCGCTGAATATCTTCATATCGGATTTCCTCAACTCCATAGGTACGAAAAGAGTGCTCTATTCCAGAATACCCAGCACATTTAAAACAGGCTTTAGTATCTGAATACCCGAACAGAAGCCAATCATGATAAAAATCATAAGGACGGTATATCGTAGAATTTTGAATGTAATGTTCGTTCAATACAGCTATCACATACTGTCCTTCTCGGATTGCCGCTTTGAAGGTATCTACTGTTCTATCTTTCTTTCTTATGTATTGATAGCAAAAACGCCTTCTTTCAAAATAACCGCTCGCAGTAAAATCAAGCCTTCCGCGAAAGAAAAAAATATGCATAAACTCATTGATCAGCAAATTCTGAATTTCAATTTGGTTTCCGGAAAGTATTCCTAAATAAAAAGAAAGATACGGGTATGTTTTGATAAAGGGATCTGGGTCGTAAGGCAATATTATATCAGACATCAGGACACCTCGCGAATTTGTATAGACGTTACACAACCTGATTTTGTCTCACTAAACCGGCCAATTTCAATCCTGCATTAGAACCATTTTGTTAACGGATGTAAATCTACCATAACATCATAAAATGTTTTTACGCCCAGTATAGAGAGCAGTTCCCGGAGATAGCACTTAATTTTTTCCCTCCCAACACTTACAACATCAGCATAGGTATCAATAAAAATCCCCATACTGGTCAGTATAAAGCCGACGTTATCTCTTGTTGCCTCCCATACATATTCCCCAAGGCAGTCCACCGTATAGCCCGCATCCCCCAGATCATGTAAAGCACTTTCATAAATAGGTGAATTTTCTTTATAAACAATAAGAGGTGAAAGATAAATCCTCATATAATCAATTTTTTCCTTTGACCTTTTATCAAGATCCCGCTGCTTGACTTTCAACTCTTCCCCCGGGTCAAAAGGCCAATGTGGAAAACTCCGGTAAATCTCCTTATCGATTCGCAATCGCCTGGTAATCATGGCAACGGTAGTCTCATCAAAATCATAATGATCAAAAATAAATCCGAAAAGCATTGAGGCATAAAATTCTAATCCGTATAACTGAATTCTTTGTAAGATATATTCATAATCCAGTTCTCTTTTTTGCATCATCAAGTACAAATCATTTAAATCCTTCATTGGAACATCTCTGTGCTTAAAAGCATGACAAAGCGTAATCATAAACTGCTCTTCATCAGATAGGCAATTGCCTTTGAGCAAAGGATTATATAAATCAATTCTTCCCAATGGAAAACCTGGATAATTGATGTCTATAACCACTTCAAATTGATTATGGAGCACTTTACGGAGGTGAAAATGTCCAGAAAATCTTATGTTGCCGTTAATAACAACTTTTTTGATGGAAAAAACGCCACTCGCAATCACAAATCCTTTGCTAAACAGAAAAGAAGCAAGTTGAAAAGCACTTTCAGAGGATAAAGCAATATAATCATAGTCTTTATGGACCCGGATACCCTCTCCCTCTGAATATAAACGATTAGACTGTGCGCCTTTAATACTGTAAATAGGCAAATGGTTGTTTTCAATAAACTCCTGTGCGCGTTCAACCTCCGGCAATACGATATGCTTACGGTGAACCTTATAAATCACTTCCTGCCACAATGGATTATCGGACACATCGATCCCATACTTCTTTATATTTGCAAACAACATAAGATCAATTCTCGTGCTATGGAAATAATCGAATTCAAATTTTGACACATTGGAAACGTTTTTTGCAGTAGAGCAACCTCCTCGGGTGATAGACATATTTTAGCCATGCGCCCCCATTTTTCGCGAAATTCTGTAGAATACTCATTTCCGGGGACTCTATCAGGAGATTTTTCCCATTTTCCACTCCAGTTAATATTACATGATGAAACACAGGCATCACAGTCCAGATGGGATATCGTATCCTGTAGTTCATATCTTTTGACTGGATTATGAAGCATACGGTCAACAAAATTATTAAGCAACTCGATCGGCGCATATAAACACTGAAATCTGTTAGGATGATTTTTCAATTCAAAAAGTTGGAAAAGATAGTTATGATCTAATGCAATCTTTTGCATCAACTTGGTGCACTCATGTTTAATGTCCTCACCGGGCATACCGCTATATATACTTGTCAGATAATTAGATACGGCAGTGCATAATTCGCAGCCTTTTGACAAAATTTTAAAATCTATGCGATTTTTATTATTTTCCCCCAAAATAATAATGGAGTCGCCACAGGATACCCCTTCCTTCAGCATAACGTCATCCGGTAACACTAAAAAATCAATATCCAAATTCAGATAATAATTTATTTTATCGGAATACATCCTATAACCTCCTAATTGCTGATGCCAATTTTTCGATATCGTATTCTTCGATACCTAAACCAAAGGATATTCTGTTAACCGCATACTCGTTCATTTTTCTAATAGAAGGCTGCGCGCAGAGATTTCCAGAACGAATAATAATATTCTGTTCTGATAAGATATACTCTAAATCGTGCGCGTGATACTGGTCGCTTACAAAAGTTAGAATGCTTTTAGAGCCACCTTCAATATTTAACATACGCAGCCGTTCGTTCTCAAGCAGACTTTGTTTTATTGCTTCATACCACGATTCTTCTGCTAATCGGATGTTATCATATCCAATTTGATTGATAAAAGAACATGCCTCGCTCCAAGCCACAAGGAGCCCTACATCAAAAGTTCCTGCTTCAAACTTTTTCTTAGTTTCTCCCCAAGTATCCTCAAACGAAACTGTATCCACCATGCCCCCTCCAAGAAGCACCGGTGTTACCTTCTCGAGATATGATTTTTTAACCAATGCCCCTGCAATATTTTTAGGGCCATACATTTTATGTGAAGACAAAATGTATCCAGTAATACGATCATTCGTATAAATTGGCGCATGCGCTACATTTTGAGATTCATCAATAAAGATATATGCGTTATCAAAAATTTCACAAACTTTTTGCAGATCAGGCATAAATCCGTTGCTGTTTGCAACGCTCGACAGTACGACGCATGATACGATATCTTTCATTTCTTGTAGGTAACTGTAATCGATTTGTCCCTCCTTCGTTAAAGGCATCTCTAAAAATATGGCGTTATTTCGTTTTGCTAAGTATTTCCAAGGGAGTAGATTGCTATGGTGTTCATAAGGACCTGCAAGAATACAGTCAAGCGAATGCAACGTATCCGGATAGCTTAAGGCCAACATGTTAATCAGTTCTGTCGTATTTTTTCCATATATAAATTCATAATCGTCCCCTATCTTAAAATGCTTTTTGATTGTAGCCTCTGCATTATAAAATTGTTCATATGCCCGAATAGAAAGCACGTTATTCCCTTTGCCAAATAAGATACCAATGTTACTCTGATAATTATTCCATGCATTTATTACCCGGTCTGGCATAAATGTAGTTGCAGCGTAGTCAAAGTAACTCACTTTATTATTCCTAAGCACCCCAAAATCTTTTCGAGTACACATCGTGCCATCCATTTTTCATCAACATCCTCAAACACAGATTTCAATTAAAAAATGCAACTATTTATTTTGACGTTTTTTGAAAATTAAGTTTCTGCCTCTATTTTAAAATTAATATTTGAGATGATTTATAATATGTAATGCATTCTCCAAATAACCGCCAACCACCCCATAGTTTAAGACGATTCCATCTAAATCCAGTTTCATTAGAAACGCCAGATCATTTATTTCCGCTTGAGTTGGCATATTACGCTCCGCTAAAGAAGAGAGAATTCCGGTAGCAACAAACAGTCGTTTGTGGTGATTATGTGCAGCTTCAGCTATCTTGTTCTGTAGTAGATGAAAATCACATATATCCATATTTAACATTAAATCTCCGCGTGCAATCATGATATCTGAAGCCGAACTGATTTCATTGATATTACGAACACCATTCTCATTCTCAATTTTACTAATAATTGCGCTGTGAAATCGTTTTTGATACCTTCTAACGGTCTCAACATTATTGACAAAGGACAGTGCGAGTAAATCCGGTTCCATATCGTTAATACACCGAAGCCAGTTATTATTGATCTCATCTGAGTACAATACTTTTCCAAAAGAAAATGGATTTCCCCTGATGATATTTGCCCTGACAGTAGTGATGTAACTTCAATTAGATCTATGTCCAATATTTTTGTTACAACAAATGTATTTTTACAATCCCCATACACAAAACGCTCTCCTAAGCGCACATATTTCCCGATATTTGGGCAGTTTGTATAAAGCAACTTACCATTTATTTTAGGAGACCCTCTCCCCGATTGGATGAATAAGCGCTCTCTCTGAGAAAGCAATATTGGAGAGTGCTCCATAAAAATCCTTACCTTTTCACCAGGGAACGGTACATCTACCATAATCCTGATTTGCCCGTCGAAGGAAGCTTTTATTGTGGAGATCTGTCTGCATCGCTTTTCTATTTGATCTCCTTTTCCATACTTGGCCATATTAAAACGAAAACAGTGAATCCCTTTTTCTAGAAGTGATTCAATGGTATCAGGAAGTTGATCAGTGCACCAAGGTCCAATCGTTACATATATTTCCGGACTCTTCATACGCATTCACTATCCACCGTTTCGTGAAGAAGGCCGTTACATACTGCATGTAACTTTCCCATAAAAATACCTCTATAGTGTTGCTCCATAAATTCATTTACAAATCGTATCCGGCTTTCACATAAATTGGAATTGTCGAGCGACGGTACAAAAAGGCTACCATTCCCCAGATCGATATAAACCTCCGATCCATTAATTTCCCTCGATAAGTCCTCGTAAAGCTGCATGGATACTTTATAATCGTAATCCACACGATGCATGACATCCGGCCCAATTTGGTCATTACTCAATTGGATGATATAAAATTTGATTTTTGAGACCTTGGAAAGCTCCCATTCGTCTGCTGGTATGATTCCAAGCTCCTCAGGCATGAAAACACGCTTCTGATCAAATGCATTCTTTTGACTTTGGTATGGAAATAAAGCAGTGCTCATTGTGTGATTAAATTGATCCAATGTACTTTTTCTGATTTTTATTCCAGTTTTATACGTACCAATAGCCCTAGCAAGATTTCCTCGTTCATATAAAATCGCCGTAGAACCGTTAGATACGAATTTACAATGATGGTTCAGCGCTAGATTAAGGGCTGCTATCGTCTTTCCACTTCCACTACTACCGAACAGGAGAATGAGGCACCCATTAGATATTACGCTGGAAGCATGTAGAATATAAATCTGCTTTTCCTGTAAATCATGCTTAATTAACAAATTTAGTAAAACTAATATTGCTGAATACGCCTTCTCATTCAACATAGTTATGTAAAACGTCAAGGTAGAATTTTTTTCTGACCACTCAATGTGCTCTTCATGAGCGACAACAATCTTTAAAAATTTAGTTACGATACCGAGAGGCTGCCGATACAGCTGGTAATAGGGCTTAATATATTGATCAAGGTTAAAAGGAATATTGCAGCTTATGCTAACATACGTATTTTGCCATCCTACAAATATATCATTCATTTTTCCTTTCCTCCGACTTACTGTGAATCGAGTTTATCACACCGAAAGTTTGCATCGTTTACATAAGTCAATATTACAACTAGAACCTCTGTAAATTTCCGATCGTACCCAATTATATCGATCACTATTCCAAATCTCTGTAATCGTGCTGTCATTCAGGCTGCCTATCACAACCTCCTTTCTCCAATCCTGACAACATAATATCACTGACCCATCGTATAGAACATGAAGTCTCTCTAAAGGTCGATTTTGTTCGCAGCCGAAAATACGGTTGCGACAAACATTATTTTTCCAATATGAATTGTTTCCGGCCCGATCCAAATAGCCCCACCGATTGAATTTAATATGATTTTCAGTGCATAACTTCTGCATCATGAAAAATTCTTTCTCATCTACATAATTATGCTCAATCATTGTAATACCAATCGTTTCGATCTGTTTCATCAGTTTGGATTTCAAAAGCAGCTGCAAGTTAGACTGTACAGTATCATAATCCAGGCCCGGCATCATTTTATAGTAAGTACTTTTAAAATATCCAAAAATACTAATACGAAGCTCATCAATTTTAATGTTTTCTAATTGATGAATCGTTTTTTCATCAAGATGCGATAAGTTTGTCGACACCTCAATTTTGCAGTTACTACATCTTTCTTGAATCATTTTCAACTTTTCACAATAGGAGGGGTCAAGAAAGGGCTCATTATTCAGATAAGGTATCAATAAAATTTTGCGATCTCCGACCTCCGTAAGAATTCGTTCAAAAAGATCGGCATGCATAAAGCCTTTTATATCGTGAATCTCTCTATAAGGACAGATGATACAATTTGCATTGCATAGATTGTGCGTCTGAAACTCGATCACTTTTGGAAAATCCATCTCTTCCTCCATTTTTATAGCGGATGCCTTTCCACTTTTATGTTCTTTATGAACTGGACAAATATTTCTTCTGAATATACGCAACGATCGTCTTTAAGTCTCCTCGTAGCCATGCAATATCTACTAAAGGACTGCTTGTTAAATTGTATAGGATATTATTGATGATTTGATTCATACCTTCATGGTAAAAATACTGGTTATTAAAGTAGCAGGGCACAATCTTAATTCTATTTTCAATTGCTACAACGCTGGACCCTCTTAAATAGTGCACCAATTCTTTATAAAGTTCCAGATTAAGTGCAGCCTCACTTTTAAAAGAAACGTCTAATTCTTTCGTTTTGCCAAGGCCAACATGCAAAAAAACGAGTTTTGGCATTGGATACTTTCATTTTTTAATATCGGCAAACTCTCCCGCCACTTTAATTGGTTTATCAAATATAAATTCATCAGTACCAGTATTTTTTTGATATAATGCATGATCTAAATGATATAGAACATGCGATCTGAATGTAATTGTCTTATCGGAATCCGATGCAACAACCGTAAAGGCTCCTCTATTAAAATCTAATTCTATTTCTAAATAGTCATTTGCAATCAGCCTAATATCCTCATATTTTTGTGAAAAATAATAGGAAAGGCTCGTTTTTCCAGAGCCTTTAGGTCCCATAAATAAGATCAACGTGTCCCGATAAAGAACCGCGGCAGCATGAAAGCTTATAATTCCATTCAAACAGTTTTTTTCGCTGATAGAGTAAAAAAACAATAACTTGTATCATCGTTGTCCGTTTCAAATATTCCAAATCTCCGTAAAGCGTAATTACTTCGTCCTGAAAATCCAAAGAAAGCTTATCCTGCGGCAAAAACAGCAGCGTATAGTCGTAGTTCCCACTCCACCGCTCAAGAAGAAACAGATTGGATTTGCCCAGTACGTCGCAGCCGTCCAAATCCTTTATCAAATTTAAGTTGCCTTGATATCGAATAACCATATGATTGTATTCAAGATACGCTTCTTCCATTTATCTCCTCTTCTTCCAGATTATTTGATTCTCGCTATGTAGACTCTACCACCGATGACCGCACCATCCAACTTGTAATTTCATCCTTCACCTTTTCGCCAATATATGCATTTGACAACTTAGACAAATGATGTGTCTCCTCAAACAACTTAATGATTTTGCCGCCCATTTGATTCAAGGACAAAATTTTTCTGAAGTGAGAACAGATATCCAAATAAACTGCCTGCCTATGATATAGCTCTGCCGCCATCCAATCATTGCATTCCACTATCAAATCATTAAGCAAGCCTCCATTTTCAATTGGCAAAATTGAAATTCCAATAATAAAAGTCTCCCATTCGCCTAATTGATCCAATATTCTGATGTAATTGCGTTTGAAATTAACAAGATCACCGTGTTTTAAATCGTTATGTCCAATCAGAAGCACTGTAATTTCTGACTTCACCAATTCTGTTTGCTGACGTAAATTATTCAATAGCTTTTCTGTCGTTTCTCCACTGACTCCCATATTCAAAAAAGAAAAATCAATTTCTGGGTATGCAATAAAAAGGGATTGCATAACGTTTTTCACAAAAAATTTCCAACATAGTGTGTGGAAAACAATTTTTCTGGTTTTTGCGCATCCTTAACACCTGTTCGATTGATAAAACTATCTCCCCAAAATACGATCTTCATTTTTTCATTTAACACTAAAACGCCTCTCACTCCAACGTTAAATCAAAGTATTGCTGAATTTTCAAATACTTTTTCATAATATTTGCAAGGCTTTTCATATAGGGAACCAATTCTGTTTCCTCTATGGCACACAGTTCCTCTAATGTGACCCACTGATACTTGTCGTGTTCTTCCCGATCAAGGGTTACCTTCTTTTTACCAACCAAATTACAGGTATAAAACAGTGTAGTAAAAACCATATTTTTTCTCTGGTCATAATTTGAAGTTTCATATACAATTTCACGCAACTGAACTTCTAACCCGACCTCCTCCATTGTCTCCCGAATCGCTGCATCCCTAGGCATTTCTTGCGGTTCAACCGTACCGCCCGGAATGTCCCACTTCCCTCCTAAAAAATTATTTTTTCCTCTTTTAATCATTGTCCTTCTTATGATCAATAGTCTATCCTCTTCGTCCATTACTATCGCATGTGCAATTAGTCCATTCGATTTCTCTCCGACCATTTTCTCACAGCTCCTTCTTCATAAAGTATGATCGCGCTTTAGGCACTTGTTTGTCTGCATAATATCGGAATATTTCTAAAATTCTTGTTTGGTAATAAGACAAAAAAAGTAATAGCTCCTTTAGATCAATGTCTGAGTAACTGATCGCTGCCCTACAGGCCTGAAATATTCTTTCCGAATTTTCAGAAGCATCAATCACTGTAAACGCGGTTGGGCCAAATTCCCGTCTCAAAATTTTGAT
>ENA-OQED01000946-OQED01000946.1-human-gut-metagenome-genome-assembly--contig:-NODE-946-length-11058-cov-1.137682_pt1 | contig 11058 bp, 13 predicted proteins | sample MGYA00242790_ERZ504625 | MGnify/ENA primary metagenome ERZ504625 (study PRJEB26092, sample SAMD00036345) | human gut metagenome | host: Homo sapiens | study: EMG produced TPA metagenomics assembly of...
GTACACATTGCCTACGCCATCCTGCACCACACCCAGCAAACCGAAGATGCCGTTTCAGAGGCATTTTGCCGGGTGATCGCCAATCTGCACAAGATCGGCGATCCGGAGAGTCCGCAGACCAGGCAGTACATGATACAGATCATCCGCAGCACTGCCATCAGCCAGTACCGGAAAAACGCCCGGGAATCCGACCGGCGCTCTCCGTGGGACGATAAATTTCTGCAAATTCCGGAGGATGCGCCGCCATGCCCCTTGGAACAGCAGGAGGAACAGGCGATGCGGCAGGCAGTGCTGGCAGAGATGATGGAGGTCCTAAACGAGACCGACCGGAAGATCGTTCTGCTGCGCTGTCAGGAAAACCTCTCGTTCCGGGAGATCGCCCGGCAGTGCGGCATCAAGGAGGCGGCGGCACGGAAACGCTTTGAACGTGCCAGAAAAGCATGATAAAGCAGAAAGGAGTAACTTCTTATGAGCAGCTATTTTCCTTATAATGAAGACGAATGGGAAAAAATTGTAGAACAAGCGTTTGCAGCGGACGCGGCCGAACCGCAGTTTCCAAGGCATACCAGAGAAGAAAACACAGAATGGAGCGAAAAATGATGCGAACCAGATGTTCTGCAAAAAAGAAAGTCGGCACTTTTCTCGCTGTGGCAGCTGCCGGCGTGCTGAGCATTGCAATCGCTGTTCCGGCAGTGGCTTCGTCCGATGCTGTTAAGGGGATCTATGCCTTTTTCAGCAATGAAAAATATTACACAAAAAGTCCCATAGAGAAAAACGATCTGACTTCCTATGCGGAAAAAACAGACGAAATGCAAAAAACGAAAGACGGTACGATTCGCATGGAAAACATCTACTGCGACGGCAGCCACCTGAGTGTAACGCTAAGATTAACGAATTTGCCAGAAGCATTGCAGAACAGCACCGGAATTGAATCGGAGTTTACCGGCACACTGAATGGACAAAAGCTGTCATTTATCGGAAGTACCGGTACATATACTATGAGTACAAAAACCGGTGGGCTGGCAACGCTTTCTGAACAGGCAGAGGGTGCATACTATGACAAGGAAAATACCAGCATTGCCGGATTTGTGAAGTCTGGCGATGCGGAATATAGTATTGTGCTTTCGGCGGAATGCAGTGAGATATTTCAGGGGAACACTACAGCAAGCCTGCCGTTGCAGCTTTCGTTTTCGTTCTTACAGGGAATAGATGCAACTAGTTGGTCATGGTTTGAAACCGGCGTATCCGCCAAGGGTGATACGGCATATAGCTGTGAACCGAGATCTCTGGGTGTTATTCCTGTGGATATTACTCTGACTGCGGAGATACAGGCGGATACCAGCCGAACGGACATCTATCCAGTTACCGAAACAAAAGACGGATATACGCTGGAATCTGTGACTGTTTCTCCGTTTAGCACAGAGATCCGTTTTTCTGAGGATACTGTATTTGATGACTACGATGTGATGTATGTCACGGATCAGAACGGTAACTCTTATGATATGATAGACGCGAATATTGATACAGACATTTCCTTTCAGAATTCTGTATGGGAAGCAGCATTGACTGATGCTACGGAACTGACCATTCGTATTGTTCCGGAAGGAAAAAACAACTTGGACGCAGCAGGTACCGTTTTTACTGTTCCCATTGACAAAGGTTATCGGACACAAACGATCAATGACTTTGATCTGGCAGAGAACTATACGCAGTATATCCCACCAATGCCTGATGAAGAATCTGCTTCCCAGTGATTTCTACCGCACAGAGTTTACTTTCATCTCTTGAAAAACAATCTGTGTACGTCAGATATAAAACAGACTTTGACATTTCCCATGGCAGATGCTTTTTCCGTCTGTCAGTTCATCCCTTTTGAAAAAAGCCGCAGGTTTTTTCTCCGCCTGCGGCTTTTTCATGGTTTCGAAACAAACTTTCCGGATGGACTTCTCAAAATGCTTGCCAATTTTCTGGATATGTGGTATAATAAACAACAGTGAAGAGAAAGGCGGTGGAATGCCGTGACAAAACGGGAAGAATTTATTGCCGTTTATCAGGAAAACATCAAGCGCCGTGGCGCAGACCGGCTGCTGGAGTGGCTGGATTCAGACGCCAGCGACTTTTTTACAGCGCCGTCCAGCACCCGGTTCCACGGGGCATATGAGGGCGGTCTGGTGGAGCATAGTCTGAATGTGTATGAATGCCTCAAGGACTATCTCTCCCGTCCCCGCACCAAGGATCTGTACGGCATGGACTACACACCGGAGACCATTGCAGTGACAGCCCTGCTCCACGATATCTGCAAGGTAGGGTTCTATGCGGTGGACTACCGGAATGCCAAAAACGACCAGGGCGTATGGGAAAAGGTGCCGTATTACACCGTGCGTGACACCCTGCCCTACGGACACGGGGAAAAATCCGTGTACATGATCCAGAGCTTTATGCGGCTCACCCGGGACGAGGCGTTCGCCATCCGCTATCACATGGGCTTTTCCGGAAACGAGGACAAAAACAGCGTGGGCAGAGCATTGGAGATGTTCCCTCTGGCGCTGGCGGTCAATGTGGCGGATATGGAGGCAACGTATTATCTGGAAGGGTCTGTGAAGTAAATTTGCTTTGAAACAGGTCTGCCTTAATTGCAATCCAACAGGGAATTCGCCCTGTTTGTGATATAATAGGAGTAGGAGGAAAGAAAAATGAAATGGTATGAAAATGCGGTAATGTATCACATCTATCCCCTGGGATTCTGCGGTGCGCCGAAGCACAACGAAGGCGGCGAACCGGTGAACCGGCTGGAAAAGGTGCTGGACTGGATTCCGCATCTGAAAGAACTGGGCGTTGATGCAGTCTACTTCGGACCGGTGTTCGAGTCTGTGGAACACGGCTATGACACCACCGACTACCGGGTGATCGACCGCCGGCTGGGCACCAACGAAATGTTTGCCCACATCTGCGACGAACTGCACAAAAACGGCATCCGGGTCATCCTGGACGGCGTATTCAACCACGTGGGACGCAACTTCTGGGCATTCAAGGATGTCCAGGAAAAGGGACAGGCATCGGAATACTGCGACTGGTTTGCCGGTCTGAACTTCGGCGGTCAGAGTCCCTGCGGCGACAACTTCTGGTATGAGGGCTGGAACGGCTATTACAACCTGGTCAAGCTGAATCTGCGCAACTGGCACGTATGCGATTATCTGATCGACGCCGTAAAACTGTGGATGGATGAGTTCCACATCGACGGCATCCGTTTTGACGCTGCGGACTGCGTGGACTTCGACTTCTTCCGCCGCATCCACAATTTCTGCAAGGAACGCAATCCGGAATTCTGGCTCATGGGTGAGATCATCCACGGCGACTATAAGCGCTGGGCAAACCCGGAGATGCTGGACAGCGTCACCAACTATGAGTGCTATAAGGGCATCTATTCCTCACACAACGACAAGAACTATTTCGAGATCAACTACAGCATCAACCGCCAGTTCGGAAACGGCGGCATCTATCAGGGCATTGCGCTGTACAACTTCGTGGACAACCACGATGTAAACCGTCTGGCAAGCACCCTGTCTGACCAGCGGTATCTGCCCCTGTGCTATACGCTGATGTACTGTATGCCGGGCATCCCGTCCATCTACTACGGCAGTGAATACGGCGTTATGGGCAGACACGAGAACAACTCGGACGACGGTCTGCGCCCCTGCCTGGATCTGGACGATCTGAACCGCAGCGGCAACCTGGATCTGTACCGCCACCTGGTAAAGCTGGGCAGAATCTATCACGCATATCCGGCACTGCGCACCGGCTCTTACTACACCGTAGAGGTCCGGAACCGCCAGCTGCTGTTCGCCAAGGAACAGGACGGCAGAACCGTTTATGTTGCGCTAAACCTGGAGGACTGCCCCAGCGAGTTCCGCTTCGGCACACACGTGCCGTCTCTGGTAGACGTTGTCAGCGGTCAGCCGGTACAGGTGGAAAACGGCGGCGCATGGATCCGTGTTGCACCGTTCTCCGCTATGATCCTGGTAGAGGATGACATCGTCAACAACACCGAGCCGGAAACCGAGGCAGTTGCCGTTCCGGAGCCTACCGTTCTGGAGGCAGGCGCAAAATACCGGGACGTTCTGGACGGCACCGTCTGCGAACTGCTCCAGCCCTCTGCACGCCACGCAGAGACACAGGAAGAGCTGGTCGTTTACCGCAAGGAACAGGACGGCAGCGTCTGGGCAATGCCGAAGTCGATCTTCACCGGCACAGCACACGACAACCAGCCGAGATTCACAAAGCTTTAAGGAACGGGAACACTATGGAACACAACACCCTGCAGGGCGTGATCTTTGACCTGGACGGCACACTTCTGGACTCCACCGGGATGTGGCGGCAGGTAGACGGCAGACTCATGGCGCATTACGGCAAGGAAGTGCCGCCGGATCTGTCAGAAACGGTACAGCGTATGTCCATCGAGGAATTCTCTCAGTTTTTCGTAGAGGAGTTCGATCTTCCGGTGACCCCGGAGCAGATCGCACAGCAGGTGGCGGATATGGTCGCTGAGGAATACCGGGAAAAATTGCAGCTGAAACCCCACGTCCCGGAGATCCTGGACTGGCTGGATCAGCAGGACATCCCCTACGGCGTTGCCACAGCGACCTACGGCGAACTGGCAGAGGCGGCGCTGCGGCGGCTGCACGTCTGGGAACGGCTCCGTTTCCTGCTCACGGAACAGAATGCCGGCGCACCCAAGACCCAGCCGAGGATCTTTCAGCTGGCGGCGCAGAAACTGCACCTGGGCAGACGGCAGATCGCCGTGGTGGAGGACTCGCTCCACGCACTGGAAGGCGCAAAAAACGGCGGATTTTTCACCATCGGCATTGCTGATCCGGAGAATGCGCCGGTCTGGAAAGAGATTTGCGCCACTGCCACCGTACACATCCACGACATTCTGGAAATGAAACAGTTTTTCTGAGAAAGGACACGAGAGCCAACATGAGCGGTACATTATACATCATCGGCACACCCATCGGCAACCTGGAGGACATCACCATGCGTCAACTGCGGCTGCTGGGTGAGGTGGACTTTCTGGCGGCAGAGGACACCCGTGTGACCCGAAAGCTCCTGTCCCATTATGACATCCACACGCCCATCGTCAGCTATCACGAACACAGCGGACTGACGGTGGCGCAGAGCATCGCCGACCGCATCCTTGCCGGCGAATCCTGCGGCGTTGTCACCGATGCCGGAATGCCCTGCATCTCCGACCCGGGCGAGCCGCTGGTACAGCTCTGTCACAAGCTGGGCGTGCCGATGGAAGTTGTTCCAGGACCGTCGGCAGCCATTGCCGCCCTTGCCGTCTCCGGACAGCACACCGCACGCTTTGCCTTTGAGGGCTTTCTCTCCGTGAACCGCAACCAGCGCACCGCACACCTGGAACAGCTGCGGCAGGAACAGCGCACCATGATCTTCTATGAGGCACCCCACAAGCTCTGCCGCACACTGGCGGACATGGCGGCTGTCTTTGGCGGAGACCGGAGCCTGTCTCTCTGCCGGGAGCTGACCAAGATCCACGAGGAGGTGCGTCTGACTACCTTTGCGGACGCCATCGCCTACTACGAAAACACACCGCCACGAGGCGAGTTTGTGCTGGTGGTTGCCGGCGCAGTACCGCAGCAGGAGGCACAGCTGACCCTGGAAGAGGCGGCAGAACGGGTGCGGCAGTATGTGGCAGACGGGCAGAAACTGACCCAGGCGTGCAAAACCGTTGCCGCAGAGACAGGTCACCGGAAAAGCGACCTGTACGACGCCGTACAGAAAGACTAAAGGCTGCTTAATCTTACAACAAATATCCGGAAAAGACACGGTTCGCCGTGTCTTTTTTTGTGCCGTTCTTTCCGGATGATCTCCGTATTTCCACAGTTCTCCCGATCTTTCCACCACGTTTTCCACAACTTGTGGAAAACAAAAACTGCTGTTTTTCCGGTGCTTTTCTGCAATTGGTTACAATCATTACACATTACGCCGAAATGCGACAGCGGAGCGCTGCGGAAAGTTCGAATTTCGTCACCCCGTTGTAACAAGTTTTCCGCATTGTGTGGAAAACCGTGTTGAAAAGTTGGGGAAATATTCGGCAAAACCTGCGCCATACCGGAAAAATCCCCGAAATTTCGCAGAAAAAACGCCGTGGAAATGTGGAAAGGGAATATCTCCGCAGTTGTGGGAAACACTAATCTTGCAAAGCGATGCTTCTGCAATCTTCGGAGTGTATGGGCGCATCCACGCCGATATGCTCTCTGAAAAATGAGGTGAAACCATGAAAATCAAGCACTATCTGGCGCTGCCGATGGCACTGCTGCTGATGGGCAGCCTGTTCACCGGCTGCGGCAGCAAGGACGACAGCTCCATGAACGATTCTGTCAGCAGCTCTGCCGCAGACGACAGCAGCCGGGATGACAAGGACGACAGCAAAGATGACAGCAAGGACGACGGCGGCAACATTGTCAGCGATGCAGAGGACGGTGTCCGTGACATCGTGACCGATGCCGGAGACGCAGTCCGTGACGCAGGAGATGCCGCAGGCGATGCGGTAAAGGATGCCGGCGATGCTGCCGGTGACATTCTGGGCGGCGATGACGACTCCCAGAAGGACGAGAACGACGACAGCAGCCGATAAAAAAAGCCTCATCCAGGTGCATTTCTGCATCGGATGAGGCTTTTTCATGCAGCCGTTTACTGCTGCTCAAATCGCCGTTTTAACTTTTCAAAAAAGCTCTGCCGCTTTGCCTGGTTCTTTTCCTCCAGACTGTCGTCAAACTTTTGCAGCAGCTCTTTCTGCTGGCGTGTCAGCTTTCTCGGCACTTCTACCACAACGGTCACATACTGATCGCCGTAGGATTCTCTGCCCAGATACTTTACACCCTCACCACGCAGGCGGAACTTCGTGCCGCTCTGTGTGCCTTCGGGGATCTCATATTCCACCTTGCCCTTGATGGTAGGTACTGTCACCTTATCGCCCAGAACAGCCTGTGCATAGGTGATAGGGATCTCGCAGTAGATGTCCACGCCGTTCCGGGTGAACAGTTCATGCGGCCGTACATTGACAGATACGTTCAAATCGCCGTTCGGACCGCCGTTCAAGCCGGCATCGCCCTGACCGCTGACACGCAGCACCTGTCCGTTGTCAATGCCTGCCGGCACTTTCAGCTCAATGTCGTTGGTAGAGCGATAGCGTCCGCTGCCACGGCACTTGCTGCACGGATTGGTGACGATCTTACCCTTGCCGCCGCAGCGTGAGCATACCTTTGTGGTGGAGATCACGCCAAACGGTGTCCGCTGGTTCACACGGACAGAACCCTGACCGTGACACTCGGTACAAGTTGTGCTGGTGGTCTTGGCATCTGCGCCTGTGCCGCCGCACTGCTCACACTTCACCATATGGGTGATGCGCATTTTCTTCTTGACGCCCTTGCACGCCTCCATAAAATCAATGGTCACATTGCTGTTGACGTCGCCGCCACGCCGGGGCGCATTGGCATTGGACGCCGATCTGGAGCTGCCGCCAAAGCCGCCGAATCCGCCTGCACCAGCGCTGCCGCCATAGTTGGGGTCTACGCCGGCATGACCGAACTGGTCATATCTGGCACGCTTTTCCGAATCGGAAAGCACTTCGTATGCCTCGTTGACTTCCTTGAACTTTTCCGCTGCTTCTTTATCGTCCGGGTGCAGATCGGGGTGATACTTCCGGGCCATGGTCTTGAACGCCTTTTTGATCTCGTCCTCAGAAGCACCCTTTTTTCAGCCCCCAGCACTTCGTAATAATCCCGTTTTTCTGCCATGTCTGCTGGCTCCTTTCCCTGGAACAGACGCATAGCAGCTGTTCCTGTCTGTATGGATCATGGGAATATCTTTCACTCCCATATACAACGATGCCGGGACAAGCCGAAACCTGCCCCGTCACCGCCGTTCTATTCACAGCGGTACGTCACGTTCCACGCCGCTGCGTTTCATTCTTAAACTTCCTTGAAGTCTGCGTCTACGACGCCGTCATCGTTTGCGCCGCCGTTCGGATTGCCGCCCATATTCGGATCAGCACCGCCGAAACCTGCGCCGCCCATGTTCGGGTCTGCGCCCGGCTGACCGCCGTTCTGCTGATACATCTTGGAGGACAGTGCATAGAATGCCTGCTGGAGATCGTCGGTCTTTGCCTTGATCGCAGCGGCATCATTGCTGCCGACTGCACTTCTCAGATCAGCGATCTTGCTCTCGATCGCAGACTTTTCATCTGCCGGAACCTTGTCGCCGAATTCCTTCAGTGCGTTCTCGCACTGGAAGCACAGGCTCTCTGCGTTGTTCTTGGAGTCAACCTCTTCACGACGCTTTTTATCCTCTTCGGCATACTGTTCTGCTTCCTTGACAGCCTTGTCGATATCGTCCTTGGACATATTGGTAGATGCAGTGATCTTGATATCCTGCTCCTTGCCGGTACCCAGATCCTTTGCAGTTACGTGAACGATACCGTTCTGGTCGATATCGAAGGTAACTTCGATCTGCGGGATGCCTCTCGGAGCCGGTGCGATGCCGTCCAGACGGAAGGTACCCAGCTGCTTGTTGTCCTTTGCGAACTCACGCTCACCCTGGAGGACGTTGATGTCTACTGCGGACTGGTTGTCAGCTGCGGTAGAGAAGATCTGGCTCTTCTTGGTCGGGATGGTGGTGTTTCTCTCAATGATCTTGGTGCATACACCGCCCATGGTTTCCAGACCCAGAGACAGCGGTGTAACATCCAGCAGCAGCAGACCGTCCTTGACGTCGCCGCCCAGGACACCGCCCTGGTATGCAGCACCCAGTGCTACGCACTCATCCGGGTTGATGCCCTTGAACGGTTCCTTGCCCAGCTTCTGGCGAACAGCTCCTGTACAGCCGGGATTCTGGAAGAACCGCCGACCATCAGGATCTTGTTCAGATCAGACGGAGACAGGCCGCTGTCGGACAGTGCCTGCTGTACCGGTCCCATGGTAGCGTCTACCAGATCCTTGGTCAGCTCATTGAACTTGGCAACAGTCAGATTCATATCCAGGTGCTTTGCGCCGGTTGCATCCGCAGTGATAAACGGAATGTTGATGTTTGTGGTTGTGGTAGAGGACAGCTCGATCTTTGCCTTTTCTGCGGCATCCTTCAGACGCTGTACAGCCATCTTATCGGTAGAAAGGTCGATGCCTCGGTCTTCTTGAACTCTTCAACCATCCAGTTGATAACTCTCTGGTCGAAGTCATCGCCGCCCAGGCGGTTGTTGCCTGCGGTAGCCAGTACCTGCTGTACGCCGTCGCCCATCTCAATGATGGAAACATCGAACGTACCGCCGCCCAGGTCGTATACCATAACTCTCTGGTCGTCTTCCTTATCAATGCCATAAGAAAGCGCAGCTGCGGTCGGCTCGTTGATGATACGCTTTACGGTCAGACCTGCGATCTGTCCTGCGTCCTTGGTTGCCTGACGCTGAGAGTCGGTGAAGTATGCCGGAACGGTGATAACTGCCTCAGTTACCGGCTGACCCAGATATGCCTCTGCATCGGTCTTTAACTTCTGGAGGATCATTGCGGAGATCTCCTGCGGTGTATACTTCTTGCCGTCAATATCTACCTTATAATCAGAACCCATGTGACGCTTGATCGAAGAGATCGTGCGCTCCGGGTTTGCAATTGCCTGACGCTTTGCGGTCTGACCCACCAGACGCTCGCCGGTCTTGGAGAAACCAACTACAGACGGGGTGGTTCTTGCACCCTCTGCGTTCGGGATTACGACTGCGTTGCCGCCTTCCATAACGGCAACACAAGAGTTTGTTGTACCCAAGTCAATACCAATAATCTTTCCCATGATAAATTCTTCCTTTCTGTATCTCCGTTTCCCCTGCGGAAAAACGGGCAGATTTTTCAAAATAAATATGATTTATTTCAACTGTCCTTTCGGACAGGGATTTTTATAACCAGAATTCGCTGCGCAGTGCTTTCAGCTCATCTTCCGTTGCCGTTGTGCCGTCATCATATTCCAGCGTAGCGGCAAAGTTCTCGCCGGCGTCACCGGTGATGCCGTACAGGGCATACATTCCGTCACCGTCCTGCTCAAACAAACAGCAGCCATCGTCGATCAGTTTTGCCGTAACACCCATGCTTGTCAGGGTATCCACGATCTCCTGCGCATCGGTAAAGGACGGCTGCATATCAATGAGGACATTCACCGTTGCCTGTCTTTCTGCGCTGTACATCTCGTACTGATAGCTGGTCTGTCCCAGCATGATGGACTTCCATTCCCACTGCTGCTGCACGCTTTCCGGCGGCGTATACAGTGTCAGTTCCGGATGCTGTTCTGCCATCGCTGCGGCAAAATCTGCATAGTTGTCAAAGCGCTGTGCATCTGCGGCGGAGCTTTCTTCTGCCGCCGTAGTTTCTGCCGCATCGGTCACGACCTCTGCGGTGGTTTCCAGTGCCGTGGTGGTGGCTGCCTTGCTGGATTCTGCGGTCTTTCCGGAATCACATCCGGTCATCCACGCCAGTGTCAGCAGCATCGCCGCCGTCATGAGAGACGCTGTGTGTTTCTTCACTGTCCTGCCTCCTGCCTACACAGAAACGGCAACCATTGCCGGACGGATGAGGCGGTCACCCAGCAGGTATCCCTTCTGGAACACCTCGCAGACCTTGTCGCTCTCATACTCGCTGTCGTCCACCTGCTTGATGGCATTGTGGAGATTGGGGTCGAAAGTCTCGCCCAGTGCGGCGATCTCTGTCACACCCAGCTTTTCGAAAGCTTTCTGGATCTGTGCGAAGGTCAGTTCCACGCCCTTTTTGTAATTCTCATCGGTGCAAGGTGCCTCCAGCGCACGTTCAAAGGTGTCCATGACATTCAGCAGTTCCTTCACGCAGTCCATCTTTGCATCCCCGTAGATCTTCTTCTTTTCCTCGGTGGTGCGGTTGCGGTAGTTCTGATACTCAGCCATGAGCGCAGGTGCTGGTCTTTCTGATCTGCCAGTCTGCCTCTTTCTGCGCCAGTGCATCCTTCAAGTCTTTTTTCTTCTTCTTT
>ENA-OQED01000947-OQED01000947.1-human-gut-metagenome-genome-assembly--contig:-NODE-947-length-11039-cov-0.757148_pt1 | contig 11039 bp, 13 predicted proteins | sample MGYA00242790_ERZ504625 | MGnify/ENA primary metagenome ERZ504625 (study PRJEB26092, sample SAMD00036345) | human gut metagenome | host: Homo sapiens | study: EMG produced TPA metagenomics assembly of...
ATCATTGGAAAAAGACAAGCAGACTCCTCCCTTCTCAGCCGACAAGGCTGCAGCGTCTGTTTTTATTTCTGTTTATACAGCTTCTTCATGCCTGCACGCATAAAGAAGTAATCAAAAAACTGCATGCCGCGCCCAAAAAGACGCAGACGATAAATCAAAGCAATAAGCACACGCGCTAATTTACGCGGATCATGACGCACCAAATCATCCTTGCTTATCAAGCGCGCCGGCACAACCGTAATTCCCAGACTGCGGATTTTATCAATATCCGGCGTAATAGGACGCGAGCCTTCAGCATCATACTGACGCAGCTGCTCCGAAGTAACATCCTGGGAATTGACAATAGCGTAATCCAAAAACTGTGTACCGACATGGTCAACCAACGCCTGCACATGGTCATAAGCACCGTAGCCGTCGGTTTCGCCGGGCTGTGTCATAACATTGCAGATGTAAATTTTAACTGCCTTCGAGCGTACAACAGCATCACGGATTCCCTCAACCAACAGGTTGGGAATAACACTGGTATACAGGCTGCCCGGTCCGAAAATAAGCACATCGGCGTTTAAAATTGCATCGATAGCTCCGTTTGCCGCCTGTGCATCCGCCGGCAGCATCATCATCTTCTTAATATGCTTGCGCACCTTAGGAATCTCTGATTCGCCTGTCACAACACTGCCGTCAGTCATCCGTGCCTGCAGGCGGATATCCTCCAGTGTAGACGGAATAACCCTGCCGCGTACCTTCAGAATCTGGCTCGTAGCATTGAGTCCAGCCTCCATACCGCCCTCGGCCTGTGCCATCGCCGCAATGAACAAATTGCCGAAGCAATGGCCTGCAAGCGGAGAATCGCCCTGAAAGCGGTACTGCATCAAACGTTCCATCAACGGCTCACGGTCAGCAAGAGCCGTCAGGCAGTTACGCAAATCACCGGGAGGAATAATACCCAGCTCCTTGCGCAAACGTCCGGAAGAACCGCCGTCATCAGCAGTTGTTACTACGGCCGTACAGTTATTAGTAATATACTTCATGCCGCGCAGCAGCGTCGACAAACCGGTACCGCCACCGACAACGGTAATAGCCGGGCCACGTGTCAGCTTGCGCTGCATAAAAATCGTTTCCATCAATGAACCGTTTTTGTCGGGCACTACAACAGATACTACCGAACTGATTAAGCGGCGTGTTCCGTACACCATAATAGCAAAGCCCACGATAAGAAAGCCCACGCCCATCGTCATAATCAGCCATTTGAATAGCGTCCTGTTGTCAGATAGGTCATCTGGAAGAGCAGTTCTTCTGCCTTGCCCATCAGCTGATAATTAAAAAACAAAGCCAGTCCCAAAGCACATAAAAGTACACCTACCGCAAAAAGCAGCAGCCAGCGCTTCAAATTAATGCCGGGACACAGCCAACTAATCCAACCCATTAGGCTCCTCCCTTACTTTCTGTGAGGAATATCACGATGCGTCACATCAACGCTGTAACCCTTTTCACGCAGATATTCGTACAATTTATTGGCAATAAAAACGCTGCGGTGCTGTCCGCCTGTGCAGCCTACGCTGATAACAAGCTGTGCCTTGCCTTCGTTAATATATTGCGGTACAAGAAAATCAAGCAGCTGCTCCTCCAGCTTCAGATACTGGAAGGTCTGCGGATAGCGGCAGATAAAATCCGCTACCGGGCGGTCGTTGCCAGTCATATTGCGCAGCTCTTCAACATAAAACGGATTCGGCAAAAAGCGTACATCAAGCACCAAGTCACTGTCCAGCGGCAGGCCATGCTTGAAGCCGAACGAACGCACAACAATGCCCATACGCTCTTTAGAAGAGCCCTCGCCAAACATTTCCGTTACCTTAGTCTTCAGCTGTGCCGTTGTCAACGTTGAGGTATCAATAATATGCGTAGCCTTTTCGCGCAGCGGATCAAGCAATTCACGCTCACAGGTAATATTCTTCAGCAAGGTATTGCGCTCACCCAAGGGATGACGACGACGCGTTTCCTTGTAACGGCGCACCAGTGTCGCATCGGAAGCATCCAAAAACAGCAGCTCATATTTTTGGCCGCTGGCCTCCATCTCATCCAAAACCTGCAGCAGCTTATCAAAAAAGCGTCCGCCACGGATATCAACAACAAGAGCTACCTTTTCCTCCGAGGTCTGACGGCAAAGCTCCGCAAACTTAGGAATCAAGGTCGCCGGCAAATTGTCAATGCAAAAGAAATTTAAATCCTCCAGGGTACGCACAACCTGCGTTTTGCCTGCACCGGACATACCGGTAATAATAAGAAAGTGTGACTGCATTTTGCTTCACCTCTTGAAAGTCATTAGTAAATTATATTATATCATAAAATTTGCCGTAGAGGGCAGTGCGTAAGCAAATAAATGATGGATTGATGATATTGATTGGTGATCCAGAAGACGGTGCGTTATCACGCACGCATAAAAAAATAAGCAGACTGGTCGCAACTCCAGCCTGCTTATCTTTTTGAGATTTTAAGGTGTAAGATTGTATTAAAAATTCATGGAAAACTAATTAATCAAGATTCGGCATGCTGCGCGGACGGTCAAGATCCTTGAGCATCTGCATATCGCGGTCAGTACCGCGGCCGGCAGTAGTCAGATAACCGCCGATCATAATGCCGCTTGCACCGCCATTGAGTGCTAGTGCCTGCAGGTCACGCAGGTTTACTTCGCGACCGCCTGCGGTACGGATTTGTGCCTTCGGCAGAACAAAACGGAAAACAGCGAACGCACGCAGGATTTCCAGCGGCGGCAACGGTTTGTTGTTTTCAAACGGAGTGCCCGGAATCGGAGTCAGCATATTCAGAGGTACACTGTCAATACCAAGCTCCTTCAGAGTGAAGGCCCATTCTACACGCTGCTCGCGTGTTTCGCCAAGTCCTAAAATGCCACCGCTGCAAACACGCAGGCCGGCAGCCTGTGCATTTTTGATGGTAACAAATTTATCAGCATAGGTATGAGTGCTGCAGATATTCGGGAAATTGCTGCCTGCGGTTTCCAAATTGGAATGATAGCGGGTTACACCAGCTTTGCGCAGCTCTTTTGCCTGCTCTACAGTCAAAATGCCCAAAGAAGCGCAAACTTCAATGTGCAGTTCTTCTTTAATACGTTTCAGGGTACGGCAGATATTTTCAAAGTCATCGGCCTTGCTCTGTCCGCGACCGCTGGTAACGATGGAGAAGCGTACAGCGCCTGCTTCCTTAGCTTTTTTAGCTGCATTGAAGATTTCCTCTTCGCTCAGCAGACCGTATTCCTTAACACCGGTATGATAATGTGCGGATTGTGCGCAGAACTTGCAGTTCTCGCTGCATTTACCGCTGCGGCCGTTAATGATTGCACAGCAGTCAACAGCATCGCCGGCATATTTTTGGCGAATCTTGTCAGCCATGGCCAAAAGAAGCATGGTGTCATCATCGCTCACGTTAATCAAAAATTCAGCTTCTTCTTTAGTAATATTCTGACCGTTCAAAACCTTCTCGGCCAGTGCAATAATCTTTTGCATTGTAATTCACATCCCTAACCTTAGTAGTTAACCGACGCCATTCGTTGGTTAACTGTATCTATTATATAGCAGAATTCCGCTTGCGTCAACCGTTAATTTGCAGAAGTTAACTTCAATATAACAAAAAGCACGCCATGCCGCGAGCCAAAGCTCACAGCGCAGCGCGCTACTAAAGCAAATATCAGCGGATACCGGCTATACCCAAAATCAAGCCCAAAACACCGCTCATGCACAGTGTACGGATAACGCTTACCTTATGACGGATACACCACAGGGAAATCGGCAGCACGATACAGCCAAGCAAATCCACCTTGGTAAAATCCTTCGGCAGTGTTTCAGTATTCCACAGCGCCAGCATTACAAAGCTCAATCCGGCAGAGCAGATGAGTGCCACAACCGCAGGACGCAGACCGTTCAGAATACCGCGAATCGGACCGATATCTCCATATTTAAAGAATAATTTTGCGAGTGCCAGTACAATGAACACCGACGGAAAAACAAAACCCACAGTCGCAGCAATAGCACCGGGCAAGCCTGCAACCTTTGTACCGACGAACGTCGCTGCATTGATACCGATAGGACCGGTGTCATCTGCGAAATAGTAAAAATATCAATAAACTGCGGCATAGTCATCCATGCATGATTTTCAATAACCTCTGCCTGAATCAACGGCATAGAAGCATAACCGCCGCCGACGCAAAAGGCACCAACCTTGACAAAGCTCCAGAAAAGCTCCCAATAAATATACATCTCGCTACCTCCTTACGCGTACTTTTTGTCACGCAGCAGGAAGAAGCCGATAACAGCATCCACAATTACTGCATACATCAGATTTACATTAAAGAAATAATTGGCAATGAAGGTACCGACAATAATCAAAAGCGGCAGTGCCAATTTTTTCTTCAGTTCCTTTTTGAGCAGGTCAATCGCTACATTGATGATAATAGCCGTCGCGCCGCACTGCATGCCCTTCAAAACCAGCTGAATATACTGGTTATGCGCAAAGGCATCATAAGCATAGGAAATAACGCTCAGGGTAATCAGTGGCGGCAGAATAGTTGCCAGCAAAGCAGTAAGCGTACCGCGGATACCGCCAAGCTTGTAGCCCATGCTGATTGCCGCATTGGCTGCCACAACACCCGGAGCAGACTGCGCAATCGCCACAAGGTTCAGTGCTTCCTTATCATCCATCCATTTATACTCATCAACAAATTTGGCCTTCAACAGCGGAATGATTACAAAACCACCGCCAATAGTAAAGGCACTAATTATAAAGGTTGATTTGAACAGCTTCCAGTAAAAATCTTTTTCGGCTGCAGCTTCACCCATTATCAACAGCTCCTTCTGTCTATAGAATGAAACTATTATAGCATATTTGCCAGCAAAAAAACATAATTAGAATACACTAATGCCAGTAAAATTTTTTACTGTAGCTTTTATGTAACAAAAAAAGCACACCCTGCTACCAAATCAGTAACAGAGTGTGCTATATATAGCCTACTCAAGCTATATTATACAGTTTTGACATCCGGTCTGCAGCTTACATCATACCGGGCATGCCGCCGCCCATCGGAGGCATTGCCGGCATAGCAGCGCCTTCCTTAGCAGGTTTGTCAGCTACGATGGATTCAGTGGTCAGAACCATAGAAGCGATGCTTGCAGCATTCTGCAGTGCGCTTCTGGTAACCTTAGTCGGGTCAACGATACCTGCTTCAATCATGTCAACATACTCTTCGGTCAGAGCGTTGAAGCCATAGCCTTTGCGGCTGCGTTTAATGGTATCAACGATAACAGCGCCTTCCAGGCCAGCGTTGTAAGCGATTTGACGAACAGGCTCTTCAATAGCGCGTTTAACGATTTCTACGCCGGTCTTCTCATCGCCGGTAGCTTTTATTTTTGCCAGAGCAGGCTGTACTTGCAGCAGAGCAGTACCGCCGCCGGCAACAATGCCTTCAGCAACAGCAGCGCGGGTAGCATTCAGAGCATCTTCAATGCGCAGTTTTTTATCTTTCAGCTCAACTTCGGTAGCAGCGCCGACTTTGATAACAGCTACGCCACCGGCCAGTTTAGCCAGACGTTCTTGCAGTTTTTCTTTATCGAAATCAGAAGTGGTTTCCGGAATTTGTGCACGGATTTGAGCAACACGTGCAGCAATAGCATCTTTATCACCCAGGCCATCAACGATAGTCGTCAATTCTTTGGTTACACGAACCTGACCTGCGCGGCCAAGGTCTGCCATGCTTGCGCTGTCCAGTTTACGGCCAACTTCTTCACTGATAACGGTTGCACCGGTCAGAGTAGCGATATCCTGCAGCATTGCTTTACGACGGTCGCCGAAGCCAGGAGCCTTAACAGCAACAGCCTTGAAGGTGCCACGCAGTTTGTTAACAACCAGGGTTGCCAGTGCTTCGCCTTCAACATCTTCAGCGATGATTAAGAGTTCGCCGCCGTTTTGAACAACTTTTTCCAGAACCGGCATAATGTCAGCAATCATGGTGATTTTTCTATCAGTAATGAATACGTACGGATTGCTCAGTACAGCTTCCATTTTATCAGCATCTGTTGCCATATACGGGAAATGTAGCCACGGTCGAACTGCATGCCTTCAACAGTTTCCAGATGAGTTTCCATGGTCTTGGATTCTTCAACAGTGATAACACCGTCGTCGCCAACTTTTTCCATAGCGTCGGCAATCAGGTTACCGATTTCATCGTCAGCTGCGGAGATGGAAGCAACTTGTGCTTTTGCAGCCTTGGTTTCAACCTTTTGGGAAACATTTTTCAGTTCGTCAACCAGTACGTCAACTGCTTTTTTGATACCTTTTTTCAGAACCATCGGATTAGCGCCGGCAGCAACGTTGCGCATGCCTTCGTTAATCATAGCCTGTGCCAGAACGGTAGCAGTGGTGGTGCCGTCGCCGGCAACATCGTTGGTTTTGATGGATACTTCTTTAACCAGCTGTGCGCCCATGTTCTCGAACGGATCTTCCAGTTCGATGTCGCGGGCAATGGTTACACCGTCATTGGTGATGGTCGGTGCGCCGAATTTCTTTTCCAGAACAACGTTACGGCCTTTAGGACCGAGGGTTACTTTTACAGCGTCAGCCAGAGCATTTACGCCACGCTCCAGGCTACGACGAGCTTCTTCATTAAACAGAATTTGTTTAGCCATTTTATATCGCTCCTTTGAAAATTCAATTACAAATTAATTACAGTTTTTATCTTATTTTTCGATTGTTGCTAATATATCGCGTTCGCTAAGAATCAAGTAATCCTTACCTTGATGTTTAACAGGAGTTCCGCTGTATTTTGCGAAGATAACTTCATCGCCAACTTTTACTTCGGGTTTAATCAGAGTGCCGTTGTCGCTGTATTTGCCTCTGCCTACAGCCAGAACCTTGCCCTGTTGCGGTTTTTCTTTTACTGCGGTATCCGGCAGGAAAATGCCGCTAGCAGTTTTTTCTTTCTACTTCTACAACCTCTACAATTACGTGATCAGCTAATGGTTTTAACATTTTTATAACCCCTTTCGAGTATTCTTACTTACGTGAGAGTAATTTGCTTCTTGGTTATTAGCACTCATTTACTCTGAGTGCTAACCACAATTCTTATTATATCCATATTAGGAAAAAATGCAAGTACTTTTTCGCTGTTTTTTACAAATTTGTCGCAATTTCTGTTTCACGTCCTCAAAAATCGGCTTCAGCACTCTATTTTTTTGCTTCGCAGGCCCAAATTTTTGCTTGAGCACAAAAAAAGAGCAGTTTACACTGCCCTTTCAGCTTATTGTTGTCTTTTGGCCGCAGCTGCAATAATGCTTTCCGCCAGCTCCTTTAAGCTTATGCGTTTTGCCATACTGAACTGCTGCATCTTACGGTATGCTTCCTGCTCCGTCATTCCGTGCGCTGCCATGAGGATACCCTTGGCACGATCCAGCAGCTTACGGTTCTCCAGGCTTTCCTTCAGCTTATCAAGCTCCAAATTAAGCTTATGCATTTCCTGAAAGCGTTTGGCCGCAATCTCCATCGCCGGGAAAAGCTGTTCCTCACGTACAGGCTTAACCAGATAAGCAATAACGCCTGCATCCGATGCCTGCTCAACAATATCCTGCTGACTGTAAGCTGTAAGCAGCAATACCGGCGCAATATTATCGGCAGCAATAATTTTTGCCGCCGTAATACCGTCCATAATCGGCATTTTAACATCCATGATAATAAAATCAGGCTTCAATTCCGCAGCAAGCTTTACTGTCTCCTGTCCGTTGGCTGCCTCGCCTACTATGTCATGACCGGCATCTGCCAGCATTTCGCGTAAATCAAGACGCAAAATAGCTTCGTCATCTGCCAATAATATTCTCAGTTTATTTAACATCTTCCAGTCCCCCCCTTTGGAATTGTTACTAAAGCAAGTGTACCGCCATCATCACGATTCGCCAAGCTAAAGCTTCCCTGCAGGTCTGCTTCCGCCATAGTCTTGATAATTTTCAATCCTAAGCTTTGACGGCTGCTGTTTAAAGAAAATCCTTCCGGAAGACCTACACCGTCATCGGCAATCGATAAAATATAACGCTTGCTTTCTTCCGCAAAGCGCACCTTAAGGCTGCCACTCATGCGTCCTCGTAAGCATGTTCTATAGTATTCTGCAATAATTCGTTGAGAATCAAAGCGATGCTTGTTGCCTTATCAGACGGCAGCTGTACAGGATCTGCTTTAAATCGGCATGCAGGATAAATTCCGGATGCAGCATACTGCTGATAATTGCCTGATAAATTCCCTTGGCCACCTTACCGACATCTATCAGACCGGTATCCTGCTGCGAAAGATACTCATGCACAATAGCAATGCTGTTGACTCTGTTGACGCAGTCACGCAAAACTATTTTGGTTTCATCACACTGCGCGCGGCGCTCCTGCAAGCGCAGAAGACTGGCAATAGTCTGCAGATTGTTCTTTACACGGTGATGAATCTCTTTAATTACCACAGATTTTATCAGCAGCTCCTCGTCTTTTTTGCGCAGCTCGGTGATATCCTGCAAAATGACAATAGCACAACTGGCCTTAGGCCTGGGAATTACCGGCAGAATACGTATGGAAAGCAAAATGCCATGCATCGTAAATTCCTTGCTTTCCGCCGTGCCTGTTTCCATAACCATCCCGACCAACGGCCAGTTGATAGCAACATCATTAGTACGGCAGCCGACAAGATGAGAAATATCCATAACATCAAACATATGACGCGCACGGTTGTTGGCAGCAACAATCACTCTGTTGGCATCTACTACCATAATGCCGTCAGAAGGCAGCAGTCGCTGATAGTTGCTGTTATTGCTCACATCCTGGCGCAGATTACACAAAAGCTCCAGCGACTGAGCAATAATAATATCATCGGGAGCAGCACTTTCAAAGCTGACGGCACCGTAGCAATGTCCGCGGCTGTCACGCAGCGGAAAAACCTTCAGACTGTTGAACATGCCCAAAGCCCATTCACGCTTGCCGTTAACAGGCACGTTTTTCTGCAGCACACGCGCAACGAGAGGTTCTTCAACCGCACGCACACGTCGGCCAGTCATATCCGGGCGCACATTTCCGACCTGTGTCATCGGCTGCTCCTGCTTATAAACATTAAAAAACTTTTTATTTTCTCCCGGCAGATAAATCGTCACAGCAGCATGTGCTATATCTGCCGCCAGACCGAGTACCTGTGGCATAGCTTGTAAACTGTTTCTTTGTTCTGCTGTTAAATTGCTCAGCATGTTTCCCCTCTTCTTCCTGCTGTTGTCCTTTCCACAGCTTTATCTGATTAATCCACTATTTTATCCACTATATCCACAGGCTTTTCCACAACAGTAATGCGCTTATATGTGGATATTGCCCGTTTATCCACAATATCCACAGGCTTATGCACTATAAAAGACACTTGTTTAGCCTAATTTCAATGATGGATTAGCGTTCAAGTCCAATGGACTGAAGCTACCGGCCTGATACATAAAATAACCGCGGCAGGCAATCATTACAGCATTATCGGTACACAAAATCGGCGTCGGATGCACCAGCTGGGTACCAATCTCCTCCATAGCCTTTGCCAGTGTGTTTTGCAAAGTTTTATTGGCAGAAACGCCGCCGGCCAGCACAATTTTATTGTAGCCTGTATGCTGCATAGCATGCACTGCTTCCTTAACCAATGCATCTACAACCGCACGCTGGAAGGAGGCCGCAACATCGCTGCGGTTCACCTCACGTCCTGCCTGCTGCTGATTGTGCAGATAATTGATTACGGCAGATTTTAGACCACTGAAGCTGAATTCATAAGGCTTATCCAGACGTGCTACCGGAAAATCAATAGCATGGTCATTGCCGCCCAATGCCAGACGCTCTATTTCCGGACCGCCGGGATAAGGCAGACCCATAACGCGTGCAATCTTATCGAGGCTTCGCCTGCCGCATCATCACGTGTCTGTCCCAAAAGCTCAAAGCTATTATAGCCGGTAACCTTCAGCAATGCCGTGTGTCCGCCGCTGACAACCAGCGCCATGAACGGCGGCTTCAGCTCACTGTCTGCCAAAAAGTTGGCAAATACGTGGCCTTCAAGATGGTTGACACCTATCAACGGTTTATCCGTTGCCCAGGCCAGCGCCTTGGCAGCCGAAAGACCGACCAGCAGCGCGCCGACCAGACCAGGTCCGTAGGTAACGGCAACAGCATCTATCTGCTCCATGCCGACGCCAGCCTGAGATAAAGCCTCGTCAATAACAGGCATAACATTCTCGATATGCTTACGCGAAGCAATTTCCGGCACAACGCCGCCGAATTTGCGGTGAATAACGATTTGGGAGGAGATAATGTTGCTCAGTACCTCACGCCCGTTCTTTACTACGGCAGCCGCAGTTTCATCACAGCTGCTTTCAATACCTAAAATATATACATCCTTCTGCTCTTTATTCATGGCCTGCTCCTTCTTTATACAGCCACATTATAACTGCATTTTCATGATTGTCTTCGTAATAATTCGGACGAATGCCTTCGCTGGCAAAGCCACAGGTCAGATAAACCTTCTGCGCGGCAATATTTCCCTCGCGCACCTCCAGCGTCATAGCCGTAGCGCCAAGCTCCCAGGCCTTGTTGACTAAGGCTGCCGTCAGGCGCGTACCATAGCCCTGGCCGCGTTTCTTCATCGGCAACAGCCACACGGGTAATCTGCGCTTCGCCTGCCACCAGCCAGAAGCCTGCATAACCGACAAGCTTGCCGGCACATTCCATTACCAGATAGGTAGTCAGCTCGTTGGCTATTTCATTACGCAGCATATTTTCATTCCAGGCATCATAAAATGATTGTGCCTCTATAGCAACCAAAGCCGGAATATCCGCTTCCGTCATTGCTCTGAAGCTTATTGTTGCTTGTGCTTCTTCTCCCACAATTCCTCAGCCTCCGATCTTCTGATATAGTATGGCTCCAGGCCAAAAATTTTCTTATCGTTTTCTGCATCAAATTCTGCCAAGCAGCCAAAGCAACAGAGCTGCCTTTAG
>ENA-OQED01000948-OQED01000948.1-human-gut-metagenome-genome-assembly--contig:-NODE-948-length-11036-cov-1.522046_pt1 | contig 11036 bp, 7 predicted proteins | sample MGYA00242790_ERZ504625 | MGnify/ENA primary metagenome ERZ504625 (study PRJEB26092, sample SAMD00036345) | human gut metagenome | host: Homo sapiens | study: EMG produced TPA metagenomics assembly of...
CTGTATTCTGCCGCAGTACACCGTCTACTTCGTCGTGCATCCTGACGGTTCCCATAAGGCGTTCACCAGCCGCTGGTATCTTGGCAGGATCATGAACGGATTGGAGAAGTAGTCCTGTAGCCCATCTGCAAAAGCGGATGGGCTATTTGTGTTGAATCGAGATAGAAAATCAGGATAGACAAAGGAGCGTCTGTCTGATACAATAATCTATTGATTATCATAAAATAAAGGACGGATTTTTATATATGAAGATTATAGATGGAAAAGTTCACCGTTTCGCTGAACTGATAGTATACGGATGCCAGATGAACCAGAGCGATGCAGAGCGCATGATGGGACAGCTCCGCACGATCGGCTATGAGCGGACGGAGTCGATGGAGGAGGCTGACCTCATCCTCATCAACACGTGCTGCGTGCGCGAGACGGCGGAGGACCGCGTCTACGGCAAGATCGGTGAGATCAAGCGCCTCAAGCGCGAGCGCCCGGAGCTGATTTTCGGCATCACGGGCTGCATGGCGCAGAAGGAGGGCGATGCGCTCATCAAGCGCGCGCCGCACATCGACTTCGTGCTCGGCACCAACAAGGTCCACGAGCTCACACGCGTCGTGCAGGAGATCCAAGCGGAGCGCGGCCACGTCGTCGATGTCCAGCTCGGCGAGACGGAACTGCCGGACGATGTGCCGGTCGCACGTGCGGGCAGCCTCTCGGCCTGGGTGCCGATCATGTACGGCTGCAACAACTTCTGCACGTACTGCATCGTGCCGTACGTGCGCGGCCGCGAGCGCAGCCGTCTGCCGGAGGACATCGTGCGCGAGGTCGAGGAAGCCGTGAAGAACGGCTATGAGGAAGTCACGCTGCTCGGCCAGAATGTCAACTCCTATGGCAAGGACCACAAGCTCGCGGATTTCGCGGATCTTCTGAAGATGGTCGATGAAGTGCCGGGCATCCGCCGCGTGCGCTTCATGACGTCGCATCCGAAGGACCTATCCGACAAGGTCATCGCAGCCATACGCGACGGCGAGCATCTCTGTGAGCACATCCATCTGCCGGTCCAGTACGGCAGCAACCGCATCCTCAAGGCGATGAACCGCGTCTACACGGTGGAGTCGTACCGCGACCTCGTGCGCCGCATCCGCGCGGCTATCCCCGAGGTGAGCCTGACGACGGACCTCATTGTCGGCTTCCCGGGCGAGACGGACGAGGATTTCCAGCAGATGCTCGACTTCCTGCGCGAGATCCGCTACGATTCGGCCTACACCTTCATCTACTCGAAGCGGTCGGGCACCCCCGCGGCGACGATGGAGAACCAGGTCGAGGAGTCGGTCAAGAAGGAGCGTTTGAGTGCGCTCATGGTTGTGCAGAACGAGATCAGCCTCGCCATCAACGAGAAACTGCTCGGCAAGACGCTGGAGATCATGGTCGAAGGCCCGAGCAAGAACGATGCATACGTCTGGATGGGCCGCACGCGCACCAACAAGATCGTCTTGTTCGCGCATGCGGGCGAGAAGCCGGGCGACTTCATCGACGTTCGCATCACGCACCCGCAGACCTGGGTCCTCAAGGGCGAGCGCGTATCATAAGAGAAATGACAGGCGTGCTGGCATCTTGTCAGCACGTCTTTTATCCAGTTTATCCAGTCTATCCAGGAGGTGTAAGTATCGATGGAAATGACGCCGATGATGCAGCAGTATCTCGCGACAAAGGAACAGAATCCGGGCGCGATCCTGTTTTTCCGCTTAGGCGATTTTTATGAGATGTTCTTTGAAGATGCCAAGCTCGTCTCAAAAGAGCTTGGCCTGACGCTGACGAGCCGCAGCAAAGGACAGGATGCGCCGATGTGCGGCGTGCCGTATCATGCAGCCGAGACGTATGTCAACAAGCTCGTCAAGCGCGGCTACAAGGTGGCCATCGCCGAGCAGATCGGCGACCCGAAGGCGAAGGGCCTGACGAAGCGCGAGGTCATCAAGGTCGTGACGCCGGGCACGATCCTCTCGGAGTCGGCCCTGCAGGCGACGCAGAACAACTACATCGCGCTCATCTATGAAGCGGGCGAGAAGATCGTGCTCGCCGGTGCTGATATCTCGACGGGCGAATGCTTCTACGGCATCTACGAGGGCGGCAACCGCCTGCAGATGCTCCTCGATGAACTCTACCGCCTGATGATGCCGGAACTCCTCGTTGTCGGCGAGCCGTCATTTGCAGATGCGCTCAAGGAGTTCGCTGCTCTGCGCCTGCCGCACTGTTCGTTCACGCCGATTGCGGAGATCTCGCACAACGTCGAGGACCGCATCGTCGAGCACTTCGAGGCAGCGCAGCGACCGGCGCAAGAAGAGGCGCAGGAGGCAGTGGCGACGCTGCTCGACTACCTGCACGAGACGGTCCGCACAGACCTCACGCAGCTCAACCAGCTGACGTACCTCGATGCCTCGGAGAATCTCGTCGTCGACACGTACACGTTGCGCAATCTCGAGATCACGCGCAACCTGCGCGACGGCGGCAAGAAGAACACGCTCTTAGACGTCCTCGACTTCACGGAGACGGCGATGGGCAGCCGCCTCCTGAAGAAGTGGCTCGAGTACCCGCTCTTGAGCATCGCGGGCATCATGCAGCGCCTCGATGCCGTCGAGGAACTCGTCCGTGATTTCTCGCTGCGCGGCGGCGTGCGCGACGGCTGCCGCGAGATCCACGACTTCGAGCGCCTCCTGACGCGCATCGAGGTCGGCACGGCCAATGCGCGCGACCTTATCGCGCTCAAGGTCTCTCTGCGCTGTCTGCCAGGAATCCGCGAGAAGCTGAAGGGGGCAAAGTCTTCGATGCTCAAGCAGGGCGAGGCGAAGGTGGAGACCTTCGATGATCTCGTCGACCTCTTGGAGCGCGCGATTGTCGAGGACCCGGGCATCAGCCTGCGCGAGGGCGGCATCATCAAGACGGGCTACAACGAGGAGCTCGACGAGTACCGCCGCATCTCGCACGACAGCAAGGCGATGCTGCAGGAGATTGAGGAGCGCGAGAAGGAGCAGACGGGCATCAAGGCGCTGAAGATCGGCTACAACAAGGTCTTCGGCTACTACATCGAGGTGCGCCACAGCGGCGCGGACCGCGTGCCGGACCGCTACATCCGCAAGCAGACGCTCGCGAATGCTGAGCGCTACATCACGGAGGAGCTCAAGGAATTCGAGACGAAGATCCTCGGCGCACAGGAGAAGATCGTCAACATCGAGTACAATCTCTTCACCGATGTGCGCGAAGAAGTCAAGGCGCACCTGACGGAGATCCAGCAGACGGCGCATGAGATCGCGCTCGTCGATGTGCTCGCGAGCCTCGCGGAGGCGGCCAGCACCTACAACTACGTGCGCCCCTCGATGCGGACGGACGGCGTCATCGACATCAAGGACGGCCGCCATCCGCTCGTCGAGCGCATCCTGACGCGCGACCTCTTCGTGCCGAACGACGCGCATCTCGACCACAAGGACTGCGAGATCATGCTGATCACGGGACCGAACATGGCGGGCAAGTCGACGTACATGCGCCAGGTGGCTCTCTTGACGCTCATGGCGCAGATCGGCAGCTTCATCCCCGCGCGCGAGGCCGCCATCTCGCCGGTCGACCGCATCTTCACGCGCATCGGCGCGAGCGACGACCTCGTCAGCGGTCAGAGCACCTTCATGGTCGAGATGAATGAAGTCGCGCAGATCCTTAAGTACGCGACGAAGGACAGCCTTGTCATCCTCGATGAGATTGGCCGCGGCACGAGCACGTTCGACGGCATGAGCATCGCGCGCGCCGTCATCGAGCACATCGAGAAGAAGGTCCACGCCAAGACGCTCTTCGCGACGCACTATCATGAGCTCACGGACCTCGAGGACGATAAGATCAAGAATTACTGCGTGGCGGTCAAGGAGCGCGGCAACCAGGTCGCCTTCCTGCGGCGCATCGTGCGCGGCGCGGCCGACAAGTCGTACGGCATCCATGTCGCGCGGCTCGCGGGCCTGCCGAAGTCGGTCACGAGCCGCGCCGAGGAGATTCTCACGATGCTCGAGGCGGAGGCGCCGGACGCAGCGGCTACTGCCAGAGCGGAGCAGGCGGAAGGCCGTGCGGCAAAGGCCGAGCCTGCTGCACAGGATATGGGCTCTCTCTTTGCCTCGAGCCTCAGCGACACCTTGCTCTCGCTCGATGTCATGACGATGACGCCGCTCGAGGCGATGAATGAGCTCTACCGCCTGCAGGAGCAGGCCAAGAGGGAGGCTGGTAAAGCATGACGATGATCCATGTACTTGACGACAATACCATCAACAAGATTGCGGCTGGCGAAGTCGTGGAGCGGCCGGCGTCTGTCATCAAGGAGCTCGTCGAGAATGCGATGGATGCGGGCGCGACCCGCATCGAGGTCGAGATCATGGCGGGCGGCACGAGCTTCATGCGCGTGACGGACAATGGCCGGGGCATGAGCACGGAGGATGCGCACCTCGCGATCCTGCGCCATGCGACGAGCAAGATCCGCGAAGTCGGTGACCTCAATACCGTCGGCACGCTGGGCTTCCGCGGCGAGGCCCTGCCGACGATCGCGTCCGTCTCGCGCTTCACGCTCTTGACGCGCCGCGAGGGTGACGACCTCGGCACGCGCGTAACCATCACGGGCGGCAAGGAGCCGGACTTCATCGAGGCGGGCTGCAATATCGGCACGACGGTCAAGGTAGAGGACCTCTTCTTCAATACGCCGGCGCGCAAGAAATTCCTCAAGACGAATCACACGGAGGGCTCGCGCATCAACGATTTCATCGTCAAGCTCGCGCTCTCGCGTCCCGACATCGAGTTCCACTTCATCAACAACAACAAGATGTCCGTCGTGACGCCTGGCACGGGCAACCTCTACGACACGATACAGGCCATCTATGGCGGAAAGACAGCTGACTCTCTCCTGGGACTCACGCTCGAGGACGAGGACATCAAGATCTCCGGCTACATCACGAAGCCGTCGATGCTCAAGAGCAGCCGCGCCTGGCAGACGTACATCGTCAATTCGCGCATCATCCAGAACCGCGCAATCGCCAAGGCCATCGACAATGCCTACAAGTCTCTGATCCCGAAGAGCGGCTTCCCACTGGCGGTCCTCTGCATTGAGGTGCCGCAGCGCACGATTGATGTCAACGTGCACCCGCAGAAGAGTGAGCTCAAATTCGAGGACGAGAGCCGCGTCTTCAAGGCCGTCTACAAGGCCGTGCTCGACGCCATCCGCCCGGCAGGGCGGGGCCTTGGCGAAGTGGCTGCCGTCGTGGAGAAGCCGGAGCAGCACGTGACGATGGAGCCCATGCAGTTCGTGCCGGCGACAGAGCCGCTCGCTGAGCCCATCATCCCGCAGTGGCCGCAGACTGAGGCGCGCCCTGCAGGGCAGCCAGCGGTGCAGCGAGCTCAGCCCAAAACGATCTATGAGGCCGTGCATCGCACGGCGCCCATCTCTGCTCGTACTATGGCGGGCTTCTCGGCCGCGCAGCAGAGCCTGCGCGAGGAGCGCGGGGCGGCAGCGATGCCTGACTCAAGCGTTCTTGATCACCCGGCATGGTGGCGGAATCGTCGGCCCCGGCCATGAAGTCCGGCGCCGACGCAGAGGCTTCGCCATGCCAGGAAGGGGAGGTCCTCCAGTACGATGGCTCGGTCGTGCCAATCGGCCAGGTTGACCTGACCTACATCATCGCGCAGGACGCCAAGGGGCTCTACATCGTCGACCAGCACGCGGCGCACGAGCGCATTCTTTTTGACAAATTTTCGGCGATGGCGGGGGATATTCCGTCGCAGCAGCTGCTCGTGCACCAGATCCTGAGCTTTGACCAGAAGGAATCCGATCTCGTCGAGGCGCATCAGGAGCTCTTCGCCTCGCTCGGCTTCCATATGGAGATGAGCGGCAATCAGGAATTCCGCCTCATCGAGGTGCCCGCCGATGTGCCCGTCAGTGAGGCAGAGGATATCATCCGCGAGATCCTGACGAATCTCATGGACATGCACGAGACGACGGCGAAGGAAATCCGCCAGGCCTGCCTCGCGACGACGGCCTGCCGCGCGGCCATCAAGGCCGGCGAGGAATTGAGCTTCCGCCAGATGCAGATCATCCTCGATGCGCTCGCGCACACGGCGTTCCCCTACACCTGCCCGCACGGCCGTCCGACCATCCTGAAGTTCAGCAGCGAGGAGCTGGCCAAGATGTTCAAGCGCACCGGCTTTGGCTTTTGATTTTATATATTTGGAGGATGATACGATGGTTCAGGCAATCGCAACGACGGGCCGCAAGTGCACGGATGATGCCGTCTCCCTAGCAAAATGGGCGGCGGAGCACGCGAAGATCCCCTATGTGCCGCGCGCGAATCTCTCGGGCCAAGCTCTGCGCGAGCGCTACGGGGTCGACTTCATCCTGATCGCGAAGCAGGGGCTTCTGACGCTCTCGACACCGGCAGGCGATCTCTTCTTCCACCCGAATATGGCGCATCTGCGCCTCAAGAACCTGCGCTTCGGCAGCGCGGGCACGGGCGACCGCATGGTCGAGGCCATGGGCCTTTCGCACGGCATGAGCGTGCTCGACTGCACGCTCGGCTTCGGCGCCGATGCGATCGTCGCGAGCTTTGCCGTGGGCCCGGAGGGAAAGGTCACGGGCATCGAGTCGCAGCCGCTCATCGAGACGGTCGTCGGCTACGGCCTCGCGTACTTCAAGGCGGAGAACTGGCCGATACAGGAGGCCATGCGCGGCATCGAGACGGTCTGCGCGGATGCCTTCTCGTACCTGAAGCAGCAGGAGGATGACTCGGTCGACGTCGTCTACTTCGATCCGATGTTCCGGCATCCGCTGCTCGAGAGCCGCAGTCTCTCGCCGCTGCGCACGGTGGCCAACCACGCACCCGTCTCGCCGGCGATGATCGAGGAGGCCTGCCGTGTCGCAAGGCGCCGCGTCGTCTTCAAGGAGAACGCGCGCAGCCTGGAGTTCGAGCGGCTCGGCTTCACGCAGATCATGGGCGGCCGCTACAGCAAGGTCCACTACGGCGTGCGAATCCTCTGAGCATCGTTCTGAGGATGTTTCCCGATACACTTTTTTGAGGCACTTCCTGCGGGAAGTGTCTTTTTACATTGATTTATGTGCTTCTTGATGATACAATAAAAAAGAATGATTTGATCGGATAAAAACTTCATACTACCATTCCTGCGCGACGTTCATCATGACAGATGCCTTGCATCGTTCGAGGCAGCACGGATTTCTTGTCATGTTCAGGGGAGCGTCCCCTTAGCGCGTCATAAGAGTTGGAATGAGACGATAGGGGATTTCTATCCAGCAACTATACACGACGTATATCAAAATAAAGATGTATCATAAATTTGGCATTTGCATTCTGCTATGAGATGCAGCAAACACTTTGGAGGTGTACTTTTTGGCTAAAGGAGCACAGAAATTACAGATCATCCCTCTCGGAGGCCTGGGGGAGATCGGCAAGAATATGACAGTCATCCGCGTGGATGACGAGATTCTCGTCATTGATTCGGGCCTGATGTTCCCGGATGAGGACATGCTCGGCATTGACCTCGTCATCCCGGATATCAGCTACCTCATCGAGAACAAGGACAAGATCAAGGCCATCGTGCTGACGCATGGCCACGAGGATCACATCGGCGCGCTGCCGTATGTCCTCAAGAAAATCAATGTGCCGGTCTACGGCACGCGCCTGACGCTCGGCATCCTTGAGGGCCGCCTCAAGGAGAACGGCGTTGACTCGAGCAACCTGCACTCGGTCATGCAGGGCGACATCATCAATGTCGGCTGCTTCAGTGTTGGCTTCATCCGCGTCAATCACTCGATCCCTGACGCTGTCGGCCTTTCCATCAAGACGCCGGTCGGCATGATCGTGCACACGGGTGACTTCAAGCTCGACTACACGCCGATTGACGGCAAGATGACGGACTTCCGCCGCTTCTCCGACCTCGGCAACCGCGGTGTCCTCGTGCTCATGGCGGATTCGACGAATTCGGAGCGCGAGGGCCATACGCCGTCGGAGCGCACGGTCGGTGCGGCATTTGACCGCGCTTTCCACAATGCGCGCGGCCGCATCATCGTTGCGACGTTCTCGTCGAACGTCCACCGCATCCAGCAGGTCATCGACACGGCTGTGCGCTACAAGCGCCATGTCGCCGTGCTCGGCCGCAGCATGGTCAACGTCGTCAACATCTCGCTCGAGCTCGGCTACATCACGGCGCCTGAAGGCACGATTGTCGATATCGACGAGATCCACAACTACCGCATGGAGCAGATGGTCATCATCACGACGGGCAGCCAGGGCGAGCCGATGTCGGCTCTGACGCGCATGTCGATGTCCGACCACCGCAAGGTCGGCATCGTGCCGGGCGACACGGTTATCATCTCGGCTACGCCGATTCCGGGCAACGAGAAGCTCGTTTCGAAGACGATCGACAACCTCATGAAGCTCGGCGCCAACGTCATCTATGGCCGCAATCAGGGCATCCACGTCTCGGGCCATGCGAGCCGCGAGGAGCTCAAGCTCATGCACAATCTCGTGCGCCCGAAGTTCTTCATCCCGGTCCACGGCGAGTACCATCACCTCGTGCAGCACGCCCGCCTCGCGCGCGAGCTCGCATGCCGAAGGAGAATATCTTCATCAGCGAGAACGGCCAGATTCTGGAGTTCACGCGCGATAAGGGCCAGGTGGCCGGCAAGGTCACGGCCGGCATGGTCATGGTCGACGGCCTCGGCGTCGGCGATGTCGGCAACATCGTGCTGCGCGACCGCCGTCAGCTCTCGCAGGACGGCATCCTGATCGTCGTCGTCACGATGAACAAGCAGACGCACCGCGTCGTCGCAGGGCCGGACATCGTCTCGCGCGGCTTCGTCTACGTGCGCGAGTCGGAGGCTCTGCTGGACGAGGCCACGGCGCGCGTCCAGCAGGCACTCGACCGCTGCGAGGACGAGAAGGTCAAGGAGTGGGCTGCCATCAAGTCGAATGTGCGCGATGCGCTGGGCCGCTACCTCTTCGAGAAGACGCGCCGCCGCCCGATGATCCTGCCGATCATCATGGAAGTCTGAGCGTACCATCGTACCATATGGAATCTGAGCCGGAGCTGCGTCTCCGGCTTTTCTGCTGATTGTATCACTGAGTGTATCACATAGACCGTATCACAAGAGGAAAACGGGAAGGAGTGAAAGCATGCCGTTTACCCACCTCCATGTCCACACGGAATACAGCCTGCTCGACGGTGCGAGCCGCATCAAGGAGCTCATCAAGACGACGAAAGAGCTCGGCATGGACAGCATCGCCATCACCGACCACGGCGCCATGTACGGCGTCATCGATTTCTACAAGGAAGCCAAGAAGCAGGGCGTGAAGCCCATCATCGGCTGCGAGGTCTACGTGGCCCCAGGCGCGCGCCAGGAACACCGCGAGGTCAATGGCGTGCGCTATTACCACCTGATTTTGCTCGCGGAGAACCAGACGGGCTACCGCAATCTCGTCAAGCTCGTCTCGCTGGCCAACATCGAGGGCATGTACTACAAGCCGCGCGTCGACAAGGACCTCCTGCGCCAGTACCATGAGGGCATCATCTGCCTGTCGGCCTGCATCGCCGGTGAGATCCCGCGCGCCATCCTGCAGGACAACCTCGAGCATGCCGATGCGCTCGTGCGCGAGTACCTCGAGATCTTCGGCCGCGAGAACTTCTTTCTCGAGATCCAGAACCACGGCCTGCCGGAGGAGCGCAAGGCAAACGCCGCACTCGTCGAGCTTGCGAAGAAGTACGATGTCGGGCTCGTCGCGACGAACGACCTACATTACGTGCACCGCGAGGACAGCGAGTTCCACGACATCCTGCTCTGCATCCAGATGAACAAGACGTTCGACGACCCCGACCGCATGCGCTTCCCGAGCGACGACTACTATCTGAAATCGCCGGAGGAGATGGCGGCGCTCTTCCCGGATCTTCCGGAGGCCATCGCCAACACCGAGAAGATTGCCGCGCGCTGCGAGGTCGACTTCACCTTCGGCCAGCTGCAGTTGCCGTACTACCCGATCCCTGCGCCGTATGCCGACGATGAAGCGTATCTGCGCCACCTCTGCGAGGAGAACCTGCCTCGCCGCTACGGGGAGGTTACGGAAAAGGTGCGCGAGCGACTTGAATACGAGCTCGGCATCATCCACCGCATGGGCTACGACAGCTACTTCCTGATCGTCTGGGATTTCATCAATTACTCGCGCGAACACGGCATCGGCGTTGGCCCGGGGCGCGGTTCGGCCGCAGGCAGCATCGTCGCCTACCTGCTCGGCATCACGGACCTCCGACCCGCTGCAGTACGATCTGCTCTTCGAGCGCTTCCTGAATCCGGAGCGCGTGACGATGCCGGATATCGACGTCGACTTCGACTACATCCAGCGCGGCAAGGTCATCGACTACGTCAAGGAGCGCTACGGCTACGATCACGTCGCGCAGATTGTCACCTTCGGCACGATGGCGGCGAAGGGCGCCATCCGCGATGTTGGGCGCGTGCTCAACCTGCCGTACGCCGAGGTCGCAGAGATTGCGAAGCTCGTGCCGAACGAGCTCAAGATTACGCTCGACAAGGCGATGCAGGAGTCGGCCGACTTCCGCAAGGCATATGAGAGTAGCGAGGACATCCGCCGCCTCATCGACCTCGCGCGCAAGATTGAGGGCCTGCCGCGTCACTCATCGACGCATGCTGCCGGTGTCGTGATTGCGCGCCATCCGCTGACGGACTACGTGCCGGTCTCCATCTCGGAGGGCACGCTCGTCACGGAGTACGACAAGGACCACGTCGAGGAGCTCGGCCTACTCAAGATGGACTTCCTCGGCTTGCGCACGCTGACGGTCATCAGCGATACGATCGCGAACATCGAGAAGAGCCGCCACGAGACGGTTGACATCGAGAAGATCCCATTGACGGACGAGCTGACCTCGAAAATGCTCTGCGAGGGTAAGACGGGGGCGGTGTTCCAGATGGAGTCGGCCGGCATGACGCAGCTCGTGCGCGACCTCGC
>ENA-OQED01000950-OQED01000950.1-human-gut-metagenome-genome-assembly--contig:-NODE-950-length-11034-cov-4.653984_pt1 | contig 11034 bp, 14 predicted proteins | sample MGYA00242790_ERZ504625 | MGnify/ENA primary metagenome ERZ504625 (study PRJEB26092, sample SAMD00036345) | human gut metagenome | host: Homo sapiens | study: EMG produced TPA metagenomics assembly of...
CTCGTGAGCGGGTACATGGCTGTAGTAACATAGCTTCTGTCCGCGGGCGCGCCCGCGTAATTGTGAGAAAGGAGCCCCTGTGGCTGTTAACGAAGAGCTGCTTAAGAAGGTTCTTGAAGAGATTCGCCCCAACCTGCAGGCCGACGGCGGCGATATGGAGTATGTGGGTGTTGACGACGAGGGCGTCGTCAAACTGGAGCTGCAGGGTGCCTGCGCCGGCTGCCCTATGAGCGCGCTGACCCTGTCCATGGGTATCGAGCGTATCCTCAAGGAGCATGTGCCCGGCGTTACCCGTGTCGAGCAGGTTAATGCCTCCGGCGAGACCGACGACCTGTACGACGAGTACGCGCCGTTCTAAGATGCGAAAGCTGCGGACGGCATACTCCGCATAGACGTTACGCCCAAATATGCGGCTGCGAGCGCAAGGCCCGCGGCCGCATTTGTATGTAGGGAGTAGGAGGGTCGACATGCTCAACGACTTCTACCATATGCTTGATCCCGTCGCGATTTCGGCGGGGCCCATCACGATTTACTGGTATGGTCTGGCCTATGTGGTCGGTGCCCTGCTCACGGCGGTCGTCATGTACCGCACGCAGCGTCGCTGGGGCTTTAGCATCACGATTGACGACCTGACGAGTGTCGTGGTCGGCGTGGTCTTTGGCCTTATCATTGGCGCCCGTCTGTTCTACGTCATCTTTTACGGCGACGGCTACTACTGGGCGCACCCGCTCGAGATCTTTGCCACCAACGAGGGCGGCATGAGCTTCCACGGTGGCCTGGTCGGCGGCATCTTGGGCGGCATCATCGTGTGCCGCATGTATAAGCTCGATGCATGGACGTTGGCCGATCTTGCCGTCATTGGCGCTCCGCTGGCCCTGTGCCTGGGCCGTTGTGCCAACTTTGTCAACGGTGAGCTGTGGGGCAAGCCGACCGATCTGCCCTGGGGCGTGGTCTTCGGTGGCACCGCGGGCGATATGTCGCGTCACCCCTCCCAGCTCTACGAGGCATTTCTTGAGGGCATTGTGCTCTTTTGCATTCTGCAGGTGCTCAGCCGCAAAAAGCCGCTGCTGCCCCAGGGCACGTTTATGGGCGTGTTTGTGATGGGTTACGGCATCGTCCGCTTCCTCGTCGAGTTCGTGCGCGTGCCCGACGCCCAGCTTGGCTATCTGCTGGGCGGCGTCATCACGATGGGTCAGCTGCTGAGCCTTCCGCTCGTTATTGCGGGCCTGGCGCTCATCATCTTCGCCCGACACCGCAATCGCCCCCAGCGCATCTACCTCGACGCTTAACCACCACATACGACCACAAAGGGGGCAGGCACCTTTGTGGTGGTTTGCTGGGCAATGATGACAGAACCGTAACGTTTCCCCAGATAAAACCTGCCAAAATAAACCTGTCCCTTTTTGGCAGGTTTCTAGAAAGGCTTTCGGACTGTGAAGGATTCCGATCTCTCCACAACGGCTGCGCGCGACGCGGCCCGCATCGTCTGGTTTAAGCGCTACCCCGCCAAGCAGACGCTCATCGCATTTCTGCTCGCGCTGTTGGCGACCACGGCGTTTTCCATCGATCCCGCCCCGGTGTCGAGCAACGCGGTCTTGGCGATTGACCCCAAAGCCTCGGGCATGCTGTACGTGTGCTACGAGGTGCTCCTCTCGTTTGCCGGCCATACCGACGCGGTCATGCTGCTTGCGCTTGCCTGCCTGCTTACGCTGCCGTTTCGCTACGTGTTCTTTGGCCGTGGCGACACCTGGCGTCCATCGATCATTCTGCCGTCGCTGTTCTTCGCCATCTGCATGGTGTTCGGCCGCAGCTACGATCTCACCGACTCGGCCGAGATTGTCCTTGGCGACAAAGCCGCATCATCTGCGCCTGGATTGGCGGCGCGGGCTGGATGCTCTTAGCGATCGTGGCCTTCTATTTGGCTTTTGAGTGCCTGGATTGGCTGAGCTCTCGGCGCATTCCGTTTTCCGAAGCGCACTTTGGCCGCGTATGGCGTGTGACTCACGCCGTGCTCTCGGTCCATCCCTTTGCCGGCCCCTTCCTGGTGCTTATGATCGCCTGGGCGCCCACGCTTATCGCTTCGCTGCCCGGCCTTTTTATGGGAGATACGGGTGCGCAGATTCGCCAGTGGTTCAACTACCCCAACGGCACGAGTGACTACCTGCGTCTGCTCAATCCCAATGTGTTGCTCAACGGACATCATCCCGTGGTGCACACGGCTATCATCGGTTCGTGCGTCCAGCTGGGGCTTTCACTGTTCAACAGCGCCAACGCAGGTCTTGCCATCTACACCTGCGCTCAGTTCGTCATTACGGCCGCCTGCATGGCCTATTCCATCTCGTCGCTGCGCAAGCTGGGCGTGAGCCTGCCGGTCCGCGGCGTGATCTTGCTGTTCTTTGTGTTTATGCCGATGTTCTCTAACTACGCGGCGTTGCTCACCAAAGACGTGCTCTTTGCCGACGCGTTCTTGGTGCTGCTGGTACAGACCGTCAAGCTCGTGGCATGTGGCTTGCCCCGTCGTGATGCCAATGTCGAGCGAGCGGGCGAGAAAGCCCCCGTGCTCTTTGCGCGACATGACTGGCTGCTGCTCACTCTGGGCGCCATGGGTTCCACGTTTCTGCGCAACGGCGGCCTGGTGTTTCCCCTGGCGGCATGCGTAATCGCGGCGGCGTTTTGCGCATGGGACGCGCATGTGGCTCATCGTGCAGCCAAGCAGGCTGGTGCTGCGCCTTCGGGCGGCATCCCGCGTTTCCGCTGGGTGGGAGTTCTTGCGGTGCTTGCACTCTGCCTTGCCTCTAATATGTACTTCACCAAGGTCTTTATGCCAGCGCACGACATCACGCCTGGTTCCAAGCGCGAAATCCTTTCGATTCCGTTCCAACAGACGGCTCGTTTCGTCCAAAAGCACGACGGCCTTAACTCGGGCGTCAACCCTACGGTTAAGGAGGACGGCACCATCGTGGAAGCTCCTTGCGACGGTTCGGTGACCGACGAAGAGCGTGCCGTGATCGATCGTGTACTCAAGTACGAGAACCTGGGCCGCCGCTACAACCCCGACAAGTCCGATGCCGTCAAGAATTGCTTTAACGAGTACGCCTCGCAGGAGGACATCAAGGCCTATTTTGAGGTGTGGGCCCAGATGTTCAAAAAGGACCCCGGGTGCTATATCTCGGCGCTCATCAATAACTACTATGGGTATTTTTATCCGAGCGCTCGCGACGCATGGGTCTACAGCACGGCGCGCAGTGCCGAGATCATGGCGAAGCCCGATAACCTCAAGTACTTCGACTTCCATCCGGTCGATAGCAAGGTTGTGCGCTGGTGCGACCACCTGATCAACCTGTATCGCGTGGCAGTACAACGCATCCCGTTTATCTCGCTCACCATGAGCTCGGCCACCTATGTGTGGATCATGATCGCCGTGGTGGTCTATCTGCTACGTCGTCATTCGTGGCGCGGGCTGGCCATTTGGGTGCCGCTGCTGGGCGTGCTTGCCGTGTGCCTGATTGGCCCGTGCAACGGCTCGACCTACATGCGCTACCTGTATCCGGTCATCGCCTGCATGCCCTTCGCCATCGGCGCCACCGTCACCCGCAGCGACTTCCTCTGGTCCTAACTTGGTGCATTGGGGGTCAGGTTTCTTTGCACCAAAGGGGTCATCATCACGACGCCTCATTTTGGGGTTTATCTCGCAGGCCAGTAGGTATATCATAACGACGTTTGTTTATATTGCCCGAGCATCTGCGCTGGGCTTTAGGTCGAAACCGATAGGAGACACGTATGTCCGGACACTCTAAGTGGGCCACAACCAAGCATCGTAAGGGCGCGCAGGACGCCAAGCGTTCCGCCCTCTTCTCCAAGCTGAGCCGCAACATCACCGTTGCTGCCCGTCTCGGCGGTGACCCGCTGCCCGAGAACAACGCCAGCCTCGCCGCTGCCGTTGCCAAGGCCAAGGCTCAGTCCATGCCCAAGGACAAGATCAAGTCCGCTATCGACAAGGCTTTTGGTTCGGGTGCCGACGCTGCCGTCTACGAGAACATCGTGTACGAGGCTACGGCCCCGCCGGTGTCGCCGTCTACGTTGACTGCCTGACCGACAACCGCAACCGCACCGCCGCTGATGTCCGTTCCGCCTTCTCCCACGCTGGTGGCAACCTGGGCACCTCCGGCTCCGTCGCCTTCCAGTTTGAGCGCAAGGGCCAGATCGTTGTTGCCAAGGAGATCCTGGACGAGAACGCCAAGAAGGAGACCATGATCGCCAACGGTGCTGCCGGTGACGAGGATGAGTTCATGATGGCCATCGCCGAGGCCGGTGGCGAGGACTACGAGGATGCCGGCGAGGAGTGGATCGTCTGGACTACTGCTAACGAGGTCATGGCTGTCTCCAAGGCGCTCGAGGAGCAGGGCGTCCAGGTCAAGGGCTCCGAGACCACCATGGTCCCGACCACCCCGACCGAGGTCTCCGGCGCCGACGCCAAGAAGGTTCAGCGCCTCATCGACCGTCTTGAGGAGCTCGACGACGTCCAGGATGTTTACAGCACCATGGACATGACCGACGAGGTCATCGCTGCCCTCGAGGAGGAGTAGCGCCCGCACGGGTTAAGCCGTGCATATCTGGGCATAATGAAGCGAGCATGCAAGCCTCGTGGAATAGATGAGCCGGATCCGCGTGCGTAGAGCACCGGACCCGGCTCTTTTATAATGATGCGAACCGTTTTGCATTTCGAGAGCCGAGATTTGAAGGGAGCGCCGCGTGCGCGTACTCAAACGAGCCCTAGCGATCGTGTATCTTGCCGCCACCATCGTGGCGCTGGGTACGCTTGTCTGCCAGTTTTGGGGGCCGTATACGTATCGCTTTATGCTGCTGATGCGCGACCCCATGCCGCGCATTGTCGTGACGGCATGCGGCGGAGTTGTGGCGATTGGCGTGCTGGTTAGCTTCTTCCGCCTGATGTTTGCTCGTCGCGAGCCGTCCTGCGTGCATCCGGCGGGGGAGCGCAATATCGAGGTCACGCTCGCGGCGCTTTCTTCGTGCGCCAGGGCTGCTGCAGAGCGCGACGATCGCGTGATGATCGAGCATGTCGAGGCCCGCGTCCAAGGTTCCGACGATTCGCATGTCCGTTTTAAGGTCGAGGCTATCGCGCTTGACGATAAGGACGTGGCATCTCTGGCTACCGCGATGCAGCAGCGCATCGAGGAAGCTTGCGACACCATGCTCGGCACGCCGGGTACGACCACGCGCGTCCGTTTTTTGCCGTCCAAGACTACCGTCCAGACCGTGGAGGTTTCCGGTGAGTGATACCAATCAAGATAAGACCGCTCGTACGCCGCGCCTGACGATTGACCAGAGCGCCACGCCGGCGAACGAACCTGTTGATTCCAAAGCAGAGGCAACTGAGTTACAAGACGCGGCGGCCGCGGATTTTGACGAGGCTATGGGTCTCATCAAGGGTACGGGCGCTGCCATCTGGAGCTATGCCGTGCGTCATCCCAACACCACGCTTGGCGCCGTCGCTGGCTTTATCCTCGCCGTGTTGGTGCTCACGTTGGGCCTGTGGGACACGCTCGTCATTGCATTCTTCGTGCTGATCGGCGCCGTGATCGGCCAAATTCGCGACGGCGAAAACGGGATCGTCAACTTCTTCGGCCGTCTGTTTAGCGGCCGCTAATATGTATTCGACTGTCGCATCCGCGGCAGGCATAAGGAGGAACCATGGCTTTTAATACGAAGGTCGATGTGGCCGATACCGAGCTCGAGGAGAACGAGGCGGCCGTCGCCGAAGCCGAGGATGTGACGCTCGAGGATGAGGCGCTCGTCGAGGCCGAGTCCGCCGATGACGCGGACGAGGATGATGAGGAAACAGACGAGTCCGAGGACTCGCTGACCTATTCCAACGGTGTGATCGAGAAGATCGTCGCCATGGCCACCCGCGAGGTGCCGCACGTCCTGGGCATGAAGGGTAACCTTATGCACTTTGTGCAGGAGCAGTTTGGTGCCGAGAATCTGACCAAGGGCGTGACGGTCGAGGTCACCGATGACAATCGCGTGGTCGTCAACATCTCCGTCATTATCGAGTACGGCGCCTATGCGCCCGCGATCTTCGACGATGTCAAGGCACGTGTCACCGAGCGCCTTGCCGCGATGACCGGCCTTGAGGTGGCGGGTGTCAACCTGCGCATCGAGGACGTCATCACCCCCGAGGAGTACGAGCACCGCACCAGCCAGCACGAGTAACCTTCCAAAAAGGGACAGGTTTGTTTTGGCAGGCTTTATCTGCGAAAACGTTAAACGGCCGACCGCGCAAGCAAAAGCGTGGCCGGCCGTTATTTGTATGCCCCCCGATGTGGGCATACCGCTCGTCTAACTAGGGGTTGCAATCGTCGCGTTCCGCGTTACCCTAATGGGCGCATTGTTTCCAAATTGTTAACGAGGGGTGCCGTAATGGCTGACGAGCACGAAACAGAAAGCAAGGCATGGGCGATTGAGGCCGCCGCGGCAGAGGCGGCATCGCGTGCTGCCGAGGAGGTGCATCGTCCTCCCGTGGTGCCGATGGAGCGCGTGGTTGATCGCACCGATATCGAGCGCGGCGAGCGTGTCGGTCAAAAGCGCAGCCAGGAGCCGGGCTTCCCGCGCTTTTTTGCCGAGCTCAATCTGGGCCTGATTCTTACGGCCTTCGCCATCGTTGCGTTTAAAACCCCTAATCACTTTGCTTTTGGCGGCACCTCGGGCGTGTCGGTCATTCTGTCCACGCTGTTCCCGACCCTGCCCGTCGGCGTCTTTATGTGGATTATCAACGCGGTTCTCGTCGTTTTGGGCTTTATCTTTTTGGAGCGCAAGGCAATCCTGTGGAGCGTCTTCGCCTCGTTTGCGTTGTCCGCCTATGTTTCGCTGTTTGAGCTCTTTATTCCGACCGATGTCTCTCTGACGGGTGATATGTGGCTCGACCTGTGCTTTGCCGTCATCTTGCCGGCGCTCGGCAGCGCTATTGTCTTTGACATCGGCGCCTCGACGGGTGGCACGGACATTCTTGCCATGATCCTCAAGCGCCGCACGACGCTCGAGATTGGCCGTGCCCTGCTGCTGGTCGATATCGGCATCGTGACCATCGCGGCCTTTTTGTATGGCCCGCGTGTCGGTCTGTATTGCGTGCTTGGCTTGTTTGCCAAGACACTCGTGGTCGACAAGGCCATCGAGAGCATCCATCTTCGTAAGGTCTGCACGGTCATTTGCTCCGAACCCCTTAAGGTCGAGGAGTTTATCGTCAAGCATCTCAACCGCACAGCGACCATCAGTCGCGGCTACGGTGCCTTCTCGGGCAAGTGCGTGACGGTGATCATGAGCGTGCTGAGCCGTCGCGAGGCCGTGCAACTACGCCGCTATGCGCGCGAAGTCGATCCGGGTGCCTTTATCACGATCGTCGACAGCTCCGAGATTGTCGGCAAGGGTTTTCGCGGTACGAACTAACGCGGACGTATTCAACGAACCGCCTGCTGGCGCCGTGTACCTTGCAAATCGGTCATCTTTGAGTATTTGAACTCACATTGGGTGATAATGATGCCAAAGACATCGTTTGCGATCCAGGTGATTCGCTCAAGATACGAAGGGATGATTTCGATGTTCTGCTCGCAGTGTGGCGCCCCTATGGGCGATAACGACAAGTTCTGCGGCGTGTGTGGTGCTCCTAATGCCGGTGCCGCTGGCCCCGCTCCCCAGGGACAGCCTCAGCCCCAGCAGTTTGTTCCGCAACCGCCCGTGGCGAATGCGCCAAAGGGCTGTGTGGCTCAGGCGTTCCAAGATATGACTAAGACTCCGGGCGTGCTTCAGCGTGTATGCCAAATCGCGTTTTTGCCGGCGCTGATTTGCGTTGTGTCGGTGCTCGTGTTGTTTATTCCCGTTATTGGCGGCATTGCGGCTGCCATCGGCTTTTTGGCAGCTTGCATTGCGAGTGTGTGCGGTTCCGGCTTCGGTATCGAGTGGGGCCGCGATCTGTCGCTCAAGGTCGATGACGGCATGGACCGTCCACTCATGCGTTCCACGTCGTTTGGTCTCGGAGTCTTTTCGAGCGTTATCTCGGTCGCGCTCGAGGTTATCGCTGCCATTCCCGTTATCGGTGTAGTGCTTTCGCTGGTGGAGGGCGTGGTAATTGGCGCCGCGGGCTCGTATTCTTATTACGGCTCTTATGCGCTCGAGGCTGCGCTGTTCGGTTCGCTCGGCCTGCTTGTCCTGGCGCTAATTGCCTCGGCGATTCTGGGTGTCTTCTTTAAGATGTTCGCCGACATTGCGTGATGCACTTTGCGGTGACCGGGCGTGTCGAGAGCGCGTTTTCGCTCGATAAGGTCTGGGCGGCGTTTAAGCACAACAAGACCAAGCTGTTCTGTGCTTCGTTCCTTCCCGAGTTTTTGACGGGCCTGGTCGCCAACGTTGTCACATGGATCTTGACGGTCGTCTTTGGCGCCATTGCCTCTGTCGGTATGTATAGCTACTACTATCGTCCTACGGGTATTGAGGCAATTGTTACCGGCGGTGGCGTCACGCTCGCGCTGTTCTTGGTGCTGGTCGCTTTCGTCACCGTATTTCTTACGGTCTTTGGCAAGATACTCAAGCACCGTGCCGTTGGCTATTGGGCGGCACGTCATGCCAGTGAGTGGGCCGACGAGGATGCCGACGATGTCCTGACGTTTGTGCTTCCGGGCGAGAAGAAGCCTACACCTACGGGCTTTAATCCCATGGACGCTGGTGCTGCACCTGCACCCGCACCTGAGCCTGCAACGTCGCCCGCGCCGACGTCTGCTCCGGCACCGGCCCCTACACCCGCACCGGCGCCCGAGGCGACGCCTGCAGAACCCGATTGGAATGCCGTTGACACGCCGGCGGATGAGTCGGGCGATAATCCTGCTGCCGAAAACAATCAAACCGAATAGTCGGTCGAGGCGCCCTGGGCAACTGAACCCGGGGTGCCTTTTTCTATGGCGAAAGCAAGAAAATGCCTGGAAAACGGTTGCGGCAATATTACTCGGAAATTGATCAATGTTGCGCAACAACGTCGCGGCTATTGTTGAGGACATAGACGTGTAAGGTTTGAAGGCGTGCGACGCCTTAGGAAAAGGAGAAGCTTATGTTCTGTACCACTTGTGGTTCTCCCATTTCGGATGATGCCAAATTCTGCCCTGTTTGCGGATCTGCCGTTGGTGCCGCTTCTGCCGCTGCGGCCCCGCAGCCCCAGCCCGCTCCGGCCCAGGCTATTCAGCCCGCGCCCCAGCCTCAGCAGCAGTACACCGGTCAATACGCCCAACAGTCCGCATCCGCTCCGATGGGCTATGACCCCATTAAGGCTGACCGCAGCCTGATCGGCTGGCTGCTGCTCTCTCTTGTGACCTGCGGTATCTATTCGTTCTACTTCCTGTATTGCTTGGCACGCGACGTCAACACGTTGTGTCAGGATGACGGCGATTACACGCCGGGTCTGGCGGAATTCATCCTTCTATCGTTTGTGACCTGCGGCTTCTACGCGTACTACTGGTATTACAAGATTGGCAACCGCCTGCAGGCCAACGCTCCTCGCTACGGCCTGGTGTTCCAGGAAAACGGCACCACCGTTCTTCTGTGGCAGATCATCGGCGTGCTGCTGTGCGGCCTTGGCCCCATCTTTGCCATGAACATCATCATCAAGAATACCAATGCCATGGCAACGGCTTACAACATCCGTCTTGGCGCTCATGCCTAACAATAAGGGCGGCGTGAACAGCTCCCAGGGACATAAGGGCACGGCGGAGCTCCTTCGCCGCGCCCTTTCTTGCACCGGCGCGCTCTTTGTTGCCTGGCTCGCGCTCTACCTGCTCGACATCGGCTGCATTTTTCGATTGATGACGGGCATTCCTTGTCCGGGATGCGGTATGACGAGGGCGTGGCTGGCGGCACTGCGCCTCGATTTTGCGGCGGCCTTTGCCTACCATCCGCTGTTTTGGGTGGTACCGTTTGCGTTCGTGCTCGCGTTCGTGCGCGAGGAGGTGGCATCGAGCAAGCTAAAGCGTGGTATCGACATTGCGGTCACCATGTTGTGCGTGCTGGTCGTCGCCGTATGGATCGTGCGCCTTATCAGCCCGGCAGACGCGGGCCTGCTCTTTGGTGGTCACGCTCCCGCCGGAGTTCCCACCGATATCATCCACCTCGAACCCCCACGCTGGCTCTGCCATTTGGGGGCAGGGTTGAAATGGTAGAAATAGCGTTTGACAAATAATGAGAGGGCGGATGCTCGTTCCAACATCCGCCCTCTCATTATTTTGAATGGGTGTTTAAAGAATCGTGCAGGTTACGCGTTATGCTTTTCTTCGTTGCGAGCGGCAGCCCGTGCATCATGGATGCCCTTAATCGCAGCATGGCGGGCGGTGCGGGCATCGTGCATGGCGTCGCGCGCCTCAGCGGCCGTTGCTTGGCAGAACGCAGTTTGGCGGCCAGATCGGGGTTGGTTTCGGCGACCGCGGTAATCGCGGGGCCGTCGAGCTCCTCTTGCGTGGGCTCGGCCAAAAAGTCGATAGCATACTGGGCGGCCACCATGGAGCCCTTTGCCAGCACGGTCTCGTCGATCTTGTAGAAGCAGGAATGTTGGGCGTACGTGGCGCCAATCTTGGGGTTGCGCGTACCTACAAAGGCGAGCACGCCCGGTACGCGACGCAGGTACTCCGAAAAATCCTCGCCCGAAAGCGTGCCGCGATAATGGCCTTGGCCGGTGGGGCCCAGGCACTTGATTACAGCCTGACGGCAGCGCTCGCTCGAGGCGGCGTCGTTTTCGACCTTGTAGTTGGCGATGGTGTAGTCGGTGAGCTCTGCCTCGGCGCCCAAGGCGGCCGCGGTATGCTCCACGATGCGGCGCATGAGCTCCGGCATTTCCTCGTGGGTCGAATCGCCGTAGGTGCGCACCGTGCCGGCGAGGTAGGCCGTGCCGGCGATACGTTGCGCGCGGTGCCGCCGTGCAGCTCGCCGACGGTGATGACGGCCGGCCGTCGGTAGGGGCTGATCTCGCGCGAGAGATGGTCG
>ENA-OQED01000951-OQED01000951.1-human-gut-metagenome-genome-assembly--contig:-NODE-951-length-11031-cov-1.344828_pt1 | contig 11031 bp, 6 predicted proteins | sample MGYA00242790_ERZ504625 | MGnify/ENA primary metagenome ERZ504625 (study PRJEB26092, sample SAMD00036345) | human gut metagenome | host: Homo sapiens | study: EMG produced TPA metagenomics assembly of...
GGAGACACAGCAGGTGCCCATACCAACGAGCAACAACGGCTGCGTGGCTGGTCATGCCGCCGCGGACGGTCAGGATGCCCTGAGAGACCTGCATGCCCACGATATCCTCGGGGCTGGTCTCCAGACGCACCAGAACGACCTTCTTCATCTTGCCGGACTTGACCATCTCCTCTGCCTCTTCAGCAGTAAAGACGATCTGGCCGCAGGCAGAACCGGGAGAAGCTGCCAGACCCTTGCCGACGACCTCTGCAGCCTTCAGGGCAGCAGCGTCGAACTGGGGATGCAGCAGGGTATCCAGCTGCTTGGGCTCCACGCGCAGGACAGCCTCCTGCTCGGTGATCATGCCCTCGTCCACCAGATCGCAGGCGATCTGCAGAGCAGCCTGTGCGGTACGCTTGCCGTTACGGGTCTGCAGCATATACAGGTGGCCGTCCTCAATGGTGAACTCCATATCCTGCATATCGCGGAAGTAGTTCTCCAGACGGGTAGCGATCTCAACAAACTGATCGTACACCTCAGGCATCTGATCCTTCAGGTGGCTGATGGGAGAAGGAGTGCGCACGCCGGCAACAACGTCCTCGCCCTGTGCATTGATCAGGTACTCGCCCATCAGCTTCTTAGCGCCGGTGGCGGGGTCACGGGTGAAAGCAACGCCGGTGCCGGAACGGTCGCCGGAGTTACCAAAGGCCATCTGCTGCACGTTGACAGCGGTGCCCCACTCGTAGGGGATCTCGTTCATCTTACGGTAGACGTTTGCACGGGGGTTATCCCAGCTGCGGAACACGGCCTTGACAGCCTCGATCAGCTGATCGCGGGGATCCTGCGGGAAGGGACGGCCTTCGTTCTCCTCGTAGATCTTCTTGAAGGTGCCGACCAGTTCCTTCAGGTCATCAGCAGTCAGGTCCACGTCGTTCTTGACGCCCTTGGCTTCCTTCATCTTGTCGATCTCGACCTCGAACAGGCTCTTCGGGACCATCATAACGACGTCGGCGAACATCTGCACGAAGCGGCGGTAGCAGTCGTATGCAAAGCGGGCGTTGCCGGTCTTCTTTGCCAGACCCTCAACAGCCTCGTCGTTCAGGCCCAGGTTCAGGATGGTGTCCATCATGCCGGGCATGGACTGACGTGCGCCGGAACGGACGGAGACCAGCAGGGGGTTGGTGTTGTCACCGAACTTCTTGCCGGTGATCTCTTCCAGACCCTTGAGGTGCTCAAAGATGTCAGCAGTGATTTCGTCATTGATCTGACGGCCATCTGCGTAGTACTGGGTGCAGGCGTCGGTGGTGATGGTGAAGCCCTGCGGCACCGGCATACCGGCTGCGGTCATCTCGGCCAGACCGGCACCCTTGCCGCCCAGCGTGTTCTTCATGGTGACCTTGTCACCGCCGAAAGCGTCATTGCCTTCGCTGAAGTAGTACAGATACTTTTTGCTCATGCGTTGTTTACCTCCCATTCGTGACCGGCGGCATGGCAGCCGCGGTCTCATCGTTTGCCTTGTCTTGAACGTACGATGAACATTGTTTTGTGAATGCTAAACTATTATACCAGAAAATCCATTCCTTTCCACCATGCAAAATCCCGATTTGTCTGTTATTTTTTATGCAAATCCCTTGAAATTTGCCAAGTTTTAAGGTAGTATAGAATGGGAGAAAGTTCGAGAGGTTTTTTGTTTATACACGCGATTTCTCGTCCTGTTGGATACAACTTTCTATCCCTGTAACTTTTTCATTTTTATTTTGTCGGAACAAAGCTTTCCGCAGCGGAGATGCTGGGCGGACAGGCAACAATTTTCCGGTCGCCTTTCCTGTCTCTCTTCCGCCGCGCGCTTTGGTGGGAAGGGAGATTTTTTTCATGCAGAATTCCATTTCTGAACAGGCCCGCGCCGCAGCTCTGGCACAGCTGGCGCCGCCGAGACTGCCCGCGAGGACATCCTTGTGCAGCACATTGCAAACGGCGTGGCCATCAACAGCCGCACCGTGCAGATCGACCCGGAGGTGGTCATTGCCCCGGGCGCTGTGATCCTTGCGGGCACCATCCTGCGGGGCAAGACGGTCATCGGCGCAGGCTGCGTCATCGGCCCCAACACCCTGATCGAGGACAGCACCGTGGATGAAGGCACCACCGTGAACGCCAGCCAGATCTACGGCAGCCACATCGGCCCCCACAACAACATCGGCCCCTTCACCCATGTGCGGGTGAACACCGTTACCGACTACGGCGTGCATCTGGGCGCCTATGTGGAGACCAAGAACTCCAACTTTGCCCGCGGCAACACCGTGAGCCACCTGACCTACATCGGCGACAGCGATGTGGGCAAGTACTGCAACTTCGGCTGCGGCACCGTCACCTGCAACTACGATGGCAAGGATAAGTTCCGCACCCAGATCGGCGATTACTGCTTCATCGGCTGCAACACCAACCTTGTGGCTCCGGTCAAGGTGGGCGATGGCGCCTACACCGCCGCCGGCAGCACCATTACCAAGGACGTGCCCGCACAGGCGCTGGGCATCGCCCGGGAGCGCCAGACCAATCTGGACGGCTGGGCAGAGCCCAAGATGGAAGCCTACATCGCCAAAAAGCAGAAGCTGGAAAACGAGCAGAGCAAATAAACCTCTGCCAGAAGGGAGCTGCGTATGAAGTCTGAAAGCTTTCGCAAGCAGGCGCTGAGCCTTGTCCTTTTCTTCGCGGCGGTTGCCGCCGTGTTCGCCCTGACCCGTCTGCGCAGCGACCCGGCCAAAAAACAGGCGGAGTTCGTGGTGCAGCAGCTGCTCTCCTGCTCTTCTGCCGTGGAGCAGGCCGTGGAGCAGGCTGTGGACGCCGCCGCACCCTCCGGCAGCGAACCGGGGCTTGCCGCAGTGGATACCGATGGGCTGTACGCCTTTCTTCAGGCGCAGCTGGGCGATGCCATGACTGCCGATTGCCTGAACAAAGTCATGGCAAACCGCCTGCCCACCCGCATCACTGCGCTGGCAGGGCAATCCAGCGACAAGCTGGTGCCCGCTGACCTCACCCTGAAAAAGCGCGCCGGGGCAGAAAACTGCTACGACTTTTCTGCCGCCCTGCTGACCGCTGCGGACAGCACCGCCGCCGCGCAGGTATCCGGCACCATCACCATGGTGAAGGAGGACGGCCGCTGGAAGGCCTCTGCCATCACGCTGAACCTGTAATATAATGTTTTTCTGCCCCTGTGCCCTGCGGCATGGGGGCATTTTTTGCTTATAATGTATATCTTTTTGCGCGCGCGTATGTTATACTTAGATGTTGTATCACACTATTATCAGGAAAAGGTATTATCATATCATGAATGAAAACGATATCTGGCTCATTGCAGGGCTGGGCAACCCCGAAGCAAAGTACGATGGCACCCGCCACAACGCCGGTTTTGCCGCGCTGGACGCGCTGGCCGACAAGTGGAACATCTCTGTGGGCAAGACCAAGTTCCAAGGCCTGTGGGGACAGGGCGAGGTGAACGGCCACAAGGTGGTACTGCTGAAGCCCCTGACCTACATGAATCTCTCCGGCGATTCCATCGCCCCCATGGCGGGCTTTTTCAAGATCCCTGCCGACCATGTGCTGGTGCTGTGCGATGACATCACCCAAACCCCCGGCAAGCTGCGCATCCGCCCCTCCGGCTCTGCTGGCGGGCACAACGGCCTGAAAAGCATCATTGCCCGGCTGGGCGGGAAATTTCCCCCGCATCCGCATCGGCGTGGGTGCCAAGCCCCACCCGGACTACGACCTTGCCGCATGGGTCCTGGGCAAGTTCCCGCCGGAGGACGCCAAGGCCATCTCTGACCGCTACCCCGACCTTGAAGCCGCCGCAAAGCTTATCATGGACGGTAAACTGGGTCTGGCGCAGAGCAAGTATAACGGGTAAACGCCCCCACTCGTGAAAATGCGTTTGGAGCGCTCCGCAGAGCGCGACAAACGCGAAATTATAAATAATTCTTCCGCTGAAAATATCCAGAGCACAAGCGGAGGATATTCAAAATCGTTATTCTCCCGCATCCTGACAGGAAAGGAGGTTTTTCCATGTACGAAGCCTTACTCAAGCTACCCCGGAATATCAGAAGGTCGCCGCAAGCTTTGGCTCAGCCGGGCCGGCGGCGCTGTTCGGTCTGCCGCCCGCAGGCCGGGCGCTGCTGTATGCCGCACTGCAAAAAGACCTTGGCCGGGTGCTCTGCATCGTGACCCCCGGCGAAGCCGAGGCCACCCATTTTGCGGACGACCTCAAGGCGCTGGGGCTTACCGCAGCGGTGTTCCCCCCGCGCGACTTTATGCTGCGCCCGGTGGAGGGTGCAGGCCGCGAGTACGAGTACCGCCGCCTTTCGGTGCTGGGTGCACTGGCGGGCGGACGGCTGCAGGCCGTCTGCGTGCCCGCCGAGGCACTTTTGCAGTACACCGTGCCCCGGGCAGAATTCATCCAGAACACCCTCACCCTGAAGCCCGGCATGGTGTATAACCGCGAGGCGCTGGTGGCGCGGCTGTTTGCCGCCGGGTATGTGCGCCGCAGTCAGGTGGACGGCCCGGGACAGTTCAGCGTGCGCGGCGATATCGTGGATATCTACGCGCCGGATATGCGTCAGCCCGCCCGCGTGGAGTACTGGGACGACGAGATCGACTCCATGTCCTCCTTTGACCTGCTGACCCAGCGGCGGGACGGCGCACTGGAAAAAATCTACCTCTCCCCTGCCCGCGAGGTGCTGTTCGGCAGCACCGCCGAGACCGCCGAAGCGCTGCGCGATACCATCAAAAAGGCGCGCGGCAAGCACCGCACCGCGCTGGAAAAGGCCACCGAAGCCGATCTTTCCCAGCTGGATTCCGGCCTGATGCCGGAGGCTATGGATAAATATTACGGCATCCGCTACCCCGCCCCCGCCACGCTGCTGGACCATCTGGACGCGCCGCTGTTCATTCTGGATGAAGTGGGCGGCATCCGGGATGCCCAAAAGGCCACTGAGTTCCGCCGCAGCGAGGAGCTGACCGGACTGCTGGAAGAGGGCGTGCTCTGCCCCGGGTTGGATGTGCTGTACCAGACCATGGACGATCTTGTCATTGCCGCCCAGAACCACAGCACCCTGCTGTGCGAGAATTTCCTGCGCGGGATGAACGAGTTCAAACTGAAAGACCTCATCAACGCCGAGGCCTTTGCCGCCCCCAACTGGAACGGCGACCTTGCCTCCCTGCGGGAGGACTTAGACCCGCTCATCGCCCAAGGCTATGCCGTCACCCTGTTTGCCGGTACGCCCAAGGGCGCAGCCGCCCTGACCCGTGACCTTGCCGACAAGGGCTATGCCGTGAGCATGAGCCGGGATGTGCGCCCCGCCAAGGGTATTTTACAGGTGCTGCCCGGGCATCTGACCGCTGGGTGCACCTTTCCCTTTGCCCACGCAGCGGTGCTTTCCAGCCGCCGTCACGGGCTGGACGAGGAAGCCGCCGCCGAGGCCAAAAAGCGCAAAAAGAACAAAAACGCCCTGTCCAGCCTTTCAGACATCAAGCCCGGGGACTATGTGGTGCACCAGAGCCACGGCATCGGCATGTACGCGGGCATCCAGCGGCTGGAAGTGCAGGGTGCCATCAAGGATTACCTGAAGATCCAGTATTCCGGCTCCGACGTGCTCTACGTGCCGGTGACCCAGCTGGACCTGCTCAGCCGCTACACCGCCCCCGGCGATGAGGAAAAGGTAAAGCTGGCAAAGCTGGGCGGCACCGAGTGGCAGCGCACCCGCGCCAAGGTGAAAAAAGCCACCGAGGAGATGGCGCAGGAGCTGATCGAGCTTTACGCCCGCCGCCGTCAGGCCACGGGCTATGCCTTCCCGCCGGACGGCGACTGGCAGCGGGACTTTGAGACCCGCTTTGACTACGACGAAACGGACGACCAGCTGCACGCCACCGCCGAGATCAAGCAGGACATGGAAAAGGGTTACCCCATGGATCGTCTGCTCTGCGGCGATGTGGGCGTGGGCAAGACCGAAGTGGCGCTGCGCGCCGCCTTCAAGTGCATCATGGGCGGCAAGCAATGCGCCCTGCTGGCACCCACCACCCTGCTGGCGTGGCAGCACTACAACACCCTGCTCTCCCGCATGGAGGCCTTCCCGGTAAAGATCGGGATGCTGTCCCGCTTCCGCACCGCCAAGCAGCAAAAGGAGACGTTACGCGGCTTACAGGCCGGCAGCGTGGATATCGTGGTGGGCACCCACCGGCTGCTCTCTAAAGACGTGAAGTTCCACGACCTCGGCCTTGTCATCATTGATGAGGAACAGCGCTTTGGCGTGAAGCACAAGGAAAAGCTGAAGGAAAACTTCATCGGGGTGGATATGCTCACCCTGTCGGCCACCCCCATCCCCCGCACATTGAACATGGCCATGAGCGGCATCCGGGATCTTTCCACCATTGAGCAGCCGCCCATCGAGCGGCAGCCGGTGGAGACCTTTGTGCTGGAATACAACGATGTTATCCTTGCCGAAGCCATGAAGAAGGAGCTTGCCCGGGGCGGGCAGGTGTACTACCTGCACAACCGGGTGGACAACATCGAAGCCTGCGCCGCCCATGTCAGTCAGATGGTTCCGGGTGCGCGGGTGGGCATCGCCCACGGCAAGATGACCGAGGAAGAACTGAACCCCGTATGGCAGCACCTGCTGAACGGCGAGATCGATATTCTGGTCTGCACCACCCTCATTGAGACCGGCATTGATGTGCGCAACTGCAACACCCTCATCATTGAGGACGCCGACCGCATGGGTCTGGCGCAACTGTACCAGATCCGTGGGCGGGTAGGACGCTCCGGCCGCAAGGCCTACGCCTACTTCACCTTCCGCCGGGACAAGACCCTGACCGATATCGCCCAGAAGCGGCTTTCTGCCATCCGGGAGTTCACCGCTTTCGGCTCGGGCTTCCGCATCGCCATGCGGGATCTGCAGATCCGCGGCGCGGGCAGTCTGCTGGGGCACAGCCAGCACGGCCACATGGAAGCCGTGGGCTACGACCTCTACGTTAAAATGCTGGGACAGGCCATTGCCCGAGCGCGGGGCGAGCCCGTCCAGCGGGACAAGAGCGATTGTCTTGTGGACCTGCGGGTGGACGCCTTTATCCCGGAAAAGTATATCCCGGATGGCGCGGGTCGCATCGAGGCCTACAAGCGCATTGCCGCCATCCAGACTCCGGAGGACGCCGCCGATGTGCTGGACGAGCTCATCGACCGCTACGGCGACCCGCCGCCCTCGGTGAGCGATCTGGTCAACGTTTCCCTTGTCCGCGTACAGGCCGCTGCCGTGGGCGTGTACGAGGTGACCCAGAAAAAGGATACGCTTGTGCTGAATCTGGAAACGCTGGACCTTGCCATGATACGCGGCCTGCTGCAAGCTTTCAATGGCCGTGTCACCGCCGGGGCGGGCACAAAGCCCTATCTCTCGGTGGTATTGCAGCCGGACGAAAAGCCGCTGGAACTGCTGCAAAACATCCTGAAAGCCATGGCAGATATCCTGACCGGCACCGAACGCGAAAAAGCTCCCCAAACAGGGGGAGCTGGCACGCGCAAACGTGACTGAGAGGGTTTTATAAAAACAAATAAGGAGCAAAACGCATGAAAAAGAAACTGCTTGCGCTGGTATGCGCACTTGCACTGACCGTCAGCCTTGTGGGCTGCGCACTCTCCACCCCGGACACCGTGGGCAAGATCGGCGATTTTGAGGTGACCAGCGGCCTGTACCTGCTGGCGCAGTACGATGCCTACCAGCAGGCTGCACAGCTGGCGGACTCTGAGCAGGACACCAGCAAGGTGAATTCCTTCCTCAAGGCCACCATCACCACCGATGCCGACACCGGCGAGACCGCCGTGGTAAAGGACTATGTGGCGCAAAAGACCCTTGAGACTTTGCAGACCCTTGCCGCTGTGGATGCCCGCTTTACTGAACTGGGCGGTGAGCTGACCGAGGAACAGAAGTCTGCCGCCGACAGCTACGCCCAGCAGTTGATGGATAACTACGGCGATGCCTACACTGCCAACGGCATCGGGCTGGAGACCTTGAAGCTGTTCCAGCAGCTGCAGTACAAGCACACCCTGCTGCTGGATCTTGTCTACGGCAAGGACGGCGAGACCCCTGTGGAGGACGGCGAGCTGACCGAGCATCTGGACAGTACCATGTACGAGATCGGCTTTATCACCGTGCCCCTGTACAACACCAGCACCTTCGCCTTTGCCAGCGATGACCAGAAGGCCGAGATGCTCTCCCTTGCCCAGAAAGCTGCGGACAGCTACAACGCCAGCGCCCCGGAGGACACTTCCAGCCAGCTGACCACCTTTAACAGCATCGCAAGCAGCGCACTGACCGGGATCTGTGCTGTGCTGGACGCCGAGGTACCCTCCACCAGCACCCTGCAGACCGACCTGCTGAGCGAAAGCGACCTGACCGACGCCTTTACACAGGAGGGTTCCGCCGATACCCTGCGCGGCCTTGCCTACGGGCAGGCAGCCGCCATCCAGTACTCCGGCTATGCCCTGATGCTGGCCGTCCGTCTGGACCCGCTGGGCGTTTCCACGCTGGATGCTCTGCGCAGCCAGATTTTGAGCGACATGAAGGGCGAGGAGCTGGACGACGCCCTTGCCGCCTACGGTGCCCAGCTGGACAGCACCCTGAGCAGCTCTGCCATGAGCAAACTGCCCGCCGCCAAGATCGTGAACGACACCAGCGCCAACAGCTGATAACAGTATAAAAATCGCAAAATGGGGTCGGGAAAAATCCCGACCCCATTTTTTATTATAGAACTACAAAGCAGACCCGGCAGGCTCTTTCGGAGCCGGTGCCGGGTCTGCTTTATATGTTAGAAAGTCAGGGAATGCCGCCAGGGAAACAGAGTCTTAGCGTACATCACTTCTCGTTCTCGTAGCTGAGGACAGCGTAGGGGTAGAAGATGTTGGCATCCAAGTAGCCTGCCCAGCGGCCGGGCTTGCGGGTGTAGTAGCCGATGGGAATATCGCCCCGGATGACGCCCTTAACCAGAATGAGCATATGGCGGAGGTACTCCACGCTGAAGGGGTTCAGGTTCTCCCAGTGGCCCGTCAGCAGCTCGTAGTCCACATCCTCGTTCCGCAGCAGCACCTCTGCCATGAAGTGCTCCAGACTCGGCAGATAGGTGTCGGTGGCAGCTTCCATCATGAACAGGTCGCCAGAACCAACGGCGTCACCGGTAAAGATGTAGTCCTTGTAGAAGAACACCACAGAGCCCTTGGTGTGGCCCGGCACGTCCACCACTTCCAGCTCCTCAGAGCCGATGCGGACCGTGTCACCATCTACGATGTTCACCAGCTTCAGGTCCTCGGCGGTGAGACCGAAGAATTTCTGCATGCTGGAGATCAGGTCCTCCCGGTCATCGGGGTGGATATAGGTGCGGCGGACCTTGCCGGACTTCAGCAGGGAGGGAATGCCCAGAATGTGGTCGCCGTGCTTATGGGTCAGCAGGATATCCAGCTCTGCGTCAGGGTTGGTCAGCACGTTCTCCCGCAGGTAGGCGTAGAGGTCTGCTGCGCCGGAGCCGCCCATGGCGGTGTCAATGACCAGGGCTTCCTTGCCCAGATCCAGCACCCACAGGGTGTCCATGCCAAAGTCCATAACACGGGTGATGTTGTACTTTACCGGGTAGTGACTGAACATCATGTTGGGGTTTAGCTTGCCGTGCTGGGTCCGGGTGAGGGACTGGGTGAACATCCAGTTATAGGGGGTGCCGATGCTGTACACCCGCTCCCAGACCTTGTGGGGCTCCGGCATGGAACCGGCGGTAAAGCCCTCGTACTTCACGCAGGAGCAGCCGGCATCCTTCAGGGCCTGCACAGCCTTGGCGGTCTCAGCCTCGGGCATCTCGGGGTCATCCTTGCAGTGGTAGGCCCAGACAGGGGTGTTCTTGATGGCCTCAAAGGCGCCGGGGACGTTGTACCACTGGGCAGGCACCATGCCGCACATGGGGATGGCAGCGGCAAAGTAGTAGGGGTAGGCCAGGATCATGTTCCAGACACCGGTACCGCCCATGGACATACCCTCGATGTAGATACGGTCCGGGTCGATGCGGTGGGCAGCCACATAGCTGTCGATAGCAGACTTCAAGGCCGTAACGGTGTCCGGGTCGGTCCAGTTCTTGCCGGGGCACTGGGGTGCAAACAGGTAGGTGGGGTTCTTCTGGATCATTTCGTCAGAAATGTAGAAGGTGGCACCGTCGTTGGCGGTAAGCTGGGTGCCGTTGGGGCCCACACCGTCCTCACCGTGGAGGAAAACGATCAGGGGCAGCTTCCCCTTCAGGGCAGGGGCGTAACGGCGAGGGTTGTAGGCATAGTACTCCACCCCGGCAGCACTGCCGGCCTTGAAACGCTTGGCCAGCGCATTGCGGTCGGGGCTGTCCACCTTGACCAGACAGTTCTGGTCGGCGTCCTGGGCAAAGGCGATGCCACTGGTGCCCAGCACACTGGCAACAGCTGTAAAGGCGGCGGTGCTACGCATAAAGTCACGTCTGCTCAGTTCCATGGTCTTTTCTCCTTTTCTTAGTCGAAAAAATGAATACAGTTTGTGAATGCCGTACGGAAATCCCTCACCATATCAGATGAGAGTTGTCGTTAATATATTAATATATCAGAAAAGTACTGTCAAGAATGCGCCAAAAACTTTGGAGAAGGCTCTAAGCCGGGCTGTCGGGGTTTGTCAAAAATGACGAAGTCCATCCTGCCAAAAAGGGGCCGTTGCAAAATAGCTCTCTGAAAAAATATGCACAAAACCCGGAACCTTTTCAGGGCCAAAATGGCTCAAAAAGGGTTCCGGGTCTCTGTTTTTGCACTATTTCTTTGTGCTAGTTGCTATCGCATTTTTATTTTGCAACAGCCCCAAACATAAGAATATATTTTTCCGCTGAAGATTGCCAGAGTGCAACGACAACGACCGCCGCCAGTGGCGGAAACAGGGAGGAGTTGTTGGGGCAGCGGCCAGCAAGACGCAAAGTGCCACCCAAGGCACGATGCGGATGCTGGGTGCCGCAACCCGATAGCTGAGG
>ENA-OQED01000952-OQED01000952.1-human-gut-metagenome-genome-assembly--contig:-NODE-952-length-11031-cov-1.032465_pt1 | contig 11031 bp, 15 predicted proteins | sample MGYA00242790_ERZ504625 | MGnify/ENA primary metagenome ERZ504625 (study PRJEB26092, sample SAMD00036345) | human gut metagenome | host: Homo sapiens | study: EMG produced TPA metagenomics assembly of...
CATCTACATGGGCCAGATCGACGCCCGCCGTCAGGCCCTCAACGTGGCCCGCATGCGTATGCTCGGCGCCGAAGTGGTCGAGGTGACCCTCGGCGACAAGATCCTGAAGGATGCCATCAACGAAGCCCTGCGCGACTGGGTCACCAACGTCAAGGACACGCACTACCTGCTCGGCACCGTCGCGGGTCCACACCCGTTCCCGGCCATGGTGCGCGACTTCCAGAAGATCATCGGCGAGGAAGCCAAGCAGCAGCTCCAGGACTGGTACGGCATCGACCATCCGGACGCGATCTGCGCCTGCGTGGGCGGCGGCTCCAACGCCATCGGCGTGATGAACGCCTTCCTGGACGACGAGCGCGTGAACCTCTACGGCTACGAAGCCGGCGGCAACGGCCCCGAATCCGGCAAGCACGCCATCCGCTTCGCCCCCGGCACCGGCCAGCTCGGCATGTTCCAGGGCGCCAAGAGCTACCTGCTGGAAACCGACGAAGGCCAGACGCTCGACACCTACTCGATCTCCGCAGGCCTCGACTACGCTTCCGTGGGCCCCGAGCACGCATGGCTCAAGGACATCGGCCGCGTGAACTACAGCTGGGCCACCGACGAGGAGGCCATGAACGCCTTCCGCGACCTGAGCCAGACCGAGGGCATCATCCCCGCCATCGAAAGCTCGCACGCCGTGGCCGGCGCGTACAAAGCCGCCGCCGATCTGAAGGCCAAGGGCTATGACAAGGCCGTGATGATCGTGAACATCTCCGGCCGAGGCGACAAGGACATGGCCACCGCCGGCAAGTGGTTCGGCTACCTGACCGACGACCAGGCCGCCGCGCTCGATGTGACCGGCGCCCACGGCAATACTGTCGCCTGAACAAGAAGAGGAGATTTTTGATTATGACCAACGAAGCAACCACGCCGTCCGGCCAGCCGCTGGGCATCAGCACAAGCCCAGCAAGTCGGGCGCTATGTTCACCAAGTTCAAGGCCGAGAACAAGCCCGCCTTCATCGGCTACCTGCCCTACGGCTTCCCTAACCCGGACGTCTCGCTTGACGCCTTCAAGACGATGGTCGAGCACGGCGTCGACGCGTGGAAATCGGCCTGCCGTACTCCGACCCGGTCATGGACGGCCCGGTCATCCAGGCTGCCGCCTCCATCGCCCTGAACAACGGCGAGACCATCAAGCGCGTGTTCGAGGCCGTCGAAACCGTGGCCAACGCCGGCGGCGTGCCGCTCATCATGAGCTACTGGAACCTCGTGTACCACTACGGCGTCGAGCGCTTCGCCCGCGACTTCGAGAACGCCGGCGGCGCCGGTCTCATCACCCCGGATCTCATTCCCGGACGAGGCGGGGGGAGTGGATCGAAGCCTCCGACCGCCACGGACTCGACCGCATCTTCCTGGTCTCCCCGGACTCGTCCACCGAGCGCCTCGAAACCGTGGCCCGCAACGCACGTGGCTTCGTGTACGCAGCCGCCCGCATGGGCGTCACCGGCGAACGCGCCACCATCGACGCCTCGCCCGAACTCCTCGTGGAACGTACCCGTCAGGCCGGTGCCGAGAACGTGTGCGTGGGCATCGGCGTGTCCACCGCCGAACAGGGCGCCAAGGTCGGCTCCTACGCGGACGGCGTCATCGTCGGCTCCGCGCTCGTGCACACCCTGCTCGCGGACGACAACAAGACCGCACGCGACCCGAAGGAAGGCTTGAAGCTGCTCGCCGCCAAGAGCGAGGAACTGGCCGAAGGCATCCACAACGCCCGGTAAACACCCGGTGCGCCTCACGCGGGTTGTGCCGTGACACGGTAGGGTAGTCACAGAGCGTCAAGCACAACCCGCGCGTGGACACACACCATGAGCACCAGCAAGTAGAGGCACGATGAATCTGGCTTATATTCCCTCGCCGACCTTCTCCAAGTTCGAGATCGGCCCGTTCACTATCCACATGTACGCGATCTGCATCCTGATCGGCATCTGCGTGGCCGTATGGATCCTCGCCACACGTTGGAAGCGGTACGGCGGCACCTTCGACCAGATTCTCGACACCACGCTCGTCACCGTGCCCTGCGCACTGGTGGGCGCGCGCCTCTACCACTGCATCACCACGCCGGCCGACTACTTCCCGCCCACCGGCAACCTGGTCAACATCCTCAAGGTGTGGGAAGGCGGCATGGCCATCTTCGGCGGCATCTCCGTCGGCACCTTGGTGGCGTTCCTGTGGTGCCGTCACAAGCACTATCCGTTCGCGATCTTCGCCGATGCCATCGCCCCCGCGCTGCCCGTGGCCCAGGCCATCGGCCGACTCGGCAACTGGTTCAACCAGGAGCTCTACGGCTGGCCCACCACGTTGCCGTGGGGCCTGAAGCTCAACGACGCGGACGCCATCGGCAAATCCGAAATCTGCTATTCTGGCGCGCAATGCCCGGACTACAGGACCACGCTGTTCCACCCGACGTTCCTGTACGAGATGATCTGGAACCTCATTGGCGCCGCGCTCATCATCTACCTCGGCCACAAGCTTGCCGACCGGCTCAAGGCCGGCCAGCAGTTCGCCATGTACCTGATGTGGTACGGCCTGGGCCGCACCTGGATCGAGAACGTGCGCATCAACTATTCCACGGTGATCCTGGGCCTGAGGACCAACGTGTGGACCGCGATCATCGTCTTCGTGCTCGGCTGCATCCTGTTCGTCGTGCTCTACCAGTACGGGCCGGACCCCAAGGCGCAGGCGCGCGGGCTTGCGGCGGTCACCGCCGACGAGCTCGAACGCCAGAGCATCGAAGAGGAACAACTTCGCCAGAAAAAGCAAACCAATCGCACTAAGTGACACCACGATAAACAGCGCCGAAACAGCGCGAAACACGGGGCTCCAAGTCCCATTGCACAGATAAGGTAGGAAACCATGAGCAATATCGCAATCGCACCCAGCATCCTGTCCGCTGACTTCTGCAACCTCGAACGTGATCTCAAGGCCATCGCCAACGCCGACCTGGTCCACGTCGATGTCATGGACCATCATTTCGTGCCGAACCTGACCCTGGGCGAGCCGATCGTCGGCCGCATCTGTCAGGTCACCGATCTGCCGGTCGACGTGCACCTCATGATCGAGGACCCGGACCGTTGGGCTCCCGAATACGCCAAGCTCGGCGCCGCCTCCATCTCCTTCCACATGGGTGCCACCCACGCCCCCGTGCGTCTGGCCCGACAGCTGCGCGAGATGGGCTGCAAGGCCTGCTTCGCCGTGCGTCCGGCCGAACCGGTCGAGCCGATCTTCGATATCCTCGACGAGTTCGACATGGTCCTCATCATGACCGTTGAGCCCGGCTTCGGCGGCCAGAAGTTCCTCGACAACCAGATGGCCAAGGTCCGCCGCCTGCGCGATGAGATCACCCGCCGTGGCTTGAAGACCCGCATCCAGGTCGATGGCGGCGTGAGCCCCAAGACCGCGCACATCGTGGCCGAAGCCGGCGCCGACGTGCTCGTTGCCGGTTCCGCCGTGTACGGCGCCGAGAATCCCGCCCAAGCCATCGACGACATCCGCACCAAGGCCGAGGCCGCGTTCAAGGCCTGAGCTCCAAGCCTGAACCGCAATCCACCTTTCATCCATAACCGCAAGAAAAGAATCTGAATCACATGAAGACGTTTGAATCCCTGTTCGCCGAACTGTCCGAAAAGGCCCAGACCCGCCCCGAAGGCTCCCTGACCGTCGACGAGCTCGACAAGGGCACCCACTTCATCGGCAAGAAGATCATCGAAGAGGCCGGCGAGACCTGGATGGCCGCCGAATACGAGGGTGCGGACCGCACCGCCGAGGAGATGAGCCAGCTGCTCTACCACGTCCAGGTCATGATGATCAAGCACGGCCTGACGCTCGAAGACGTCTACAAGCACCTGTGAGAGGAACGCAAATGCTGAGAATCGCAGTGCCCAACAAGGGCATGCTATCCGAACCCGCGTGGAACATGCTGGCCGAGGCCGGCTACCGTCTGCGCACCAACCTCGCCAGCTGGTCGTGCAAGATCCCGACAATGGCATCGAGCTGTTCTACCTGCGTCCGCTCGATATCGCCGTATACGTGGGCCGCGGCGCCATCGACGTCGGCATCACCGGCCAGGATCTACTCAAGAACTCCGGTACCGCCGCGCTCGAGCACATGCCGCTCGGCTTTGGTGCCTCGACCTTCCGTTTCGCCGCACCGAACGAATCCCCGATCACCACCCTGGAGGATGTTCAGGGCAAGCGCGTGGCCACCACATTCGATAAGCTCGTACACGACTATCTGGTCGAGCACGGCATCCAGGCCGAGACCATCCATCTGGACGGTGCGGTCGAATCCTCCGTGCAGCTGGGCGTGGCCGACCTCATCGCCGACGTGGTCTCCACCGGTACCACCCTGCGCAACGCCGGCCTGCGCGTGTTTGCCGAACCGCTCATGCACTCCGAAGCCTGCCTGATTCGTTCGCCGCGTCTGAACGAGCAGGACTCACGTCTGGCCGTGCTGACCCGCCGTCTGCAAGGCGTGCTCACTGCACATCAGTATGTGCTGATGGACTATGACATTCCGATCAGCAAGGTCGCCGCCGCCGTGGCCGTGACCCCCGGCTTTGAAAGCCCGACGATCTCCCCGCTGCACGACAAACAGTGGAACGCCGTGCGAGTCATGGTTCCCAAGGCCAAGGTCAACCAGCTGATGGATGATTTGTACGAAGTCGGCGCACGCGGCATCATCGTTACCGCTCTACAAGCCTCCCGCATGTAGACTGTTAGTCGATATGACCAACCAGAAAGTCAACACCAGATACAGTCCGGAAGCACGTGACATCTATTTCACCGTGCCCAATTTGATCAGCGCGCTGCGAATCATCTCGATTCCTTTCATCAGCGTGCTGATATCCAAGCACGAGATGATTGCGGCGCTAGCCCTGATCGCCATTTCCTCGGCTTCAGACGGACTTGACGGCATCATCGCGCGCAGATTCAACCAAGTGAGCAAGATCGGTCAGATTCTTGATCCGATCGCCGACCGACTGCTCATTTTCTGCTCGATTCTGGCTCTCAGCGTCGCCGGCATCATCCCATGGTGGATGCTGATTATCGTGGGACTGAGGGATCTGTGGATGGCGATTCAGGTGCTATGGCTTGCCCAGTACGGTTATGGTCCGCTGCCCGTGCATTTCGTGGGCAAGGCCGGTACCGCGCTGCTGATGATTTCCATCGTCGGTCTGATTTTCGCCGATTTGGGCACCAGTACGTTTTTCCACTTGCTCTACATCGCCGCGCTGGCCGCCGGCATCTGGGGCATCGCCATGTATTGGCTCGCCGGATATATCTATACCAAGCAGGGCGTCGGATGCTACGCAAGGAACTGGGGGAGAAGTATGGCGCTTGAGGCCACGGCCCCGGTCTCATTCCCCGTACCCAAGGAGAATGAGCCGGTACGACGCCGCGCCGTGTTCTCCCACTCAGTCCGAGGCGCGGAATCACATCATGCGCTTTCCCCGGATGACGCCGCCGCCATCCGCACCAGACGTCGCCGTAAAACCAACGACGATTCGCTTCAGCTCATCGATGATCTTGTCAATCGTCCGATGGATCCGATGTTCTCCGACTCACGACTGGTCCATGAGCATCGTTCGACCTTCTCCATCTGGTTTAATCGCATCGTCGTATTCATCATCTGCGTCGGCGTTGGCTTTGCCTGCAGCTATTCGTGCAACAGTTGCAATCCGATCCGCGTAAGCAGGTACGGCAGACTTTGGCCACGCAATTGGAGAATCGCAACTCGCAAATAGACGAACTCACCACGGACGTCAATAATTTGCGCTCCCAAGTTGACGAACAGTCCAAGAAAATATCCGGCAGCGTGAAAAGCGATACGCTTATCCAAGACGAAATGGTCAATGGTGCCACGGTGGTCGAAGGCGAGGAATCACCATGACGCTGGCCGATCCAATCGCGGCAAGCCAGTCGGATCAATCCTCCTCGACGAGAGTCGGCACCTCCACCAACATCCGAGTCATCACCGATCTGGATCTGCAGCAACTGGTCTCCCTGATGTTCCAAAACGGAGCCGAAGCCATTGCCATCAACGGTAATAGGCTCGGCGCGCAAACCTCGATACGCAAGGCCGGCGGGCATATTCTCATCGGCATGACCGCGATACAAAGCCCCTATACCATTGAAGCCATAGGCGATAAGAGCGCCTTGGCCGAAGCGATGGGGGAAGAAGAAACTTGCAAGTCTTTACGATTCCTTCAAGGAAGCCGGTATCTACCCGCAGGTGAGCAAATCCAATTCGATTACACTTGAGGCAGCAGTCACTGGCGAAGTGAAGTACGCGGAAAGGAATGAATAATGGCAGCCGTTCTGGGACTAATCATCGGCGTCGTCATCGGCGTGTTCGTCAAGCCGGACATTCCGATCATCGTGCAGCCTTATCTGCCGATTATGGTGGTCGCTGCTCTTGACGCCCTGCTGGGTGCCGCGCGAGCCTATTTCGAGCGCAGCTTCTCCGACCGCGTGTTTGTGATCTCCTTCCTCGCCAACGTGGTGACGGCAACGCTGCTCGTGTTCCTCGGCAACCAGCTCGGCGTCGGTTCGCAGCTGCAGCCAGCGTCATCGTCGTACTCGGCATCCGCATCTTCTCCAACGTGTCCGCGATCAGACGCTTCATCTTCCGAGGCTGACAAGGGTACTGACGTATGGCACGTAAAGCACAATCAGACAACATGCTGGAGAAAATGCGCGACCAGCATGCACAAGACAAGGTCAACGACCGGATGGAAACCGGGTCGTTTCCCACGGTGCGTAAGAAGCCCCGGAAGGATCTCAACCGTGCCAGCAACAAATCACGGTTACTATCCTCGATTCTCATCGCTCTGATGTGCGCGTTGTTGGGTTTCGCCTACATGAGCCAGATCAATAACACTAAATCCACGTACGAAACGATGGACGAGAGTGAACTGGTAAGGCTGCTGAACGAGTCGAATACGCAAATCTCCAATCTCGAGCAGCGTAAAACCCAGTTGAACAGCCAGCTCAACTCGCTGAAATCGGCGGCTAACGAGCAGGAGCAGGCGCGTAAGATCGCCAAGCAAAACGAGGAGACCAGCGGCTTGATCTCCGGCAGACTCCCGGCAAAGGGTCAAGGCGTGACCATCCGAATCGGACGAGGCTTGACGACTAAAGTGGACGCCTCAATCATGTTCAACCTTATCGAGGAACTTCGCAATGCCGGTGCCGAGGTAATCGCCATCAATAACGTGCGCGTCATCACCTCCACCTACATTCAGGACGCCGAGGAAGGTTTGATCGTGGATGGCACCACCATCAAGCCCACATACACGGTGAAGGCCATTGGCAATCCGCAGGAACTGTCCAACGCAGTCGATATCGCCGGCGGTGTGGGCGCTCAGCTCCAGGTGAAATACGGGTCCAACGTCAATGTACAGCCTTCTGACAGCATCATTATCGACGAAGTACGCGAAGCTACGCAAAACCAGTATGCAAAGACGGTAGAATAGGGGATTATGACCAACCCGATTCCTAGCGCAGGCGAAACCACCATTATCGGCCTGCCCGCGATTAATGTACTGCCCATTACCACCACCGGCGATCGACCGCTGACTCAAGAGGATCTGGACACCATCACCAGATTGTCCGAGGGAACGGCATTGCTGATTTCCGCCAGGGGAGCGGTCTCAGGTTCTCGTTACTTGCTTGACGAGGATGAAATCACCGTCGGCCGTGATCCGCGAGCTGATATTCTGCTCGACGACTCCACCGTATCCCGTCAGCATGCCGTGTTCCGCAGGGTCAACGGTCAGTTCTTTGTGGTTGACGCAGGAAGTCTGAACGGCACCTACGTGAACCGTCAGCGTGTTGATCAGGCGACGCTGAAGAACGGCGACGAAATCATGATCGGTAAATTCCGCCTCGTGTTCTTCACGAAATCTGCCATTATTTCCCAATAGTCCACACCCAGCACGGGGTTAGACTGATTGCAGAAATTGCAATCATGTGATTACACCAGTGTGAGTCATATGCGAGACACGCATGAGTTAGGGGAGTGCCATGGGACAGACCGGGCTGCATCTTCATGTTTCGCTTGAGGACCGTCAGAATCTGAACGCTGACGCGATTCAGGGGGAGTTGTTCTCCAACGTCGATACTGAGGAGATCAAGCGCGGCTACCGTGGCACTGTGGCCTCCAAGGTGGCCGGCATCACGTACCGACAGCTCGATTATTGGGCACGCAAGCAGATTGTTGAGCCGTCCATCACGCCGTCTCATGGCTCCGGTTCACGACGACTATACTCGTTTAAGGATGTGGTGATTCTCGCTGTATCCAAGAAGTTGCTTGATGCCGGTGTGAATCTGCAGAACGTGACGGCGGCCATCGGATTCTTGACTCAACGCAGCACCGATCAGCTGGTCAATGTGACCATCATGTGCGATGGTCAAAACGTACATGAATGCACAACCAGCGAACAGATGCTCGAACTGTTGCAAAGCGGTAAGGCAGTGTTCGCCGTGTCGGTGGGTTCGTTGTGGCACCAGATTGAGACGGCCTTGGAACAGGAAGAATATGTTGATCTTGAGGCCAAGCCGCTGACGATTGCCACGGGCCGTCCGATTGATGAACTGACCGCCATGAGGATGCGCAAGAAGCTCGAGGCACAGCGCTTGCGACGCGCAACCGCCTGATACATGTATGGTTGTTGGCGACTTGCCGGCTTTGGTCGGCAGGTCGCTTTGTTGTATGTGTTGCTTTTGTTGCCTGCCATCTTATGTTTTTATATGTTGCGGTGATTATTATGACTGATTGGAGGACCGGGTGAACGGGATTGTTGTCGGATTGTTGCCGGGCGTTCTGTGGATGGTCGCCGTCATCTTTGCTGTGTCCATCATCACTATAACGGTCAGCCGAGGCCATCTGTTCACGCCGAAACGCCGGCGACCGCCGGTCGATCCGGTCGACTGGTCGATGGTGAAAACGCATTTCATGTCGTTTGCGGCGGCGCTGATCCCGTTTCCCGTGTTGACGTTTACAGCGGATCTGATGGATGCTCGCATGCTCGCGTTCTACGACCACGCGCAATTGCCCGGAGCAATCATCATATTCGTGCTGGTGCTGCTGGAACTCATCGCCATGTATCTGCAGGCACGCAACGCTTCGGAAACCGAAATGGACAAGCGTTTGGGCGTTGCTTCTCACCGGAATAAGGATGATGTTGCGAAGTAGCCGATTCTCTGCGGCGAGGCTAATCCGCAGCTAGATACTACTGGTTCGGCTAAAATCACCACATACTATTAACCGATAATGTACGTTATGTCAGATTAGTTATCCTTGACAAGGATTCGGTCGCCTGTATCAACTAGTCCACGCATACCAAGCCGACAGCCAAAGGAGCACCGGAGCATACCAGGCCGACAGCCAAAGGAGCACCGGAGCGACCACCGCAATTGCAAGAATCGCCGTGCCTTTCAGCCAATCCTTGTCATCTCGTTTCCAGTGGAATGCTCGCCAAATGAACCATATCAGCATGGGAATCTCATACAGCGACAGCAATGGCAAACCGATGAAAACCAGGTCGAAGCCCGCGGCGCAGGCTCCATCGCATCCCATCATGAAGAAGTCCTCGCCGTTGTGTTTCAGTGTGTTTGGAAATAACGGTTTACGGCTTCTTCGATCTGCTCGGGCTTCTCGATGATTTCGTAGGCACCGTGTTCTTCCATCTCACCGGCCGGAGCGTAGCCCCAGCGGCAGCCAATGGCGTCCAGATTGCAGGCGTGGGCGCCGTCGATGTCGGTGTAGCGGTCGCCGATCATCACGGCCTTGTCCCCCGCTGCAGCATCAAAACCGATTTTGTCGAAGCAGTACCGAATCACCTGATCCTTGTCCAAACGAGAGTTATCCCTGGATGCGCCATAGATGCCGTCCAACAGCTCGGTCAGATGGAAATGCTCACAGATCGGAACGCATTGGTACTCGGGCTTGCAGCTGGCCAACGCCAGATAATAGCCGTCGGCACGCAGCTTGAGCAGCTGTTCGCGGATACCGGGAAACACGACGTTCACCAAGCGGCCGGGAACTTTGTTGCCGGGCTCGTTCGGATCATCGAACACGGCGCGATCCGCATAGTAGCTGCGGTAGATGGTGACCGCTCGGTCAAGCTCATCCTCCGGCACATGGTTGCGTCGCAGCGATTCGATGATGGCCGGACCAATGAAGCGTCGCAGTTCGGCGGCGTCCGGAACCGGTCGACCCAATTCCTCGAACGTCTTGACGACGGAGGCGATGATGCCGCCGTCGGACTTGGTAAGCGTGCCGTCAAGATCCAACAGGACCACTTTCATCGGATGCTGTGCCATTGAGATTCCACTCCCCTTTGTTCATGTCGACTGCTTGATGGTCGTCAAACGATATGCGACTTGTTCCAACATGATTATGCCCAGTCGGGATGACTGGGCATCAAGTTCACGTGTTGTTCAGTAGGAGATCACTCGTAGTCAGGAATCCAACCGTCATGGTGCATTTGCAGGCGCTTTTCGAGCAGGGTGGCCAGTTCCTCTTCGCTGCGGCGTTCCAGCAGCATGTCCCAGTGGGTGCGGGTGGGTTTGCTGATTTCGTCGCCCTCACGGTCGGCGTCGCCCTCACGGTGGGCCACGGAACCACAACGGCACTCCCACTCGTCCGGGATTTCGGCACCCTCGGCAAACGGCAGGATGGTGCGGTGGCCCTTCGGGCATACATACGCCACATCGTTTCGTGCGGCGAAATCGACGTTGTCGTCGGACTCCAGCGATTTCGCTCCGATGCTCATGCCCCTGAGGCTACGTTCTGCCATATCGGCATCCTCCTTGAAAGATCTTTAACCCTACTAATTTACGCAACAGTTCGGACTTGGGGGGCTGCGGACGTTTTCTTGGAGACCGAACGGAAGGATTTTCGTATGTTCAGTCTTGAGGAACGAGAGCGTGCGGTGGAGTTGTATTTCACCACGCCGATGACGACGGCCCAGGTGGTGGAGCATC
>ENA-OQED01000953-OQED01000953.1-human-gut-metagenome-genome-assembly--contig:-NODE-953-length-11018-cov-0.859701_pt1 | contig 11018 bp, 9 predicted proteins | sample MGYA00242790_ERZ504625 | MGnify/ENA primary metagenome ERZ504625 (study PRJEB26092, sample SAMD00036345) | human gut metagenome | host: Homo sapiens | study: EMG produced TPA metagenomics assembly of...
ATCATGGCGATCCAGACCCGTGCAGGGGAATATGCCGGGCTGCTGCGGCAGCTGAACCATGAAGATGCTGCATTCTGTGCCGGAACGGAACGGCGCTTGTCCGGACTGCTGGGCGGTGACTGTTCTGCACCGGTGGGGTGCTATGCAAAGCTGCACGGGGACGATTTCACGCTCTATGGCTTTTCCGGCATTGACGGAACGCCGAGATTCGATAAAGTACAAGGCAAACGAGAGGACGCCGAGGCGCTGGTACAGGCGTTGGGCGGCGCAGTTGAGTAAGAAGGTGTCCATATGAATTTGATCAATCGTCCACGCCGGCTGCGAAACGGCGCACTGCTGCGCAGCATGGTGCGGGAAACCCGTATTTCTGCGGATACGCTGATCTATCCCATGTTTGTACAGGACGGGGAGAATATCCGGGAAGAGATCCCGTCTATGCCCGGACAGTATCGCTGGAGTCTGGATCGTGTGGATGAGCTTTTGCAGCAGGTGACGGATTCCGGGGTAAAGAGCGTTCTACTCTTCGGAATCCCTGCGGAAAAGGATGAAATCGGCAGCAGCGCATGGCAGCCGGACGGCATTGTACAGCGTGCAGTGCATCATATCAAGGCGGCATTTCCGCAGCTGTATGTCATTACCGATGTTTGTATGTGTGAGTATACCTCTCACGGACACTGCGGCATTCTCTGCGGTCACGATGTGGATAACGACAAGACGCTGGAGGTTCTGGCGAAAACGGCGCTGTCCCATGTACAGGCAGGAGCGGATATGGTCGCACCGTCCGATATGATGGACGGCAGAGTGGCACGCATCCGGCAGGTGCTGGACGAAAACGGCTATGTGAACACGCCCATCATGTCCTATTCCGTCAAGTATGCCTCGGCATTCTATGGCCCGTTCCGGGATGCGGCAGGTTCTGCGCCGGCGTTCGGCGATCGGAAAAGCTATCAGATGGATCCCCACAATGCACGGGAGGCGCTGCTGGAGGCAGAACTGGACGTGCAGGAGGGTGCAGATATTTTGATGGTAAAGCCGGGCATGGCGTATCTGGATGTGCTGCGGTCGCTGAAGGAAAAGTTTCACCAGCCTGTGGCGCTGTACAGCGTCAGTGGTGAGTATGCCATGATCCAGGCGGCAGCGGCTGCCGGCTATATCGACCGGGAGGCTGTGATCTGTGAGTCGGCTGTTTGTATGTACCGTGCCGGCGCAGATCTGCTCATCACCTATTTTGCTATGGAACTGGCGCAGTATATTCGGGAAGGGAGAATCGGATAATGGAACAGATGCAGATCACACATTCTGAGGAACTCTACTCCCGTGCCAAAGAACTGATGCCCGGCGGCGTCAATTCGCCGGTACGTGCATTTCAGTCCGTGGGCGGAACGCCGAGATTTATCCAGCGTGCCAAAGATCAGTACCTCTACGACGAGGACGGCAACGCTTATATTGATTATATTGGTTCCTGGGGTCCGATGATCCTGGGGCATAACCCGGACGTGGTGCTGGAGGCAGTACGCAGCCAGCTGGAAAACGGTCTCAGCTACGGCGCTGCTACAGCGCTGGAAGTGGAAATGGCAGAACTCATTCACGAGATCGTTCCCTGTGTGGAAATGATGCGCATGGTAAATTCCGGTACTGAGGCAGTGATGAGTGCGGTTCGTGCTGCACGGGGCTTTACCGGACGGAACAAGATCGTCAAGTTCGAGGGCTGCTATCACGGTCATGCAGACGCCATGCTGGTGAAGGCTGGTTCCGGTGTCATGACTGCCGGAATCCCCGATTCCAGCGGCGTGCCGAAGGGCTGCACCCAGGACACGCTGTCTGCGGTGTACAATGACCTGAACAGCGTGGAACAGCTGTTCCGGCAGTATCCGCAGGAGATCGCCTGCGTGATCGTAGAACCGGTGGCAGCCAATATGGGTGTTGTCGCACCGGAAAAGGGCTTTTTGCAGGGACTGCGGCAGCTGTGCGACCAGTACGGCGCACTTCTGATTTTTGATGAAGTCATTACCGGTTTCCGGTTACAGCTGGACGGCGCTGTGGGTCACTTTGGCATTATGCCGGATATGGTGACCTACGGCAAGATCATCGGCGGCGGTATGCCTGTGGGCGCTTACGGCGGCAGACGGGAGATCATGCAGCTGGTGGCACCGCTGGGGTCTGTGTACCAGGCAGGTACGCTCAGCGGCAATCCGGTGGCAATGCGTGCCGGACTGACACAGCTGCGCTATTTGCAGGCACACCCGGAGGTATATCACCAGGTGGGATTTTTGTCTCACCGGCTGCGCAGCGGTCTGGAGGATATCATCCGCCGGCACCATGCGCCGTGTACCGTAAACGGGATCGGTTCGCTGTCCTGCCTGTACTTTACACCGGAAAAGGTGCGGAACTATGCGGATGCCAAAAAGGCAGACACCGCAAAGTTCCGGGAGTACTTTCACTTCATGCTGGATCGGGGCAATTATTTGGTCCCAGCCAGTTTGAGGCAATTTTTGTATCGAACGCACATACGCTGCGTGAGATAGATAAAACGCTGGGAGATGCAGACGAATTTTTCGCTGCGCACAGGCGGAAACTGATGAACCTCTTTCTGTTCTCAGCCGGGAGCCAACGGAGAGGGGTTCCGAGAGGAGAGGTTTTCATATGAACAAACAAAATGGCTCTGCTTTGCAGAACCGCAGCACCGGAGGCATGACGGGATGTCGTGTGCTGGTGTCTGCCCTGGCAGTCTGTCTGCTGCTGTCTGATATGGCAGCAAGCGGCAAATTCGGTGCATCCGCAATGCACATCATGGAGGGCTATCTGCCTGCCGGATGGTGTATTGCGTGGGGTGCACTCTGTATTCCGTTCCTGGTGGCTGGTGCAGTCAGCCTGAAACGGAAGATCGCTTATCAGGGAAGAGTGAAGCTGCTGATCGCCCTGTGCGCAGCTTTCGTCTTTATCATTTCTTCCTTGAAGATCCCGTCGGTTACCGGCAGCTGTTCTCATGCCACCGGTACCGGACTGGGTGCAATTCTGTTCGGACCGTCCATCATGTCCGTGCTGGGCATTATCGTGCTGCTGTTCCAGGCGATCCTGCTGGCACACGGCGGTCTGACCACACTGGGCGCAAATACTTTTTCCATGGCGATTTTCGGACCGTTCGTTTCCTACGGGCTGTTCCGGCTGCTGAAAAAGTGCAAAGCGCCTATGGGTCTGGCAGTATTCCTGTCGGCAACCATCGGAGACATGGCAACCTATTGTCTGACTTCGGTACAGCTGGCGGCAGCATATCCCGGCGATAACTTCTGGGCATCCTTCGGAAAGTTTATCGCTGTCTTTGCACCGACTCAAGTCCCGATTGCCATTGCAGAAGGCATTCTGACTGTCATTGTGTACAATGTCATCCAGAAGAACTGCGCAAAGGAGTTGAAGGAACTGTCCGGCATTACAGTTTCCAACCCTGGACGTGGCAAGCTGTGGGCAAGAAATCTGGTTCTGGCATTTGGCGTTGTCCTGCTGGTGACCATTCCGCTGATGCTGCTGGGCAACAGTGAATTCGGCGGCTCGGATGATGCAGGCTCTACTGTGTAGAAGAGATCAACGGCGGCTATACCCCGTGGTTTGAATCCTTCTGGGAACCGCCTTCGGGTGAGATCGAATCCCTGCTGTTCTGTGTACAGTCGGCGATCGGCGCAGGTATCTGCGGCTTTGTATTGGGACGCATCAGCCGAAAGCCAAAGGCGGAAACGGTATCTGCACCAACAGATTCTGAACCATCCGAAACTTCTGACTAACACAGGAGGCACAAGATGAAACGACACACACACAGCCATACCCACGGAGAACGCATTCTGATCGATGAGATCGCATATGCCTCGGCACTGCGCCAGGTTTCTCCGATGTGGAAAATTTTTGTGTCCCTGTATAGTCTGTTTTTTTCTGTGCCTGTCCTCACATACCTGGGTGATAAGCGTGCTGATCTTATGCGCCATGCTTATCGCTATGACTGCCATCGGGAAAACCCGGTGGCATCATATTATCCGCTTGATGCAGATTCCGCTGGCGTTTGTGATACTGGGATGTATCATGATCCTGCTACAGGTCTCACACCACGGCGAGAAAATGCTGCTGGCGATTCCCGTCGGCAGCTGGTATTTCGGCGTGACGGCAGAGAGCGTGCATCAGTTCGGGCAGGTATTTCTCCAGTGTCTGGCGGCGGTGAGCTGTCTGTACTTTCTGTCAACCTCCACCCCGATGACGGAGCTGTTTACGGCGCTGCGCCGGATGCACATTCCGGGATTTCTGGTGGAGATGATGGAACTGGTCTATCGGTATATTTTCGTGCTGCTGGAGGCGGCATCTCAGATACGAAATGCACAGGAGTGCCGTCTGGGATATGCTACGCTGAAAACCGGCTTCTATTCCACCGGGCAGCTGATCTCTAATCTGTTTCTCCGGGCATACCGGCAGGCAGACCGGACATATACCGCCATGGAATCCAGAGGGTATACAGACGAAGTGCGGACACTGGGACTGGCATATGAGACAAAGGGCTGGCAGAAAGGGCTTGCCGTCGGGTACAGCGTCATTGCTGACGGCGGCAGTGCTGATTTGCAGAATAGGAGGCAGCAGATGGGGATTATTTTAGAGGCAGAGCATCTGACATATGGCTATGACGAAAAGCGTCACGCCATTGAAGATCTGTCCATTGCATTTGAAGAGGGTAAGACAACAGCGATCCTGGGTGCAAACGGCGCCGGAAAATCTACGCTGTTTCTGCATCTGAACGGTATTTTACAGCCGGAACACGGCGAGGTGCGCTTTCGTGGGCAGCCGATCTCTTATAAGAAAGCAGGGCTGCGGCAGCTGCGTTCCAAAGTGGGAATCGTGTTCCAGGACCCGGACGACCAGCTTTTTTCGGCGTCCGTGTACCAGGATATTTCCTTTGGTGCTGTGAACATGGGACTGCCGTCAGAGGAAGTGCATCGGCGTGTGAATGTGGTGATGGAACAAATTGGAATCACTTATCTGAAAGACCGTCCCACCCATTCCCTCAGTTTTGGGCAGAAAAAGCGTGTGGCATTCGCCGGCATTATGGGTAATGCAGCCGGAAGTGATTATTCTGGACGAACCCACTGCCGGGCTGGATCCGGTAGGGGTCAGCGAGCTGATGCACCTGCTGCAGGACGTCTGTCGGCAGCAGAACACAACAATCATCTTATCCACCCACGACATTGATGTTGTGCCGATCTATGCAGATGTGATCGACGTGATGGATCAGGGTCATGTGATCGCACACGGCACGCCGGAAGAGATCTTTGCACAGCCGGAACTGCTCCGGTCGCATCATCTGCGGCTGCCGAGAATTTCACATTTGCTGGAGATTCTGCAAAAAGAGGACGGCTGGGATGTGGATGCTTCGGTATCTACCATTTCCGGCGCAAGAAAAGAACTGCTGCATCACGCAGCAAACTGAGGAGAACTATCCATGAAAACAGGACGTGTATTTCTGGTGGGCGCCGGTCCGGGAGACCCGGCGCTGCTGACGGAACAGGGAAGAAAATGCCTGGAGCAGGCGGATGCCGTGGTCTATGATGCGCTGGCGTGTTCGTCTGTGCTGAATCTGACAAAGCCGGACTGTTCGCTGATTTTTGCCGGAAAAATGGCTGGGAATCACTACAAAAAGCAGAGTGAGACCAACCGGCTGCTGGTGGAACTTGCAGAGCAGGGAAAGCAGGTGGTGCGTCTCAAAGGCGGCGATCCGTTCGTCTTTGGACGTGGCGGAGAAGAGGCGCAGGTATTGCAGGAAAACGGCATTCCGTTTTCCATTGTGCCGGGTGTGTCCTCCTGCTACAGTGTACCGGCATATGCCGGCATCCCTGTGACGCACCGGGCGTATGCGCCTGCATTTCATGTTATCACGGGACACTGCAAGACGGAACAGCACGCTGAACTGGACTATGCCACGCTGGCAAAGCTGGACGGGACACTGATATTTCTGATGAGTCTCAGCAACCTGCCGCAGATCGCCGCAGCGCTGATACAGAACGGAAAGCCATCGGAGACCCCTGCGGCAGTGATCCAGGAGGGAACGACAGCGCACCAGCGTGTCGTGACTGCATCTCTGGAAAACATTGCGGAAGAGGTCAGACGGCAGGGCATCCATACACCGGCAATGACGGTGATCGGCGATGTGGTCGGTCTGCGGGAACAGCTGCAATGGTATGGAAACAGTATCTTATCCGGGAAAAGCGTTCTGCTGACCGGAACGCCGGAATACAACCGAAAAGCCGCAGAACGCCTGCGGCAGTATGGTGCGGCATCTGCGGAGATCAGTCTGATCTATCCGTCACTGCTGCATCCGGACAAACTGAAACAGCTGTCCTGGGAAAGCTATACCTGGGCGGTGATGACCAGCGCCAACGGCGTGGAGATGCTCTTTGCCGCCATGCGGCAGGCTGGGGTGGATCTGCGCAGTCTTTTGCACCTGCGGTTCGCCGCTATCGGAAAAGGCACAGCACAGGCGCTGGCAGACCACGGCATTTTCGTGGACTGCGTGCCGGAGCATTTCGACAGCCGCAGCCTGGCAGAGGCGCTGATTCCGGAACTGACGGAAAATGACAGGGTTTTGCTGCTGCGTGCAGAAAACGGTTCTGTTCTGCTGCCGCAGCTGCTGGAACAGGCAGGAAAGGCGTTCGACAATGTGCCGCTGTACACGGTGAAAACCGACCGGCGAAAGCAGGAACTGCTGCGCCAGGAACTGGAACGCACAGACTATGTGTTCCTTGCCAGTGCATCTGCGGCAAGAGCGTTTGCGGAAATGACGGGAGAGATCTCATATTCCGCAGAAGTCGTTGCAATCGGAGACGCCACGGCGAAAGCTGCCGCAGCAGCTGAGATTTCGGTAACGCATATTGCGGCACAGGCGGATATTGACGGAATGATACAATGTATATGCAAAGAAGAGGTGTAAAAAATGTATCCGATCTCACTGAATTTACAAGGGAAAAAGTGTATTGTTTTCGGGGCAGGAAAGGTGGCGCAGCGCCGTGTCTGGGGTCTGCTGGATGCCGGCGCAGAAGTGACTGTCGCTGCACCGGAGAAAATGCCGGCGTGCTGGGAAACGGCACGTCTGACTTATCTGGAACAAGCCTATGCACCGGAGCTGCTGGAAGAGCAGTTCCTGGTGTTTGCGGCAACGGATGACAGTGCGGAAAATGCACGCATCGTCCGGGATGCCCAGGCGGCAGGAAAGCTTGTCTCCTCTGCAACCGTCAGTCCGGACAGCACACCGGATTTTGCCGTCCCGGCACACCGCCGCCACGGGGATGTGACGATCTCGGTGGCAACTGAGGGCGATGCGCCGGCGCTTGCCGGTGCAATCTGCCGGGAACTGGAACCGAAACTGGCATCGTACAGTGAGATCTGTACCTGCCTGGGCATTCTGCGGCGGACGTGGAAAGAGACCATACCGGACGATTTTCACCGGATGCAGCTGCTCCGGATGCTGACCGAGCCAAAGGCGCTGGAACATGTTCCAGGAAAAGGGAAAGGGCGCTTATCTGGCGTATGCCTCTTCGCTGGCAGATGGTGAAATGCCGGCTGTCAAGAAAGCGATTCTGATGGTCAGCTTGGGACAAGCTATGCAGACACCCGGGAGCATACCATCGGTGCTGTAGAGCGTGCAGTGCAGGTGGCGTTTCCGGAGATGGATGTTTTCCGGGCGTTTACCAGCGGCATGATTATCCGGAAAATGCGGCGGCAGGGAAACGCAGTCGATACGGTTCGGGAGGCGCTGGAAAAGCTGAAACAGCAGGGCTATACCCACGTATACCTACAGCCCACCCACGTGATTCCCGGCGAGGAATACGACCGACTCTGTGCAGATGCGGCGGCGTATACCGGTGCATTTGCGGTAATGCGCATTGGAAAACCGCTGCTGACAGAGACAGCAGATTATCCGGCGCTGGTACAGGCAATGGAGCAGGACGGCGTTATCCGGAAATCTGCGGAAAAGGCATATCTGCTGATGGGACACGGCACGCCGCATATCATCAACCAGGCGTATCCGGCATTCGATTACTGGCTGAAACGCAGCGGTTTTGACAATGTATTTGTCGGAACGGTGGAAGGCTATCCGACGCTGGAAACGCTGCTGGAACTGCTGAAAGAGCATCATTATCGAGAGGTTGTACTGGTGCCGATGATGCTGGTGGCAGGTGACCATGCGCAGAACGACATGGCTGGGGATGATTCAGATTCCTGGAAGTCGGTGCTGGAACGGTACGGCTATATCGTGACGCCGCAGTTGCAGGGACTGGGCGCATACCCGGCTGTGCAGGCGCTGTATATTGCACACGTAGCGCATATGCTGGAAACAGTCTCCGGAAGGTGGTGAAACAAGATGAATCTTCCCAACGACCCGATCATGCTGATGAGCTATCTGAATACACAGCTCCGGGACAATTATCCGTCCCTGGAGGAACTCTGCAAGTCTATGTGCCTGGACGAGGCGGAGATCAGAGCAAAGCTGGAAACAGTAGGCTTTGTCTATCAGCCGGAACGCAATCAGTTTGTATAAAATTGCATAAAGTTTTCAGAAACCAAAAAAGCGGAATGCCGACCAGTTACAGTCGGCGTTCCGCTTTTCTTTGCAAATATTCAGCAGTCCGGGTGTTCACTGAGGTAAGCTTTTACCGTTTTCAGCAGCTTTTCGTGGCACTGCTCCACAGTACAGCCCGTGAAATCCACCATCAGATCTGCGTATTTTTCATACAGAGGGCAGCGCTCTTCATAGAGGTCTTCCAGGGTGTTGCAGCCGCTGTGGCAGACAACGCCACGTGTGACAAGATTCCCCACACGCTGTGCCAGAACGTCCAGCTGGTGGTGCAGATAGACAACGATGCCGGTGGACTTTAAGTACTGCATGGCGCCGTCACTGTAGACAGCGCTGCCGCCGGTGGAGATCACTGCACGGTTGGTGTGGATGGATTGCAGGATCTTTCCCTCCAGTGTGATGAAACCCTCTGTGCCGTGCTTGTCGATCAGTTCCATCAGCGGCTGTCCGTAGGTCTCGATGATGACATCGTCTGTGTCGATAAAGTGGTAGGACAGTCCCTCTGCCAGCGTTTTTCCCAGCGTAGTTTTTCCGGATCCCGGCATTCCGATCAGTGTGATATTGTGCATTTGTTTGGCGCTCCTTTTCTTGTACTTGTAGTTCCCGGCATTTTTGAGAAGTCCAGGTTCTGAAAATCAATCCAAGAGTCTGTACCGCAGCGTTTCCGGACAGGCTCACAGCAGTCATTTTGAAGTGTCCCTACTATTTTAACATATTTCTTACAAAAAAGCAAGTCATACAGCATCATCTCACAAAAAAAGTCGTTGGAAAAACAACATAATACAGCAGAAGTTCGGATAGCTGAAAATGTGTACAAAACAATTTACATCTCAACAATAAAAACAGTGGAAATCGTTATAATTATAATGGTATACTAAAAACGTATGTAGGAGCGTCAGTAAGCCCTGAAAAGTTTGTGATAGGAGCTGAAACAAGGTGAAAAATCAACAGTATCAATATTTGTGCCTGGTGGAGGAACTGCGAAAGCGGCTGCAGGACGGCGAGTTGCAGTCGGGCAGTGCAATTCCGTCAGAGGCAGAACTGGCGAAAGCGCTTTCGCTGAGCCAAAAGGGAAGTGCGTCCGCTGCTGAAAAATCTGGAGATTGCAGGGATTTTGTCCGGCAGCCGGGATGGTACATATACGCTGGCGAAAGAAATGTCGGACAGTATGCGTGAACTGATGCACGTAATGTTTCTGGTGCAGAACATCTCGCCGTTTGAGGTGTGTCAGATGCGCCGTTCTATGGAACTTTCTGCCTTTCCGATGGCATATGCACGCCGGGATCATCTGGATCTGGACGAACTGAAAAATCTGCTGGATGAATTCCGCTATGGAAACGGTCTGGACAGCATCCGGGCAGATGAGGAGATGCACCGCTGGCTGATAAGAGCATCCGGAAACCGGCTGATGGAGTGCGTGACGCAGGGAATCTGGGGCATCTGTTCGGCGCAGATCAATTTGATCTTGTCGGACGGTACGGAGGAACTGCGAAAGGTGCAGGCGAGCATCCATGAGCGGTTCTATAAGAGCTTTCTCATCGGTGATCTGAGGATGGGCTTGGATGCTGTCCGGGAACACTATGACACCATTGAACAGGCACTGGGTGAGCAGTCGCTGTACGACCTGGGAACGCACATCGCCTGACAGGCTGAAACGGAAAGGAGAATGTGATGAATCTCTTTTTAACGCTGGCATTTTTATTTTGCATTGGCAGCGTGCTGGGATGGGGCTTGGAGGTCATATTCCGCCGCTTTTTCTCGGCGCACCACTGGGTGAATCCGGGCTTTCTGGTCGGTCCCTACCTGCCGCTGTACGGCTCCAGTCTTTGCGTGCTGTATCTGCTGGCGATGCTGGAACCGCTCATGCCGGGCGACAGTCCCTGGCTGAAAAAGATACTGCTTTTTGTGGTAATGGCGCTGGCAATCACGGCACTGGAATATGTGGCAGGGATGATCTTTATTCACGGCATGAAAATCAAGCTGTGGGATTATTCCGACCGCTGGGGAAATGTCAAGGGCATTATTTGTCCGCTGTTTACGTTTTTCTGGCTGGTGCTGAGTGCTGTATACTATTTCCTCATCCATCCGCATATTTTGTCGGCGCTGCACTGGCTGGCAGAAAATCTGGCATTTTCGTTCTGCATCGGATTCTTCTACGGTATCTTCTTAATTGACGTAGGATATTCTACCCATTTGATGGTAAAGATTCGTGCGTTTGCAGCGGAGACCAATATCGTGGTACGTGTAGAGGAACTGCGTGAGGACATTCACCAGGCGCTGCAAAAGAAAAATGTGCGCCGGTTCTTTTTCCCTATGCACGGCGGCGTGCCGGTGCGGGAAATGCTGGATCAGTACGTAAAGCAGCACTTCTCACGGGAAAAATCCCAGGGAAAGTGGATTCGGCTGCCATCCAAAAAAG
>ENA-OQED01000954-OQED01000954.1-human-gut-metagenome-genome-assembly--contig:-NODE-954-length-11014-cov-1.056306_pt1 | contig 11014 bp, 12 predicted proteins | sample MGYA00242790_ERZ504625 | MGnify/ENA primary metagenome ERZ504625 (study PRJEB26092, sample SAMD00036345) | human gut metagenome | host: Homo sapiens | study: EMG produced TPA metagenomics assembly of...
TGTCATAGGGCAGACTGCCGCGCTCTCGCCAATGGCAGTGATGGCCTGCCAGACTTCCTCTGCCGTGCGGCAGACTTTGTAGTTATGGATGACTTTGATGCCCTGCTTCTTCATGAACGCATACGCCTCGGTGTGCGTCGTGAACTGACGGCCGCGGGCCGTCTGCAGGTTGAAGATGAAGAGTGAGAGGTGGCGTTCCTTCGTGATACGGCTGTCGAGCTGGCGCAGGGTGCCGGCCGCGCAGTTGCGCGGATTGGCAAAGGGCTTGAGCCCCAGGAGTTCCTGCCGTGCATTGACCGCATCGAAGGCCTTCTTCTCCATGTACACTTCACCGCGGATCTCGAAATACGGCAGCTTGTCCTTGAGCGTTTTTTTTGACGTCGTGGATGACTCTTGCGTTCTCTGTGACGTCCTCGCCCTGCACGATGCCGTCGCCGCGTGTGATGGCGCGCACGAGCACACCGTCCTCGTAGCGCAGCGCCATGGAGAGGCCGTCAATCTTCTCCTCGACGACAAACTCCGGGTGGTCGAGCTCCTGCTGCAGTTCCTCGACGAAGGCGAAGATCTCTTCCTTGCTGAAGACATCCTGCAAGGAGAGCATCGGCACGTCGTGACGGACGAGCACACCGGCGGTGCGGCGCGCCTCGCCGCCGACCATCTGCGTCGGCGAGTTCTTGGTGATGAGCTCTGGGTACTTCTTCTCGACTGCCTTGAGGCAGAGCATCAGCTGATCGTACTCGTAGTCGGTGATGGCGGGATCATCTTCATTGTAGTAGCGGTTGTTGTGGTAGCGGATTGCCTTGCGGAGCTCGGCGAGCTTTTTCTTGATGGTCCGGATATCCTGGATTCCCAGGATATCCTTGAGTCTTCTGCCCGCAAGCTGCTGAGGCGCTGCGCCGCTTCCTGTTTTTCTGCCATAGCTATCCTTCCTTATCCTGCCCGATGTCATCATGACCGCTCATGCGGATCATGCCTTGGTGATCGGCGCGTATTTTTGCATGAGGCCCTTGACGCCCTGTCCCGGGAAGGCGATCTTGAGCTCGACTTCTTCGCCGCTGCCCTTGACGGAGACGACGGTACCGACGCCCCACTTGCCGTGGCGCGCCTTGTCGCCGACTTTCCACTTGATGCTCGTATCGGGGCGGAGTGACGCCGGCGGCTGCGGGGCGCGCACTGCTCTGGCGCTCGCGCAGGGCCTCCATCGCCTCGAGGGCCGACTGCGGCTTGCCCGCGAAGTGCGTGCCCGTCCCCATCTGGCTGGCGCTCGGTCGGAAGCTCATGAAGCCCGAGCGCTGCTGCGCGCCGTAGTGGTTGGCGTTGGCGAAGCCGTAGGCATTGGCGCGCGGCACGAGGCGCTCGACGTACTCGTCCGGGATCTCCTTGAGGAAGCGCGAGGGCGGGAAGGCCTGCGTCTTGCCGTAGATCGTGCGCTGGCGCGCGTTCGTCAGGTAGAGCTTGCGCTGCGCGCGCGTGATGCCGACGTAGCAGGTGCGGCGCTCTTCCTCGATCTCATCGGGGTTCATGAGCGTGCGCGAATGCGGGAAGAGGCCCTCCTCCATGCCAATCATGAAGACAATGGGGAACTCGAGGCCCTTGGCCGAGTGCAGCGTCATGAGCGTCACGCGGTCGTCCTCGATGTCGGCGTTGTCGATGTCGGAGACGAGCGAGAGCTGCGAGAGGAAGGTTTCGAGGTTCGGGGTCTCCTCCGACTTCTCGAAGTCGCGCGCGACGCCGATGAATTCCTTGAGATTCTCGATGCGCGACTCGTTCTCCGTCTTCTTGTCGGCCTTGAGCTCTGCGAGATAGCCCGAGTCCTTGAGCACCTTGTCGATGAGATTGTCGAGCTTCATGTTCATGTGGGTGTTCATGAAGTTGAAGATGAGGTCGTGAAGAGCTCCAAGGGCTTCTTGACGCGCGCCGTGATGCCCGGAATGGCGTCGAGCACCTCCGGGTTCGAGATGACGTCAAAGAGCGAGAGCTCCTGCTCTTCGGCAAAGGCCGTGAGCTTCGCCATCGTCGTCGCGCCGAGGCCGCGCTTCGGCACGTTGATGATGCGCATGAGGCTCACGGTGTCGAGCGGGTTGTAGATGACGCGCAGGTATGCGAGGATGTCCTTGATCTCCTTGCGGTCGTAGAACTTGAGGCCGCCGACCATCGTGTACGGGATGCCCGAGCGCATGAACGTCTCCTCGATGATGCGCGACTGGGCGTTCGTGCGGTAGAGGATGGCGATGTCGCCGTACGAGGCGTTGAAGATCGTGCGCTGCTTCGTGATGGTCGTCGTGATGAACTGCGCCTCGTCGCGCTCGTCCATCGCCTGATACGAGGTCAGCTTCTCGCCCGTCGCGTTCTCCGTCCAGAGTTCCTTGGGCTTGCGGTTGACATTGTGCTCGATGACGGCATTGGCCGCCGCGAGGATGTTCTTCGTCGAGCGGTAGTTCTGCTCGAGCTTGATGACTGTCGCCTCCGGGTAGTCTTTCTCGAAGTCCATGATGTTGCGGATGTCGGCGCCGCGCCATCCGTAGATGGACTGGTCGGCATCGCCGACGACGCAGAGGTTGTGGTGGCGCGCGGCGAGGATCTTCGTGAGCTGGTACTGGGCGCCGTTCGTGTCCTGATACTCGTCGACGAGGATGTAGCGGAAGCGCCCCTGGTACTTGCGGCGGATGTCCTCATTCTCCTCGAGCAGCACGACGGAGATCATCAGCAGGTCGTCGAAGTTGAGCGCGTTGTTGTTGCGCAGCTTCGCTGCATAGAGGCGGTAGATCTCGGCAATCTTCTTCTGGTGGAAGTTGTCGGCGTCGCGCTCCATGGCCTTCGGCCCCATGAGCTGGTTCTTGGCATTCGAGATGGCGTTCTGCACGCTCGCGGGCGTGTACTGCTTGTCGTCGAGATTCATCTCCTTGAGGCATTCCTTGATGACGGTCTGGCTGTCAGACGAATCGTAGATGACGAAGTTGCGCTTGTAGATGTCCGTCGCCTCAATCTCGCGGCGCAGGAAGCGCGCACAGAACGAGTGGAATGTGCTGAGCCAGACATCCTTGGCGGCGTCACCGATCATGCGGTCGACGCGCTCACGCATCTCCGTCGCCGCCTTGTTGGTGAAAGTGATGGCCAGGATGCTGTACGGGGCGACGCCCTGCGCCAAGAGGTTCGCGATGCGGCAGGTCAGCACCTTCGTCTTGCCCGAGCCGGCGCCAGCCATGATGAGCAGCGGTCCTTCCGTATGTGCGACGGCCTTCTTCTGTGCCGGATTCAAGCCATTGAAAATATCCAAAGTATCCTCCAATCGTTTCTCTTTGTTGCATGGTTTCTGGTTCTATCGATAGGAAAGCCTTCCCCCCATTGCATCTGCAGCGGGGAGAAGGCTCTTTTATCAGTCATGATTTGCGTCACGCGGACGCAGCGCAATAACGGGCAATCAGTTCTTGCCAATGCGCTTGACGGCCTCGGAGAGAGGCGGGATGACCTGTTTCTTGCGGCTCATGACGCCCGGCAGGTAGATGTGCGTGCCGCTTGCGTCCTTCTTGAAGGCCTCGCCGATGAGCGTCTTCGGCGAGCCCGTGAAGAGCAGGTACGTTGCTTCCTGCAGGATGTCCGTGACCATGACGAGGCTGAGGTCAAAGCCTTCCTTGTCGCAGATGTTCTGCATGGCTTCGATGAGCTGCGGCTCGAGGTCCATGACTTCCTTCGGGTCCATGACGGAGATCTGGCTGACGATGACGCGGTAGTCGCCGATCTGGAACTCCTTGAGGTCGTTCTTGGCGATCTCAGCCGGCGTCATGTCGCCGATGCCGGAGCCGGCCTTGAGCATGGCCATGCCGTACTCCTGGAGGTCGACGCCAGCGATCTCGGCGAGGCGCTCTGCCGTCTTCTTGTCGTACGGCGTGCAGGTCGGGCTCTTGAAGAGGACCGTATCCGAGAGGATGGCCGAGAGCAGGAGGCCGGCGATGGATGCCGGGATGTCGACGTCGTTCTGCCAGTGCATGTTGGCGACGATCGTTGCCGTGCAGCCGACCGGCTCAGCATGCGTGAAGATCGGTTCGCTCGTCTGGATGCCGCCGAGGCGGTGATGGTCGATGATCTCGAGGATCTTGGCCTCCTCGATACCCTCGACAGCCTGGCCGCGCTCATTGTGGTCGACGAGGATGACGCGGTCGCGCTCCGGCAGCATGAGGTTGTCACGGCTGACGAGGCCGACGAGGCGGCCGTTCTCGAGGACCGGGTAGTTGCGGTAATTCGTCTCTTCCATCGTGCCCTTGATGTCGGAGAGCAGGTCGAGCGGCTTGAAGCAGACAGGATCCTGGTGCATGATGCGGCGGATCGGCACGCACTGGTTAATCAGGCGTGCAACCGTGTACGTATCGTACGGCGTCGAGAGGACGAAGATGTGCTTGGCCTCAGCGGCCTCGATGACGTCAGCCGAGACGCGGCCGTTGCCCGTGACGATGAGGCAGGAGATGCCCTGCTCGACGATGTCGATGAGCGTCTCATCGTGGCGGTCACCGACGAGCACGATGTCGTTCTTCTCGACCGTGTCCTGGATCATCTTGATGGAGCCGGCTGCGATGCGGATCTTGCCCTTGATGAAGTCGCTCTCATTGCCCGAGACGAGGCCCTCGCTGTCCGTCGCCGCGATGATATCGCGATAGCGCACGCGCATCTCCGAGAGGTCCTGCATGCTGAGTTCCTGGAAATAGCGCTTCGCGAGGTCGGATACCGTGACGATGCCGACGAGGATGCCCTTGCTGTCCGTGACCGGCACCGACTTGAGGTCATGGCCGCGCATGACTTCGCCGAGGTGGCGCAGCGTGTCATGCTGCTTGACAACGATCTTGCAGTCGAGCGTGACGTCCTTGACGCGCGGATAGAGATCCGAGAGGAGCAGCGGCTGCTCGACGTGGAAGTAGTCGAGCGCGTACTTCGTCTCCGCGTTGACCTTGCCGGCGCGCGCCGGCTACAGCATTGAAGCCGAGGGCCTGCTTCAGGTGTGCATAGCCGATGGCCGAGCAGATGGAATCCGTATCCGGATTGCGATGACCAATGACATAGATTGGTTTCGTGCTTTTCGTCATTTCGATTTCCTCCTAATATGAGAGCGGGAATGCCCGTTTTTTACTGCATAGTCTATTTGTTATTATAATCAATATTCCCCTGCGAGTCCAGAGGCTCATGCATCTTTCTTGCCCGAGAACAGCGGCTTCTCTTCGTCTGGGTCCGGCGCATCGCGCAAGAGGAGGTTCAGCACGATGGCCGTGATGCTGCCGATCGTGATGCCGCTGTTGCAGATAATCTGGACCCAGGTCGGGAACTTGCTGTAGAAGCTCGGCACGCCGATCGGGATCAGGGCGACGGCGACGCTGATGGCGACAACCATGATGTTGCTCTTCTTGTGGAGCTCGGCCTCGAGAGGGCCTGGAAGCCGCTGGCGGCGACCATGCCGAACATCGCGAGGCCTGCACCGCCAAGCACCATCGTCGGCACGCTGGCGACGACGGCGGCCATCTTCGGGAAAAGGCCGAGGATCATGAGCATGACGCCGCAGACGGCAACGATGTAGCGGCTGCGCACGCCCGTCATGCCGATGAGGCCGATGTTCTGGGCGAAGGCCGTGTACGGGAAGGTGTTGAAGACGCCGCCGAGCGCCGTGGAGAAGCCGTCGGCGCGCAGAGCCTTTGTCAGCATGCTCTCCGTCATCGGCTTGCCGACAATCTCGGTGACGGCGACGATGTCGCCCGTCGTCTCCGCCATCGTCACGAGCATGACGAGCGTCATCGCAAGGCATGATACCGGTTCGAAGACAGGGTAGCCGAAGGCGAACGGCGTCGTGATGCCGAGCGCTGCCGCCTCCCCTACCGCGTGGAAATCGGCCATGCCGAGCGCATCGGCAATGAGCGTGCCGATGACGAGGCCTAAGAGGACCGAGATCTGGCGCAGGAAGCCGCGGCAGACGCGGTAGATGACGAGGATGATGGCGAGCACGACGGCGGCCATGAGGATGTGGGTCGGCTCACAGTAGTCGGGAGCCGTCGGGGTTGCGCCGGCAATCCAGTTGACGGCGACCGGCATCAGCGAGAGGCCGATGACCGTGATGACCGAGCCCGTGACGACCGGCGGGAAGAAGCGCAGCATCTTGCTGAAGAAGTTGCTGATGACGAAGCAGGCGATGCCGGCAAAGATGGCCGCGCCGTAGACGACCTGCAGGCCCGCTGCACCGCCGCCGTGCGTGTTGGCGATGATGATCATCGGCGTGACGGCCGTGAAGGTGCATCCCTGGACGATTGGCAGCTTGGAGCCGATGAAGTCGCGGATGCTGAGCGACTGCACGAGCGTCGCGATGCCGCAGGTGAAGAGGTCTGCATTGATGAGGTAGATGAGTTCTTCCGTGCTGAGGTGGACGGCCCCCGCGAGCACGAGCGGCACGGCCACGGCGCCAGCGTACATGGCGAGGACGTGCTGGAAGGCGTAGACGAGCGTCTTGCCCCAGGGGAGCTTCTGGTCGACGGGATGGACTGAAGCGGCAGCAGCAGTAGTCACGATTGTCGCCCCCTCAGTCTTCCGCCGTGAAGCGGATCTTGCCGTCCTCGAGTGAGGCGATGCTCGCGAGCGCTTCGAGGTGATAGCCCTTATCGAGCAAGCGCTGGTGGCCGGGCTGGAAGGCCTTCTCGATGGCGATGCCGATGCCGGCGACCTTCGAGCCTGCTTCCTCGACGAGCTTCGCGAGGCCGAGTGCCGCCTCGCCGTTGGCGAGGAAGTCATCGATGATCAGGACATTCTCGCCGGCTGGCAGGAACTTCTGCAGCACGAGGATGTCGGAGTATTCCTTCTTGGTATATGAGAAGACGCGATGCGTGTAGATGGGCTCGTTAATGAGAGCCGACTTCTTCTTGCGCGCGAAGACGAGCGGCACGTGGAGCGTAAGCGCCGTCATGACGCCGATGGCGATGCCCGAGCCTCGACAGTCAGGACGCGGTCGATGCCCGCATCCTTGAAGAGGCGCGCGAACTCCTCGCCCATCGCCTGCGAGAGTTCCGGGTCAATCTGGTGATTGAGGAACGAGTCGACCTTGAGCACATTGCCCGGCAGCACGATGCCGTCCTTCTTGATTCTCTCTTCCAACAGTTTCATGTCTGATTCTCCCTTAGCAAACAAAACAGAAAAATGCGGCTATCTCAATCCTCAGCCCACAAGATGATCAGAGCTGCCCGATCATCTTGTGGGTCTGCGGGATGACGCGGACATCCCTGAGGTGCTTGAGCGCATACGACTGGCAGGTGAGTATCTTCTCGGGGCTCGCCGCCTCACAGCCGCCGTACGGCGTGACGGGCTGGATGATGAAGAGCGCGTCAGGCGCCTGCTCTTCGAGCAGGGCGACGCTCTTCTTGAACTCCTCGTCGGTCGTCTCCGCCGAGACGACGAGCTTGACGTAGAGGTCCTTCGTGCGCGCGAGCTCGAGGAAGCGCGCATGCGCCTCCCACTGCGGCTTTGTCACGATGCTCGGCAGCTTGATGTCCATGCTGATGATGTCGGTGATGTCGAGTATGGAAGCAAGCTCGCGGTAGAGCGTGCCGTTCGTCTCAAGGAAGACCTTCGTCTGCTGGCCGAGCGCGTGCAGCGCTTCTACGACCGCGCGGATGAAGGCGGCGTGCAGCAGCGGCTCGCCGCCGGTGAAGCTCACGGCCTCGTGCGGGACTTCCTGCAGGAGATTGGCGGATGACAGCGGCCGTCTCAGAGGCGGTCATCGGATTCTTGATGGTCTCGAAGGTACGCGAACCAGCAGCCGTCTCGACCTGGCAGACGGGATGAGAGCCAGGCTTGTTCTCTGTGTCACAGTAGCTGCAGTCGAGATTGCAGCCCTCGAGGCGCACAAAGACCTGGCGGCAGCCGACGTACTTGCCCTCCCCCTGTATCGAGGAGAAGATCTCGATGAGGTTCTCGTTGTTTGCGTTCATCGTCAGTCCCTCGTGTAGGTGACAGACGACGTCGGCGTCTCGTAGACCGTGATGGCCGCGAGATGGCTGTCGCGCACGAAGACAGGGCTCTTTTCAAGCTCCTCGAAGATGATACGCGCGAGGTTCTCTGCCGTCGGGTTGACGCCCGTCGAGAACGGCTCGAGCTCGTTGAGAAAGCGGTGGTCAAAGCGGTCGAGCGCAGCCTTGAGCGCGCCCTTGATGGCCTTGAAATCGACGAGCATGCCGAGCTCATCGAGCTCGGTGCCGGCGACGAGTGCCTCGACCTTCCAGTTGTGGCCGTGCAGGCGGTCGCACTTGCCCGGGTAATTGACGACGCGGTGTGCCGCTTCAAAGGCACCTTCGACTTTGAGTGTATACATATGCAATCTCCTTTAACAATAAACCTCCCTGCAAAAAAGGGAGGTGATGGTCACTCGGACTTCTTGATCGACTTCGTGTTCTTGACGTTGCCGACGATGTCGTTCATGCTCATGGCGCGCGTGTGCTGCGTGTGGCTCCACTCGTGCTCGTTGCGGTGGATGAAGCCGAGGAAGATGATCGGGATCCACGAGTAGATGAAGACCGGATACAAGAGCATGTAGAGCCAGGACTTCCACTTCGCGCGGATCTTGATCAGGATGATTATCGGCAGGATGTACTGGCCGAGCATGATGGCCGTCATGAGCTGGGACGGCATGAAGTTGTAGATATTCGTGTAGAACGGCGGGAAGGCGAGCTGGATGTAGCTGATGACGATGAAGATCGTCGAGATCATCAGGAAGTGCGGCTGCATGAGGTAGATGCACTCATCCCACATGCGGATGTCCTTGTGCTTCCAGCCGGCCTTGAGCATCTTCGGGATGAAGCGGTTGCCGACGTCAAACTGGCCCTGCGCCCAGCGGCGGCGCTGGTTCCACGACTGCTTGAACGTCAGCGGCTTCTCGTCGTAGATGATGGCGTCGTGTGCCCAGCTCGTCTTGATGCCCTCGGCCATGCACTTCATCGTGAACTCCATGTCCTCCGTCAGGCAGGTCGCCTGCCAGCCGTGTTTCTTGAGGATCTCGGAGTCGAAGCACATGCCCGTGCCGCCGAGGCAGGCCGAGAGGCCGATGTTCGACTTCGCGAGGTGCGAGATGTAGCAGATGACCCAGAACGCGATGGCAAACGTGCCCGATACCCACGTGTCGTACGGGTTCTTGGCGTCCATGTAGCCCTGGATGACCTTGTCGCCCTTGCAGAGGCGGTTGTTCATCTCCATGAGGAACTGCGGGTGCACGAGGTTGTCGGCGTCGAAGACGCAGACGGCATCGTACTGCTTGTCCATCTTGAACAGGTGGTCGAACATCCACTGGAGCGCGTAGCCCTTGCTCTTCTTCGTCGGATGCGTGCGCACCTGGACGATGGCGCCGGCTTTCTCGGCAATCTCAGCCGTGTTGTCCGTGCAGTTGTCGGCGATGACGTAGATGTCATACATGTCCTCGGGTAATTGAGCTGCTTGAGATTCAGGACGAGCTGCTCGATGACAGCGTGCTCGTTGTGCGCGGCAACGACGAGTGCAAACGTCTTGCGCGGCGTCTTGATCTTGACTTCTTTCTTGCGCCACATGCCGCAGAAGCCGATGACGAAGAAATAGAGCGTGAAGAGGAAGATCAGGATCTGCATTGGCACCATGATGATGTCAAAAGGATGTGTGAACAAAAACAATCAGCCTTTCTTTGCAAAACTTGCCAGCAGAGAATTGACGATGCCCAGGACCGCGTACGTCGAGAACAGAGCGACAGCGAGAGCCGCTAAGAGCGATGCGTGGCCGAGCCAGAGGATGGCGAGGAACAGGACGAGTGCGACAATCTTCGAGATAAGGTAGATGGGCTCTGCCCCATCGCCCTTGAAGTTCGGATAGTGAACGTGGCTGACCATGAGCCAGCCGACGAAGGCCATGACGATGGGATACGCGATGCCAAACGTCATCGGGTCGACGCCGAGCTCGACGAAGAGCAGCGTCGTCATTGCAACGATGTTGCCGCCTGCCGGGATGGCGAGGCCCATGAAGTAGCCGTGCACGACCGAGGCGTTGACGTTGAAGCGCGCGAGGCGCCACATGCCGCAGATTGCGAAGAAGATCGCGACGACGACACCGAGGAAGCCGTGGTTATGCAGCACAAAGGCCCAAGCGAGGAAGGCCGGCGCGATGCCGAAGGAGCCGAGGTCGCAGAGCGAGTCCATCTCCTTGCCCATCTCGCTGGCCACGCCGAAGAAGCGGGCTGTGCGGCCGTCAAGGCCATCCGCGACGAGCGCGAGCAGAATAAAGATCGAACCCCAGACGAGGTTCCCACTGTACGTGGAAAGGATCGAACACATGCCGAAGACGAGGTTCGATGAGGTACACATATTCGGTATTAACCTGCGATAGTCCATCAGTCTTTCATCCTCCCGATAATGGTTTTGCCACCCGTGACCTTCTGGCCCTTCTTGACCGTCACAGCGACGTCCTGCGGCATGACGACCTCAAGGCACGAGCCGAACTTGATCATGCCGTAGAGCTCTCCCTGCTCGAGCTTGTCGTCGAGCGTGACGTAAGAGACGATACGGCGGGCCAGGATGCCTGCGATCTGCTTGACCGTGATGCGCAGGTGGCCGTTCTCGATGCCGAGCAGGTGGTGTTCGTTCTCGAAGCCGACCGTGTCCTTGTAGGCGGGACGGAAGCGGCCGCAGTAGTACTTCTGCAGCTTGATCTCACCCTCGATTGGGCTGCGGTTGACATGCACGTTGAAGACCGACATGAAGATGACAATCTTGTTGCACGGCTCCTTGATGAAGCCGTCCTCATCCGTCTCGAGCGGCACGATGTCCGTGACTGTCCCGTCAGCCGGCGAGAGCACGACAGACGAGTCCTGCTCGATGTGGCGCTTCGGGTTGCGGAAGAAGTAGCAGAAATAGAGCATGAGGACGAATGGCACGCGCAACGGCTTCTTCTCGGAGAAGGACGAGCCGGGCATCATCGAGGAGATCCGCAAGGCGAAGCCGGACCTCTTGCTCGCGGCACTCGGCGTACCGAAACAGGA
>ENA-OQED01000955-OQED01000955.1-human-gut-metagenome-genome-assembly--contig:-NODE-955-length-11008-cov-1.949545_pt1 | contig 11008 bp, 11 predicted proteins | sample MGYA00242790_ERZ504625 | MGnify/ENA primary metagenome ERZ504625 (study PRJEB26092, sample SAMD00036345) | human gut metagenome | host: Homo sapiens | study: EMG produced TPA metagenomics assembly of...
GGAAGTCCGTGTCCTGGGAAGGCTGAGAGGGGTACGGCCGGCACGTCGGGGCGCAGGTGGCGGCCGAGCATGTGTCCTGCTGCGTCAGCAGATACGAGGAGAATTCCCTGTTGATGGGCAGGAAGGCCGGCACGGACAGCAGCAGGTGATCCTGGTAGAAGGGGATGGCCTCGTAGAGCGCCGCGTCGTAGATGCCGCTGTCGACGATGATGTCGAGTTCTTCGGTTGCGAGCTTGTTGAAGAGGTCGGCGGAATCGGATTCGGTGACGGAGAGCGCGATGTGCGGATGGCGGCTGCTGAAGGCCTCGATCATCGGCGGCAGGAAGCAGGACGCGAAGAAGTTCGTCCCGCCGAGCCGCAGGGTGCCGCTCTCGAGTCCGGCGAGGTCATCGCAGTAGCTCTTGAGGTCCCGCTTGATGCGGAAGATGCGCTCGGCTGCGTCGATGTAGGCGCGGCCGGCGTCTGTCAGCTGCAGCGGCGTGGTGCTGCGGTTGAAGATCGGCAGGCCGAGTTCGCGCTCGACCTTGCGCACGGAGGCCGAGAGGGCGGGCTGTGACACGAAGAGTTTGCGGGCGGCTGCGGAGAAGCTCTTTTCCTGCCAGACGGCGTAGACGTAATCCATTCCTTGCATGTGAATTAACCTCCTGATATGCCATAAAATATTTAGATGGATAATATACACTTATATGTATTTGTTTATAGGCTATCATAATGCTATGCTATTCACAAGAAGAAACGTTTAAGACGAGCGGGCGCGAGGGCGCTGCAGCATAGAGGAGTGGTCACGATGAAGAAGACGATTGGCATTATTGGCGGCATGGGCCCGATGGCGACGGTGGACCTCATGAAGAAGGTCATCCTCGCGACGGATGCGCGCGAGGATCAGGATCACATCCCCATCCTCGTCGACAACAACACGAATATCCCAGACCGCACGGCGGCCATCCTCGGCGAGGGCGAAGACCCGTTGCCGGAGCTTTTGAAGTCGGCAGACCGCCTGACGGCGGGCGGCGCGGACTTCCTGATCATGGGCTGCAATACGGCGCATTACTTCCTGCCGCGCATGATGCCGCACCTCAAGGTTCCATTCGTCAACATGATCGAGGAGACGGCGTCCTTCTGTGCGCGTGAGGGCTTCAAGAAGGTTGGCCTGCTCGCATCGGCCGGCACCTGCAAGTCGGGCATCTACCAGCGTGCGCTCGCCGAGGCCGGCGTCGAGGCGGTACAGCCCCAGGCGCGGCCGAAGAGGCCGTCCATGCGATGATCTACGACGGCGTCAAGGCGAGCAATCCGGATTTCGACACGACGGCGGTGCGTGAGGCGCTCGCCCCAGATGGCGAAGGATGGCTGCGAGGCCTTCGTGCTCGGCTGCACGGAAGTGCCGGTGGCCGTGGAGATGTATCACCTTGAGGGCAATTTCATCGATGCGACGGAAGTGCTCGCCGAGGCTGCTGTGCAGAAGGCCGGCGCCAAGGTCATCTCGCATCTGCCGCACAAGGCGTGACATGAGGGCATGACAAACGGAAAGAGGTTCCTTCGGGAACCTTTTTTTGGTGGCGGAGATTTGTCACGCTTTCCGAAAGCTGATATAATGATACTTTAGAAGAAATCATGAATCACGAAAACCTGCGCCGGGCCGGTCGGTGCCGTCGTTGGAATCATAATGGAGTGTGAGAACATTGTTGGATATCAAATTTGTGCGCGAACATCTCGACGAAGTCCGTCAGATGCTCAAGAACCGCTGCAACCCGCTGAACCTCGATGATTTTGAAGGTCTCGACAAGAAGCGCCGCGATCTCCTGCAGGAGTCTGAGGCGCTCAAGAGCCAGCGCAACACGGTCTCGAAGGAGATCAGTGTCATGAAGAAGAACAAGGAAGATGCCGAGGCGAAGATCCTCGAGATGCGCGCCGTCGGCGCCAAGATCTCGGAGCTCGACAAGGAGCTCAAGGACGTCGAGGCCCAGCTCCGCGACATCATGCTCCACATCCCGAACATGCCGCGCGAAGACGTGCCAATCGGCAAGGACGACACGGAGAACCCGGAGGTCCGCAAGTGGGGGGAGCCGACGAAGTTCGACTTCGAGCCGAAGGCGCACTGGGATCTCGGCACGGAGCTCGACATCCTCGACGCCGACCGCGCTGCCAAGGTCACGGGCGCGCGCTTCACGTTCTACAAGGGACTCGGCGCCCGCCTCGAGCGCGCCTGCATCAACTTCATGATGGACCTGCACGCCAACAAGCACGGCTACACGGAGATGCTCGCACCGTACATCGCCAACAAGGCGAGCATGACGGGTACGGGCCAGCTGCCGAAGTTTGCCGATGACATGTTCAAACTCGAGGGTCTCGACTACTACCTCGTGCCGACGGCTGAGGTGCCGACGACGAACTACCACCGCGATGAGATCCTCGACGGCAGCAAGCTGCCGGAGTACTACAGCTGCTACACGGCGTGCTTCCGCGCCGAGGCTGGCAGCGCCGGCCGCGATACGCGCGGCCTGATCCGCCAGCACCAGTTCAACAAGGTCGAGCTCATCAAGTTCGTCAAGCCGGAGACGAGCTGGCATGAACTCGACACGATGGTCGACGCTGCTGAGGACGTCCTGCGCCTCCTGGAGCTGCCGTACCACGTCGTCAAGCTCTGCACGGGCGACATGAGCTTCACGTCGGCGACGACGTACGACCTTGAAGTCTGGTTCCCGGCGCAGAACAAGTACCGCGAGATTTCCTCGTGCTCGAACTGCACGGACTACCAGGCGCGCCGCGCGAACATCAAGTTCCGCCGCGATGCCAAGAGCAAGCCGGAATTCGTCCACACGCTCAACGGCTCGGGTCTCGCTGTCGGCCGCACGGTCGCCGCGATTCTCGAGAACTACCAGCAGGAAGACGGCTCTGTCCGCATCCCGAAGGTTCTCGTACCGTACATGGGCGGCGTCGAAGTCATCAAGAAGCCGGAATGAGATAGCAAAATGCTGCACGCGATGCGTGCAGCATTTTTTGGTTCAGCGGTAATGCATGGCCTCGCGCTTGGCGAGCCGGTCGCAACGCTCGTTGAGCTCGACGCCGACGTGGCCCTTGACCCAGTGGAAGGTCACGTCGTGGCGGCTGTAGAGCGCGTCGAGCTCCTGCCAGAGGTCCTGGTTGAGCACGGGCTGGCCGTCGGCCTTCTTCCAGCCGCGGCGCTTCCAGCCCGCCATCCACTTCGTGATGCCGTTCTTTAGGTACTGGCTGTCGGTGTAGAGCGCGATCTTCGCGGGGGTCTTGGGGAAGGCAAGAGCCGCAATGGCAGCTGAGAGCTCCATGCGGTTGTTCGTCGTCGCGGGGCTGCCCTCGTGGAGCTCCGTGACTGTGCCCGTCGCGACCTCGCGGATGACGGCGGCCCAGCCGCCGGGACCGTCGGGGTTGCGCAGGCAGGAGCCATCGGTGTAGATGACGAAGTCCTGTTCGCTGTCGGGGCGGAGCGGCATCTGGACGGCCGCAGGGCGCGGGCAGGCCGGCTTGACGAGAGGCCGTGCCGGATGCGTCGGCTCTTTATGCGGGACATCGCTGCCTGCAAGCCAGGCGAGCGCTTCCTGTGCACTCGTGAAGCTCTTGTAGCGGGCCCCGGGGAATCCTGCCACCTGTTTCTGACATTCCGGCCAGTTCGTGAAGAGCCCGCAGGTGCGGCCGACACGTACGGCATATACTTTTTTCTGCATGATGTCCTCCCAATCGGTGATTTCTTTTATTATAAGAGATTTTTGCATAGAAAAGAATCAAAAATTTGCCGTTCAAATAGTAAACTTTTCTTTACTATTTCTGGATTGCTTGCTACAATCGTAATTATGGAGCTTTATGCACAAGTACTCCACAGGGAAAAAAGAAATGAGAAAGGAAGGGGGAGCTTCATGCTGCTTCGCATACTCAGCGCCATCGGCGCTTTCGTGCTGCGGCGCTTTGAGGAGCTCGGCACGATCATCATGCTCTACGGCGAGACGATCCGCGCGCTGCGCCACAAGCCGCGCCTGCGCCACATCCTCGCACAGATGTCGCATCTCGCGTCGATTCGCTGATGATCGTCAGCCTGACACTGCTCTTCACGGGCGTCGTCATCTCACTGCAGACGGCCGACGTCCTCATACGCTTCGGCGCGCAGGGCACGCTCGGCGGCATCGTCACGATCGCGATCGGCCGCGAGCTCGGCCCGGTGCTCGTCGCCGTCGTCTGCGCCGGCCGCGTCGGTTCTGCCATTACGGCGGAGATCGCGACGATGAAGGTCACGGAGCAGATAGACGCGCTGCGCGTCATGGCCGTGAGCCCTGTCGACTACCTCTTGGTGCCGCGCATGCTCGCCTGCATGATCGTCGTGCCGATCCTCACGGTCTTCGGCGACGTCATCGGCGTCTTCGGCGGCTGGCTTATCGCCGTGTTCTACAAGGGGCTGACGACGTACAGCTACATGAATTCCATCCACATCTTTGCGGAACTCTTTGACATGACGGGCGGCGTCATCAAGGCCATCTTCTTCGGCAATGTCATCGCGGTGCTCGGCTGCTACTACGGCCTGCACTGCCCCGACGGCGCGGAGGGTGTCGGCCGGGCGACGACGAAGACGGTCGTCGCCTCGATCATCGTCATCTTCCTCTTGAACGCCGTGCTGACGTTCCTGCTGTACTGATGGGGAGGATGGAGTATGATTGAATTCAAAGACGTGTGCATGCGCTTCGACGATAAGGAAGCGCTCAAGCACATCAGCCTGACGATACGGGACGGCGAGACGCTCGCCGTCATCGGCGGCTCCGGCTCTGGCAAGAGCACATTCCTGCGCCTGCTCATCGGCCTCATCAAGCCGACGAGCGGCAGATCCTCATCGACGGGCAGGACATCGTGCCGATGAGCGAGGCGGAACTCAACAAGGTCCGTCTCAAGATGGGCATGGTCTTCCAGTATTCGGCGCTCTTTGACTCGATGACCGTCGGCGAGAACGTCGCCTTCGGCCTGCGCGAGCACACGAAGCTCAGCGACGCGGACATCAAAGAGATCGTCCGCGAGAAGCTGCACCTCGTCGGGCTCGACGGCGTCGAGAACATGATGCCGAACGAACTCTCGGGCGGCATGAAGAAGCGCGTGAGCCTCGCGCGGGCCATCGCGGTCGAGCCCTCGATCATCTGCTACGATGAGCCGAGCTCAGGCCTCGACCCGCTGATGACCGAGAAGATTGACGAGCTCATCATCAACACACAGAAGGCTCTTTCGGTGACGAGCATCGTCGTCACGCACGACATGGCCAGCGCCTGCCGCATCTCGGATCGCATTGCGATGATCTACGAGGGCGAGCTCATCGCCATCGACATAGTCGAGCGCTTCAAGAAGATAGAGGACCCGCGCGTGCAGGCATTCTTCCGCACGCTGCGCACCGTCAAGACCGAAAAGGAGGATAAAATATGACGACAGAGGCAAAAGTAGGCGCGTTCACCGTTGTGGGTGTCGTGCTCTTCGTGGCGGTGGCCATGCTGCTCTCCGGCGTTTCCCCTGTCGGGACATAAGGGCTATACGCTCTACGCGGGCTTCAAGCAGGTCATCGGCGTCGAGCCGCAGTCGGTCGTGCGCCTCTCTGGCGTGCCGGTCGGCAAGGTCAAGAGCATCCGCAACGACGGCGGCGGCGTGACTGTCTCCCTCGACATCGACGGGAATGCCAAGATCCCGAAGGGCTCTGCCGTTACAGTCGCCTCGGCGGGTGTCATGGGTGAGAAGTTCATCAACATCCTGCCGAGCAAGGACCAGGGCATCTACCTCGGCGACGGCGACTACCTGATTGGCCAGGAGGAAGAGGGGCTCGATTCCCTGATGGATAAGGCGGGCGGCGTGCTGGACCAGGTCCAAGCACTGCTCGACTCGATGAACCAGGTCATGGGCAATCCGGACTTCCAGAAGAACTTCCTGCAGATGGCTGTCAACATACGCGACATGACGGCGCACATGGACGGCCTCGTCGCGGCGATGGAGCAGACGATGCGCGAGAATCAGGGCAACATCACGGGCATGCTCTCGAATCTCAATGCGGCATCTGCCGGCCTTAACCGCACGATGAACCAGGTCGAGGCGATGATGACGAATCTCGCCACGGTCGGCGCTGACCCGCAGACGGCCGAGAACCTGCGCCTGACGCTCGCGAACATCAAGGACACGAGCGACCGCATCGCGCACATCGCCGAGAATATGGACGGCGCCGTCGGCGACCCGCAGACGGCTGAGGACATCAAGACGACGATCCGCAATGCGCGGCAGATGTCCGAGAAAGCAGGAAATATGATGGGCAAGCTCGAAGATATCAAGGTCAAGCCATCGGCCGACCTGCTCTACAGCGGGGCGAAGGATGACTGGCAGGCGAACTTCAACGTGGATCTGGGGCCAGAGACGGGAAATTTTCTGCGGGCCGGACTCGATGACATCGGGGACGGCAACCGCGGGAACTTCGAAGTAGGCCGCCGCTCGGAGCGCTATGCCGTGCGCGGCGGCGTCATCAACGGCGATGTCGGAGTCGGCCTCGACGCCTATGCCGGCAAGCGCTTCGTCTTCTCGGTCGACGCCATGGACCCAAATGACCCGTCGCTGCGCCTCGGTGCGCAGTACGAGCTCAATGACGCCGGCACCTGGCTCATGGGCCAGTGGAATGATGTCAACGACAGCGACAAGCGCGCCGCCTACGTCGGCCTGCGCCAGTCGTTCTGACATACGGGTACACATTCTTTGTAATGATGCTCGAATGAAGATTTAAGAAAGACATGCTACATTTTCTCTGAGGAGGAACTGACTGTGAATAAGAAAAACCGCTTCTACAAGAAACTGACTGCCCTCATCGCCACGGGGCTCTTGACAGCCGCTGTCTCAGGCACGGCTCTCGCCGCTGACACCGTTCAGCTCGACCTGCACGACAGCGTGCAGATGGCACTCGAGAACAACCGCACAATCCGCCAGGCCCTGACGGATGTCGATACGGCCAAGTGGACGCTTTCGAAAGCGCGCCGCACGATGGGCCCGACGTTTTCCTGGAATACGACGGCCTACCGCATCGGCGGTGACACGTATGAGAAACAGATGATTGACGGCGGACAGTTCGGCAACAATCTGCAGCTTGGCATGCCGCTCTACAATGGCTCGGTCAAGGGCCAGATCAAGCAGGCGCGCTACGGCCTCAATGCGCAGGACCTCGCGCTCGAGGAGACGAAGCAGGCCATCCGCCTGCAGGCGACGTCGGACTACTACAACATCCTGCAGTGCCGCAACCTCATCGATGTCGACCAGGAGTCGGTCAACACGCTGCAGGAGCATCTCGACAACGTCAATGCACAGTACCGCGTCGGCACGGTCGCCAAGTCCGATGTACTCGCCTCGCAGGTCCAGCTCGCCAACGCGCAGCAGGCCCTCGTGACGGCGCAGAACAACTACGACATCGCGGTCTCGACGCTCAACAATGTCATCGGCCTGCCGACGGACACGGTGCTCGACATCCGCGACCAGCTCAAGTACACGAAGTACGACCTGACGCAGGATGACTGCACGAACTACGCGCTCGACAACCGCGCGGACGGCGCGGCGGCGCGCTATGCCGTCAAGATGGCGGAGGCTGCTGTCGAGACGGCCAAGGCCGGCTATCAGCCGACGGTCAACGCTGTGGCGACAAAGGCCATTGCAGGTGACAAGGAATTCAACAAAGACCACACGGAGACGTGGACGGCTGGTGTCAATGCTTCCTGGAATGTCTTTGACAACGGCCTGACGCAGGCTTCTATCAAGTCGGCCAACATGGCGCTCGCCAAGGCACAGGAAGAGGCCGCTCAGACGGATGACCAGATCCGCCTCGATGTGCGCACGGCCTATCTCGGTCTGCAGGCTGCCGAGAAGAACATCCAGACGACGTCCGTCGCCGTGACGCGCGCCGAGGAAGACTACAAGATCGCGCAGGTCCGCTACAGCGCCGGTGTCGGCACGAATCTCGACGTCATGGACGCCAACGAGAAGCTGACGACGGCCCGCACGAATTACTACACGGCCCTCTACAACTACAACACGAGTAAGGCATCGCTCGACAAGGCGATGGGCATCCCTGTTGACCTCGATGTCGTCAAGTACACGGAAGCAGAGCAGGCGGGCGCGACGGCTCCAAAGGCCCGCGAGGCGGCCAAGCTCAAGGATGATGCCGTCTTTGAGATGGAGCAGCTGCAGAAGCTCGAGAAGGCCAACGCAGCCGCTGAGGCAGCTACGGTGCAGGATACGGATCAGGCGGCTCAGACCGTTCAGAAGTCGGCCGATGCGGCAGAGAATCCTTCGGCTGCGACGGTCACGAGTGAGGCCGTCGCCTCGGATATGGCGCACTGAGCCTCGGACCAAAGTCCATACATCAATTCCATAGCAAGAAATCGCAAGAGTTTCGGAAGTGAATTTTGGGGAGATTGTCATGAAACGGAAAACCATCGGGATAGGTGTCGGCGTGCTCATGGGCGTGCTGATGCTGGTACTGGGCGGCATCTGGTATTACATACAGACCAGTGCGTTCATGGACAAGGTAGAGAGCACGGCTGCCACTGCTGCCAGTGAGGCGCTCGGCGTGCCCGTCTCCGTCGGCTCCATCAAGGTGAATTCGCTTCATGATCTCGAGATCCATGACCTTGCCATCTATGATAAGCAGGCGGAATGCATCGCCCAGGCCGACACGGCCCGGGTGGAGCTGCGCCTGCTTTCTGCATATCGCGACCCCGCGCACGCCGTCCAGTCGGTCACGCTCTCACATGTCAAGGCCAGCCTCGTCCAGCGTGAGGACGGCACTTGGAATGTCGAGGACATCGGGACGAAGAGTTCGGGCGAGGGCTCGTTCTTCGGCACGGTCAAGGTGGAGGACGGCGAGGCAACGGTCACGGCGCAGGGGCGCGAGGTCACAGCCAGCGCCATCGAGGGCTCGCTTGACTTCTCGGATTACCCCGTGCTGAAGCTCTCAGCCAAGGCGAACTGCCTCGATTCTTCTGTAGAAGTCTCGGGCACCTACCGCAAGGAGCGCCAGATCTTCAACGCGGAGCTCTCGGGGCTCGACGTCATGAACGTCCTGCCGCTGCTGCCGGACGGCACGCTGCCGGATGGCATCGAGGTCCTCGGCGGCACGGTGATGAAGGCCAAGGTCGCGGGCCAGTACATGGGCAGCCAGCTCTCCTTCTCGGGGCAGGCTGAGTACGAGGGCGGCTCCGTCAAGGTCAAGGAGACGCAGGTCGACGACATCCACGGCTTTATTTCCTTTACGGATGCGGAGGCGCTGCTCTCTGCCGATGCAGAGGCGGCCGGCCAGCAGGCCCATGTCAACGGCAAGGTCCGCTACGACACGGGGGCGCCGTATCTCGACCTTCACGTCGCTTCGGATTCCTTTGATCCTTCAAAGGTCCTCAAGGACATCCCCTACGAGGGCGCGGCAGCGGTCAAGGCGCATGTCACGGGCACGGCGGCTGACCCTGTCGCCGACGGCACGGTCCGTGTCGCTTCCGGCACGGCGGCGGGCATCCCGTTCGCGAATGCGCGCGCGCACGTCCGCTACGAGGACGGCCGCGTCTCGCTTCAGGATGTTGCGGTCAATGCCTTTGGCGGCACGGCGCGCGGCGAGGGCGTCTTCTCGCCGGCAGACCTCACGTACACGGCACACCTCGCGGCCAGTGACATCGATGTGCAGCAGGCAGCTGCCTACGTCCCGGAGCTCGCGGACCTCACGGGCCGCATCTCCTGCAACATGGGCATCTCCGGCAAGGGCTCGGACACGAGCGATTTGCAGGCGTACGGCAGTGCGGAGCTGAAGAATGGCGCCTACAAGGACCTGCCCATTGAGAGCCTCGCGGCCTCGTTCTTCGCGCAGGGCAAGGACATCACGATAGACTACGCGAGCCTCAATCTGCCGCACCGCTCGACTCTCGGCATCGAGGGCAAGGTGAAGGATGGCAGCAGTCTCGACCTCGCGTTCTACGGCGGCCATGTCGACCTCTCGCTCGTGCGGACACTGATCCCTGAGGCCGATGTCACGGGCTTCGGCGATTTCGAGGGCACGGTACAGGGCGACATCACGGATCCGGCCGTGAACTTCAAGTTCACGGCGATGAACGGCAGCCTCTTCAAGCAGCCGTACGACAGCCTGAAGTTCAACGCCGGCGGCAGCCTCGACGGCGTGACGATTGAGGAGTTCTCGCTCGTCAAGGATGGCAAGCAGACCTGGTACGTCGACGGCTCCGTCGGCCTGACGGGCGAGCGGCGCATCGACATGCGCATCGACACGGTCGGCGCGCGCATGGAGGACATCGCGGCCTTTGCTTTCCCCGACCAGCCGATCACAGGCAACGTCGACAATACGATCAAGATCACGGGCACGCTTGACCACCCGAATGCCGTCGGCTACATCCACTTCTACCGCGGCAGCTACAACGGTATCCTGCTCTCGGGCATGGACGGCGACTACTTCATGGAGGACGGCTTCACGCGCCTGCAGGACTTCCACGTCTTCTCGCCGATGGTCGACATGGACCTCAACGGCACGGTCGACCGCAACTGGAACCTCGACATGGTCGCGAGCGTCCACGAGATCAACATGGAGCGCTTTGCAAACAAGTTCCCGTACCCGGTCAGCGGCAAGGGCACCTTCGCCGGCGAGATCGGCGGCACACTGATGGCCCCGACGTTCCACGGCATCCTGACGTCTCCCTCCATCACGCTCAACGACCAGACGATCACGGACATCCGCGGCATGGTCGATTACGAAGACAGCGTCGTCAGCGTCAGTCAGTTCGGCTTCCGCCAGGGCGGCGGCAGCTATCAGGCGGCGCTCTCCATCAACGTCGACACGCACGACGCGGATGGCACAATCAAGGTCCAGGACGGCGACATCAATGCCATCACGGCAATCGGCAACTTCAAGAACGACATCGTCACCGGCAAACTCAGCAGCGACATCCAGGTCGGCGGCACATACGACAACCCGGAGCTCACCGTCATCGGCCGGCTG
>ENA-OQED01000956-OQED01000956.1-human-gut-metagenome-genome-assembly--contig:-NODE-956-length-10997-cov-1.306256_pt1 | contig 10997 bp, 12 predicted proteins | sample MGYA00242790_ERZ504625 | MGnify/ENA primary metagenome ERZ504625 (study PRJEB26092, sample SAMD00036345) | human gut metagenome | host: Homo sapiens | study: EMG produced TPA metagenomics assembly of...
AAAATAAAAAAACGCTATATTTTTATTCATACAAATAAAACCCCGATCTGAATTGTCACCTGTGTACAATCCAGATCGGGATTCTTCTCCCCTTCGGATGCTGCGCCTCAGTTCAGCCGCAAGAAGCTGCGCGCCGGGATGGTAACGCCATTGACCGTTGCTTCTGTTTCGCCATAATTCACATAGACCAGCGAAGAAGAATCATACTCTGTGCAGTAAACATTCTCCTGCACCATGCTATGCTTCGTCATGCGGGCGCCACGCAGATCCGCCAGAGCTTGGTCTGCCTGCTGATAATAATCTGCCGCCTGCGCAAGAGAGTCGGCATAGTAAACCTCTGGTGCGGCTTTGGCTCCCTCTTTCGCCTCCAGATCTTCGTAAGACCATGTGAAGCTGGGGCAGGCGCCATATTCAATTGAACGGAGCATCTGCGTTTCCGGATCCTCCGCAAGGTTGATCGAACCGCCTGAATAATCCATCATGCCATGCAGGAGCATCTGAATAAACGGAATTGTTTCATAAGCGGCATCTTGCTGAACGGTAGAAGTGAGCGGCAGATTCGTAACGATATCTGCATTTTTGAGCAGATAGAAATTGCCCGTATCGACCATCAGCTTCCGGTTGGCGCCGAGGGATTCGCCCTGTTTGGCAAGCTGCTGAGCAGCCGCCTGCCTGCTTGTAAACTCTTTGTTAAAGTTGGAATACAAAAGCTGCCCGGCATCGCCGATGCAATAGCCCGTCAAGGTAACTTTCCGGGTGTTTATCATAAATTCCCGCGCCGCAGCCTCCAGCGACTTCAGGCTTCGCAACCCACGCTGGAAGGATTGCGGGCCTACATAGGCGGCAAACGGATTCTCCCTGGCAGCCGTAATCGCATCGCCCTTAATCCCATAAGCGGTGTTACTCGCAGAAAAGGAATCGCGCATATTGGTGGAAAGCAGGTCAGCCGCCAAAAACAGCTGTAGCTTTTGAATGGACATGCTCTCATAAAGATCATTAAACCGCATCTTGCCGCCTAACGAAATCAAAAGCTTAGCATCGGTGGCTTGCTTCTGGTTAAAGCCTCCCGTCAAAGCGCCTTGATAGCAAAGGTTGATTTGATCAATCCCTTTTGCCTTCATCTGCACCAGCAGATCTTCCGCCTGCTCAAAAGTGGCAAGCTTTTCGGAGGTGCTCATCCGGCCATCCTTTTTCGGCATGCTTCCGGTCAGGTTCAGCGTCAGCGGCAGCCCTGTTTCCTCAACCGTCCGAGTGGATAGCACCGCATCCCGAATCAACTGCTCCCGCACAGCCAGCGCCATGCCGGAATAGGATGCGTTATCGCCGGAAAGGAAGCGGTAGCATAGCTTGAGGCCGCCGTCATAGCCAGCCGTGCCGACATATTGCGCAATCCCATCCTCCGTTTTTTCCTGTGCAAACGGGGTGATCGCAAACTGCGCGCCAACCTGATAGTAGCCGGTTTCTCCCCCGGCACTGCCCGGCAGAGATTGTTGCCAGCGCATCCCCCTGCTCAATGAGCACAGCAAATGCGCTGGAGCCTTGCTTTACGCCAAATGCAGGCACTAGGGCGGAATAAACGCCCTCCTGCGCAGGCAAAGCCGCATCCTGACCATAAACCGCAAAGCGCAGGGTATCCTGGTTTTGGGTTTCCTGCCCTGTCCGAATCAACGCGCCGCTACCATCCGGCACTAGAAGAAAATCCTCTGCTGCGCCCTGCGTGGAAGCGCCGAAATACTCAAGCAGCCCCAGCTTTAGCACCTTGGCCTCACTCTTTGCCTCAATGAGAGGCTTGCAATCCACCTGCGCGAAGAAGCTGCCATCCTCCAAGGTATAAGTCACAGAAACGTCAAAGGCGATATCTGTCGCCGACCGATCCCCTGCCGCCTTCTTTGCCGTTTTTTCATCAACGGCGATCCTATAGGAAACCTCAGGCCGTTATCTATCAGCTCATAAGATGCGGTGCCGAAGGCCACGCTGTTGTCTTGGCTGTTGAGAGAATAATGCTTCCCGCCCTGGAGCACCTCAAGGGATACCACCGCGGCGCGGTTTTCCTCCTTGCCGTTATCCTGCTGCGGCAGTGCATACCACATTTTATTTTGGGAGGTTTCCTTCACCGCCACCGCATAGGTCGTTTCATCAATATACAGCTCAATCAGGCCGGATTGTGCAATCTGCTTGAGTGATGTGGAAGCAGTGTGCAACTCGCGCCCGGCCTGGGCCGGCGCTACTGTCTGCACCTCTTTCTCCTGATACACTGTGCGCGTAACGGTTTTCGCCACCCTCCCGCCGCACGCTGTCAGGGAAAGCAGCAAACTGCCCGCCAGCATCACACAGGCCGTCCGTTTCCAAATTTTAAAACCACTCCGCGCCTTTGAGGCCGGATGTGATAAATCAAAAAGCTTCATAGCCATTTCTCCTTTTGGTCGGCAACAACGCCCGCAAGATCCAAATTCTGCCCTTATCGAAGGCAAACGCAGCCACGTGGCAAACAGTTATGTCTTCTGCGTAGGCTGCGAATCAGATGGAAACTCCTTCTCATACCGGCAGAGGCAGTCCGAAATGATCTGCTGCGCCGTCTGCGCGCCCTTCACGCTTTCCAGTGCAGTCGCCTTGCCCTCCAGCGTTTTATAAACGGAGAAGAAATGCGTCATCTCTGTGGAAACATGCTCCGGCAGCGCGCCAATATCCCGGTAGCCGTTATATGTCGGGTCGTCAAAGGGAATCGCAATGATCTTCTCATCCTTATAGCCCTCGTCCTCCATAATAATCACGCCGATTGGGTAGCAGGTGACGAGCGTCATCGGAACAACCTGCTCCGAACAAAGCACCAGTACATCCAGCGGATCATGGTCAGCGGCATAGGTGCGCGGGATAAAGCCATAGTTCGCCGGGTAATGCGTGGAGGTATACAGGATGCGATCCATGCGCAGAAGGCCCGTTTCCTTATCCATTTCATACTTTACCTTGCTGCCCTTGGGGATTTCAATCACCGCTGTAAAGCGTTCCGGACGGATACGTTCCACTGATATATCATGCCAAATATTCAAACAAATTCCTCCTGAGCTGTATTTAGAAAGCCTTAAGCCCATCACGACAATGGAGCCAAACGCCGCCGTTCCTATCCTTTGAAAGCCGTATTTTTTATAGAAATTGACACCCTTTTTATTTGTTGATCCGACGCTTAACATCAGCCCCCTCGTAGTTTGCCCGGCCAAAGAGGCCGTCAGTGTATTCACGAGCTGATGCCCAATGCCCATACGCTGATAAGCATCCAGAATGTCGATATGCATATGCGCCGGATACTGCCCGGCATATCGGCCGGCAATCCGGAGATCCATTCGCGCCAGAGCAGCACGCAAAATACTGCGCGCTTGAATTAGGGGCAAATAGCTTTTGCGGAACCGCGCTTGATATGCTTGATAATCCTTGCTGCACAGAATATATCCAACCGGCGTATCGGTTTTATCCACTGCTACAAAACACGCCTCCGGCTCCTGCTCCAGATAATAATCGCAATATTGCAGCAAAAGCGGCTCTTTCTGACGCTGTGTTTCAACCGGCAGGCCGCTCGTTGCAATGCAAATGCCCCGCACCGCCTGTTTATCCTTCTGTTGATAGGGGCGAATCCCAATCTGCTGCGTGCGCTCTTCTATTCCCATCGTTAGGCCTCCCCACTCAAATGCCGCACCATATCGACATGCGGGATATGGACATCCATATAAACAGGCTCCCCACAGGTGTGAAAGCCAAATTTCTCATAAAACCCCTGTGCCTGCACCTGCGCGCCGATATGAAGCTCACGCGCTCCCAGCTCCTCCGCTTTTTTGAGGAGCTCTTCCATGAGGCGTGCACCAAGATGCTGCTTGCGGTATTCCCGCAGCACGGCAATCCGCCCAGGCTTCAGCACGCCGGGAGAAAGCGTTACCAAACGCGCCGCCGCCACAGGCGACGCCCCATCGAACAAGGTCAGATGCCACGCACCGCTATCCAGCTCGTCGAATTCCAGATCTTTCGGATAACCCTGCTCCGCCACAAACACTGCCAAACGCACTTGAGCCGCCTGGCTATATTCCTCCCCGGGCGCGCTCCACTTTGCTTTGATCAAACAAACACTCCCCGTCGCCTGAAATAGCCCTGCCTCGGCCAGCCCGAAGCGGGATTGATCTGCTTGCTGCTAGTATAGCATACCGTCGGGCGCGCTTCAAGAAAAAAACACTCCTGCGCACGGAAGAATCCGCACATAGGAGCGTTTTAGCCATTCAATCAGCGCTTGCCTTGCAGTCCTGTAAAAATTCCTTTGCGGCACGAACGGCAATATATTCCAGATCCTCTCGGCAATAACGCCCGATTTCGTGCGGCGGCCTTTGGCGGTAATTCGCCTCATAAATCCGCACAAGCCCCATCTGGCACGCCAGTGTGGAGCGATCACCCTGAACGCCTCCAGCGATTGCGATCACCGGCGTGTGCGGCGCATGCTTTGCCACACCCCAAGGCACTTTCCCCTGCATGCTTTGCTCATCGATGCGGCCTTCCCCGGTGACAACGAGCGAAGAACGCAGGGCGAGCGCATCAAACCCCGCCTCGCAAAGCAATGTTTCTACCCCGCCGGCCAGATGCGCGCCGAGCATTGCACACAGGCCGCCCGCAAGGCCGCCTGCTGCGCCCGCGCCCACAAGGCTCCGAATATCGCTGCCCGTATAGCGCAGCAGCGTCTGTGCAAAGGCTCTGAGCGCGTTATCCAGCGTTTGCACCTGCTTAGGCAAAGCGCCCTTCTGCGGGGCAAACACAAACGCCGCTCCCTGCGCGCCATATAGCGGGCTTTTCACATCGCATAGAACGGTCACATCCGCTTCCCGAAGCCGCTCATCCAGCCCATCCAAATTGATGCAGGCCACCCTGCTCAGCCCGCAGCCCATAGGCGGCACTTCCTCGCCCGTTTTATCCGTGAAGCGGGCGCCGAGTGCCGTCAGGCAGCCAATTCCACCGTCCGTCGTCGCACTGCCGCCCGCCCCAACGCGGATTTGCGGCAGCCGGCATCCAGTGCGGCACGGATCAGCTCCCCCACGCCGAAGGTGGTGGTATACATTGGGTTAGCATCCTTCCCTGCGAGCGGAAGGCCGGCGGCGGCCGCCATTTCCAGGATGGCTGTGCCATCCTTCAAAATGCCGAAGGAAGCGTTATGCATGGCAAACAGCGGGCCATGCACCCGCACAGTTTTGCGCTCTCCTCCCAAGGCAGATAAAAAAGCGTCTACCGTCCCTTCCCCGCCGTCTGCCATGGGCAGACAGCAGATCTCAAGCGCTGAATCTACTTGCAGGAACGCTTTACGGATAATGCGGCACACTTCGATGGCGGTCATAGTGCCTTTGAAGGAATCCGGAGCAATCACAATACGTTTTTTTTGATCGCGCATCAACTGCCATCCCTCCTGACAAAATGACATATGGAGAAGGGGGAGCTGCACCTCCCGATCTTCCATTTGCTACCATCAGAATAGCATACTAGAAAAGATCGTGCAAGACCAAATTTCCATTGATCCGACAAAATAATACCGGAATTTAAAAATTTCGCGAGGGCCGTTGCAGCAGCCCCCGCCTCTATCTGATTATTCAAACAAAAAATTGAACACGCAGGGAATTTAGGAAACCGTCACCGGGCATGTAATCGGCGCGCTTTCCTTGCCGAAAGACTCCTGCGCGTAGATCGTTGCCGTATAGCTGCCGGCAGGCACCGCTTTTAATGCGTCCGCAAGATTCAGCTGCACCGACTTTGACATTTTTCCGATTCCCGCATAGAAATCGCTGATATAAATCAGCTCCTCCTTCAGATCTTCCCCTTCACCAAAGGAGACGGCCTTTCCGTTGGAATCAGAAAGCACGATTCGATAAGAATGAACGAAATCCTCATGCGTAGCCGCAGGGAAGGTTAGCAGCTGCCGTTCCCCTTCCTTGCTGAAGGCGGCCTTTGCATCCTGCGGCCAAGCGGGCGCTTTGCGCTGCTGCGCACGCGCCTGATCGGTATAAGAAACTGCGTTTGATCAATCGGGAGCGGTATCACCCAAGGCTCCTTCTCCTCCTGGCCCCCCAGCCACGCTATAGCGGCGGATCGTGATCTGGTTGTCCGCAATCTCCATAATCATGCACATGGGATTCGCCTCCACATCGCCCGGCTCTTCCAACAACGCGCCTTCCTCAAAATCCGTATAGGAGAGGGATTGCGTATTGATCGCCGTATAAGAGGTTTGAGAAATGGAGCGTTCATCAAGAATGGAGGCGTGCGTGTGCCCTGAAATGGAGATCACCTGCGGATATTTCGCAAATAGCGCATCCAGTTTGGAGTCACCGTAGTCGTCGCTGGTGTAGACCGTATCCTTCGGGTTGTTGTGCGTAATGACAAACACAGGCCGGCTGGGCGCGGCGGCAATCGCCTTTTGGATCTCTTCTTCAGCCCATTCGAGTTTGCCCTCGTATGCGTCATCCTCCATGCTGCCGTTGACCGGGCTCAGGCCGATAAAATGATAGCCGTTTAACACTTTGTGGGACCATGGCGATTCACCGGTATACTTCTCCATCCGGCGGCGCATCTTGCCCTTGAACGGGATCTCCCAGCACTTGACGAAATCGCTGAGCCAATAATCGTGGTTGCCCATGATGAACAGCTTCATCGGGCTGCTGTTACCTGGATAAACGCCTTCATAAATATCTTTAAAATTTTGGTAAGCATCCGCCAGGCCTACATCCGTGTAGTCGCCCGCATGGATGAGCATATGAATCTCCTTCTGCTTGAGAAGTTCCAACGCGCCTTTGAGGTAGCTGTCATAAACGTCAGACCCACCTTTGGGGGCCAGCTGGGTATCACTGATGATCCCCACGCGCAAAACTTGTGTATCCACTGTTTTTTCCTCCTGTATCGGTTTCGGCGAGCAGCCTCCCATTCCCGCACAAAGAAGGCCGGCGAGTGCCAGACTAATCAGTTTGATCAGTCCGGCTCCGGCAACCCATTTTTTCTTCATTTGTTTCCTCCCTATTTCATGCTATTGGCAGCATGATTGAACCGCTTGCTTATATTCGTCGTAGGTCATGAATAAATTCAAAATCTGGACCAGCGCATTGGAAGAAAGGTGCTCCGGCAGATGAAGCTGCGAAAGCAGCTTTTTCTTTAGCGCCTTGCTGTTTGGGCGGCCGCTTAGGCCATCCTCATATAAGTCGTTTTTCGTAATTTTACGCCCGGGCTCTACCGCCTCTTCACAGGTAATCCCCGCGCGCTCCAGGCTCTCCATCAGGATTTTAGAGGGAATCCCCTCCACGCCCAGCTTTCCCTCCTGCGAGGGCGCGCTTTTGCGCTTCTCCTTGCCGATGATATCCGGGATATAAGCATGGATCACCTTATCCTGCGGCAGACTCCCGCCAATATAGGAGCGGATTTTAAAACCCGCAGAATCACTATCCGTAAGGATAACAATTCCCCTGGTCTGCGCCAGTCGGCGAATCAGCGCCATCTTTTCTTTATTTTTAAAATACCGAACCCATCGGTTTGAATAATCACTGTGTCGAGCAGGGAGGACAGCTTGATCTTATCATACTTCCCCTCCACGATCACAGCTTGTTTGATACGGATCATGATTGCAGGACCATCCTTTTTCTCTGAACCCTTTGCATGAGCGGGCAGGGGGCAGCCGCGATTTGTGCCCTCATCCACTGGCGACACATTGCAGCCGGAGCATCGCCTCTTCCAGCACAAGCCGTTTCTCAGCCCGTGTGCTTTTGAGCGCCTCGTCCGCTTCGCTCAATATGTCGAGGCACGTCCCAAGCTGGGCAAGCGTCAGGTGGGAAGCATCCTGCGCGGCATACCGCAGCCGGAACTCCCGGCCTTTGTAATTGAATGCTTGCGCCACGGCCTCCACACGCTCCCCGGAGGCGAGAGCCGCCTTAGCGCGATACATATCGACATAGGAGGAAATCAGCGCGCCGGCGATCATAACCGGCTCCGTTTTCTGCGCAAATAGCGCATCCAGCATCCCGTAGGCATCGGCATATTTACCGCGCAAAAGTGCTTTGACCATATCAAAGGCCGTTGCCTCCACGCTTTTAATGCACACGGCGTCGATATCCCTTTGCGTAATCTCCCGCCCCGCCGCATAGGCGCAGAGTTTATCGAGCTCGTTGATCAGGAGGTTCAGATCGCTGCCGGAATAGGCGACAAGGTAGGAAGCCGCCTCCAACGGCAAGCTTCCGCCGCGCTTTTTTGCACTCGCACAAAGCTGGCGCGTGAGCTCCACGCTGGTACGGCGGCTGAGGCGGACGGCAGCACCGCTCTTTGCAAACAGCTTGATAATCCCCTGCCAATCTTTATTCTGCTTAGGGGCCACCTCGACCGTATCCATCCAAAACACCACAGAGCAGGTGCCCGGCGGATTTGAGAGAAAGGCCTCCAACTTTTCCCGCTGTGCACCTTTGAGCGCCTCAGGTCAAAATCCCGCACGAGCACACAGGTGCGCTCCGCCATCATGGGCAGTTGCTCCGCCGCGTCGGCAATTTCGTCCAATGAGGTCTCCTTGCCCTCCAACTTGTGCAGATTGAATGTTTCAAACCCTTTGGCAACCGATTTTTCCGCAATCAGCCCCGCGTAATACTGCTTTAAAAACGCCTCTTCCCCATATAGCAGATATACGGGTGAAAACATGCCGTTGGCAATCTGCTTTTTGAGCTCTTTCTCAGTGATTTCCGCCATCGTTCAACCCTCCTTCGATTTTAATTGCTCAAGGCAGCCGTTTGATATCCAGACTTTTCGCACCATCCGTCCGAATACGCAACGCGCCTTTCCCGCCTGTGGCAAAGGCCTTTCTGCCATTTTGGGCGTATGCGCGCGCCGTGTTCCATACACGGTCGCCCTCGCCGGAAAACAGAGTCACCCCCGCATGAAGCCTTTCGGCCCCTGCGCGCGGCAAAAGGCCACCGGCGCGCAGATCCAACCTTCCGGCAGCCGGGATACATCGCCGCCTGGGCAGAAAGAAAGGAAAAATCGCTGCGTTCCAATCTCCAACAGGGCGCAGGAAAGCGTACCCTGCGTGATATATTCCAGCGTAACGTCGTCCCACAACCGCACCCGGCCCGCTCCCGCAGCTATTACATGCGTGCCATCCGGCAGCTCATGAACCGTTTCGGCGCAAACAACCGTTTTGGCCGGAACAGTCTCCAGAAGCTGACCGGCAGCGGAAGCCTCCGTCTGTGCGGCACGGGGTAAAAACAATAGATCCAACGCATCAATATTCTGCGATTGCAGCACCGCGGCCACCTGCGCCGCAGCATCGTAATCGCCGCCACATCCGATCACAGCAGCCCGGCGCCCGCGGGTCAGCACAATTGCCGTGCCGTTGCCCACATCCGCCAGCGTGATGGCCGTCAGGTTGCGTCCCATTAAGGTGTAAGAAAAAATACCTGCCAAAAGCGCAAAGGCGCAACACAGCGCCGCCAACCGGGCGAGATGTTTCGTCCGATTCCGGTCAAGCAATACGATTGCAAATAACACCGCCGATCCAGCGAGCCATAGCGCCGGAGCGCCCGGCTCCAGCGAAACGCTTGCGAACGGAAGCTTAGAAAGCAGGGCCGTCCCACCCAACAAATATTGGGAAAGCAAGCCGCCGATCAATGCAAATGGATAGGCGAGGAATGAAAAAATCCACGCATGCGAAAACGCTGCGCACAGGCCGGCGCAGAGCATCGCCGCCCCGCCTGCATTAACAAACAGCAGGTTGGCGAGAGGCGCAATCAGAGAAACCTGCCCAAGCGCCAAGATACTCACCGGCAGCGTAAACACAATGGCAGAGAGCGTGACCGCCAAAAGCCCTGCCAGCCCCTTGCATGCTTTGCGCAGGAATCCGGCAGGCATCTGTTGCGCCGGGCGCTCCAGCACACGCGCAAAAGGCTTTTGCAGCAGCAGAATCCCGGCGGTTGCGCTGAAGGAAAGCAACATGCGAGGTCCGCCGCGGCAAAGGGATTGGCAAACAAGATCACCAGCGCTGCAAGGCCGAGCGAATTAAGGGAATCCGGCTCCCGCCGCAAGAGAAAACCACCCAGATATAAAAGCATCATGATCCCTGCCCGCGTGACAGACGGGGAAAAACCGGCCAGCCCCATGAAAAATAGGACAAATCCCATCGAGCAGGCAGCCGACACACGGCGGCTCCATTTTAGCTTTTGCAGCATGCGAAAAAGGAACATCGCCCACAACGACGTATGCAGGCCCGATACAGCCAGCAGATGTGAAACGCCGCAGATACGAAAATTCCGGATGGCAGTTTCCGAAACAGGAGCCGTCTCCCCCAGCAGCATCCCGCCCAGGAGCTTCCCTTCTTCCCCTGGCAAATACCGATTGAGAGCAGCCAGCATCCCTTTGCGCATTTCCAGCAGGCGGCAGGCAAGAGAAACATTTTCTCGCGGCGTCACCGTGATGGGCTCATAGGTGCTGCCGCGCAGAAAAATCCCTTTCGCCCGGTAAGAGCGGCGCGCGGCCTCGCTTTCGCCCAACGCATCGATCCGCAGGGTTGCTTCTACCGTATCATACGGCTCGGCGGGAAGCGGCGTTTTCCCGGAATAGCGCAGCCGAAAGCGCACCTTTTCCCCGCCCGCCTTTGTCACAAGCAGGATGGTGTAATGCCTGCCATTCCGGCTTTCCGTCAAAGAAACCACCTGCGCGGTGATCGGCAGCGTCTTTCCCGCAAAGGATTCGACCGGCTCCAGCACGAGCTTTGTCTGCGCCCCGATAAGCAGGCTTGCTGCCAGCACGGACAGGCACACCGCCTCAAGCAACCGCTCCCTGCGCACCCTTGGAATGCATAAAAACAGCAACAGAAGGCAGAGGGATACAAGCCCTCCCGCGATTGCGGCCCACAGGCCGTAAATGCAGAAGAGGATCAGCGCGCTGAAAAACGACAAGCCCACCCAGCCATCGGCCGTTTCATCCCGCCATCAGCTCCTGTCCGGATTCAAGCAAAGCAT
>ENA-OQED01000957-OQED01000957.1-human-gut-metagenome-genome-assembly--contig:-NODE-957-length-10996-cov-1.157880_pt1 | contig 10996 bp, 11 predicted proteins | sample MGYA00242790_ERZ504625 | MGnify/ENA primary metagenome ERZ504625 (study PRJEB26092, sample SAMD00036345) | human gut metagenome | host: Homo sapiens | study: EMG produced TPA metagenomics assembly of...
CATCTGAGCGAGCAGTGCGTTTTTACTCCCGGCAGGGCCGGAGCGCAAAAACACTCGTTAGGGCGTGCCCTAAAACCCCTGAAAGAAAAAAACTATGAAAGTGAGGACAACACAATGAGAAAATTGGATTTTACTTTACCCACGCTGGACGACCTGTTCTCCACGCAGGCGGAGCGGGACGATGCCAAGCTGGAGCGGGTGCGGAACATTCCGCTGGCCGAGCTGCACCCGTTCAAGGGTCACCCCTTCAAGGTGCAGAACAACGAGGAGATGCAGCAAATGATCGAGAGCATCCGCAAGGTGGGAGCCATCACCCCGGCGCTGGCAAGGCCGCTGCCGGACGGCGGTTACGAGCTGATCTCCGGCCACCGGCGACTGGCGGCGTGTCAGGTGTTGGGCGTCGAGACGATGCCCGTCATCGTCCGGGAGCTGTCTGACGATGAAGCGGTGATCGCAATGGTGGACGCCAATTTGCAGCGGGAGACCATCCTGCCCAGCGAAAAGGCGTTCGCCTACAAGATGAAGCTGGATGCCATCAAGCATCAAGGTGTCACTTCTGCCCAAGTTGGGCAGAAGCTGCTCAGTGTAGAAAAAGTAGCTGACGATGCCGGCGAAAGCCGTAATCAAATTAAAAGATATATTCGCCTGACCTACCTGATTCCCGAACTGCTTTCGATGGTGGACGACGGCAAGATCGCCTTCAACCCGGCGGTGGAGCTTTCCTACTTAGACTCGTATCAGCAGCGGGCGGTGCTGGACGCGATGGCGCTGAACGACTGCACCCCGTCCCACGCCCAGAGCATCCGCCTGAAAAAGCTGGCGCAGGAGGGCTTGCTGGATGACCAGATAGTCTACGCCGTGCTGGCGGAGACGAAGCCCAACCAGCAGGAGCAGCTGAAATTCAAACGGGAGGAGCTGCGGAAATACTTCCCCTCCGGCTACACCGAGGAGCAGATGCGCCGGGACATCATCAAGGGGCTGGAATTACTGAAGCGGCAGAGAGAACGGAACCGGGATGCCCGCTGATTCGTATTGATGCGGCTGTAATCAAACAAATCGCAGAATAGAGAGAACCCCAAACCGATGGTATACTGATGCTGTCGGTTTGGAGTTCTGTTCTGCAAATACAAAGGACAGGAGGAGATGAAATTGGTAGCAGGACATCTGACATTGAAAAACGGCAGGTATTACGCCGTGCTGAACTATAGAAACGCCGGAGGGCAGCGGAAAACGAAATGGATCGCACTGGGGCTTCCCGAAAAGGGCAACAAGCGCCAAAGCCGAAGCCGAGCTTGCAAAGCTCCGGGCGGAGTTTGAGCCGCCCAAAGAGGTGGGCGACCTGAGCAGCGATATGCTGTTTGCCGATTATCTGCTGGAATGGCGTGGAAATTGCCAAAGGGCGGCTGGCTGTGGCAACATACAGTTCTTACGCCGCAATGATCAAGATGCCAGTCGGACCGTACTTCCGCCAGAGGAATCTGACCTTGCGGGAGCTGGAAGCCAGACACTTGCAGATGTTTTATTCCGAAATGCTCAGAAAGGTAAAACCGAATACGGTCATCCACTATCACGCGATTATCCACTCGGCGCTGAAATATGCGGTCAAGACCGATATGCTGATCCAGAATGTGGCGGACAAAGTGGACCGGCCCAGAAAAAACAGCTTTCAGCCGGTTTTCCTTTCGGCAGAGGAAATGCAGAAGATGTTTGAAGCTCTCCGGGGCACCAAGCTGGAGCTGCCGGTGCTGGTGGCCGCTTTTTATGGATTCCGTCGGGGTGAAGTGTTGGGATTGAAGTGGGACGCCATCGACTTTGAGCGTGGAACGATTTCAGTCATACGAACCGTTACGACCATTACTCTTGATGGCAAGCAGGCGGAAATTGAACAGCAGTCCGCCAAGACCAAGTCCAGTCTGCGCACCCTGCCGCTCATCGGCACTTCCGGGGAATACTTTATGCAGGTGAAAGAGGCGCAGGAACTGAACAAGCAGGTCTGCGGCAACTGCTACAACTATGAATACGATGGCTTTGTATTCGTGGATGAGTTGGGCGAGCGGATGCGGGTGGAATACCTGACCAACGCATTTCCGAAATTTCTGGAGAGTCACGGTTTGCGCCGGATGCGCTTTCACGATCTGCGTCACCCGTATGTCAAGCACACGACAAAATTTTTAGCTTGCGCTTGATGGATTTTCAAGCGCAGGCTTATCCTGATGCTCGGCGAAAAACTCGCGGAGCTTGTCAGCTTCATCGGGGAGGACAAAGCCAAAGCCCTGTCCGTCCACTCTGCAATAGAAAGCGATTTTCATGACTGCCACCTCAATCAAAAATGTCCTGGATTTTGTATGCGATCTCGATGCGCTTATCGGGATATACCAGCACCCGGTCGATCAGCAGCTCGGCCAGCTCGGTGGTCAGCGTGTCCGCATCGAAAATCGCCTTGGACGCTTCCTTGCGGCTGTCCTGCCGTGCCTGTTCGTCCTGCTTCTGTTTCGCCTGTGCCAATACTGCGGCATAGGCGTTTTTTGTTTTCAGCAGCAGCTCGTTACACGCGGCCTTTTCCGCCTTGTAGGTGTTCAGGTCAATCTCGCCCATAAGATAGTGTTCGTAAAGTGTGCGCTTGCCGTCTTGCAGCGTCTCGATCTGCTGCTCATATTCGGCGCGTTCCGGTACGGAGGCATCCACCCGGAGCGAACCGTCCGGGGCAAACGGTGCGGCGGCTTCCATCTGCTTTTTCAGCGTCAGGAATACCGCTTGTTCCAGCTCTGCGGCGTTCAGACGCATCTTGTGGCAGCGGCTTTCTACGTCCGCCTCGGAATGGCGGCAGTAATAATACGAGGTTTTCTGCATGGTGCGGGACAGCGCATGACCGCAGCAGCCACAGAAGGCTTTGCCTTTCAGCGGGTAGTCCCGCTTCTTTTTGTTGGGCTGGGAAAAGCGGAGCTGGCTGGCCTGCACGGTATCAAACACAGCTTTCTCGACGATGGCCGGGTGATGGTCGGGGATGATGTACCATGATTCTCTGTCCTTCAGGTGGCTTCTGGTGCCGCCTACTTCGAGAACCGCCCGCTTGCCGATTACATACACGCCGGTGTAGCGTTCATCCTCCAAAATGCGGAGAATGGTGGATGCACTCCAAATCCCGTGGCAGCGGGAAATATCGTGGGTATGATTGCCGTGCGCCGCTTTGTACTGGCCGGGGGTAGGGATGCTTCTGCGGAACAGCTCCCGTGTGATGGCGGTGGCGTTGATGCCCTCGGCGGCAAGCTGGAAGATGAGCTGCACAACGGCAGCGGCCTCCGAGTCAGGCTCCATCCTGCCATCGGCGCTTTTGCGGTAGCCGTAGGGACAAATCTTGCTCTGATACTCGCCGCGCTGCATCTTGGCGTACTTGGCGCTCTTGGTTTTGATGGACATATCGCGGCTGTAATATTCGCTGATGAGATACTTGAATGCTACGTCCATGCCGCCGGTGTCACCCTTGAATTTGCTGCTGTCAAAATCGTCGCTGATGGAAATGAAGCGGGTATGGAACAGCGGGAACACGCGCTCGATAAAGTAGCCGGTTTCAATGCTGTTTCGCCCGAAGCGGGAAAAATCCTTGACGATGATGCAGTCGATTTGATTGGCCCGCACCAGCTCAATGAGCTTCTGTACCTGCGGACGCTCAAAATTCGTGCCGCTGTACCCGTTGTCGATGAACTCCATGATCTCCGCGTTCAGGGCTTCGGGCATGGAAGCCGCGTACTCGTGGAGGACAAGGCTCTGATTTTCAATGCTCAGACTGTCGTACTTGTAATCCTCAATGGAGAGGCGGATGTAGAGGGCAATTACATATTTCTGCATTGTTTCAGCACCTCCGCATAGGTTTCAAACTCGCTCTGGAAGCGATAGCGCACCGTGATCTGCTTGTCGTGGGATACCTCGATGCGGTCGATCAGCCGCTCGATGAGTGCGCCGGTCAGCGCACGGTCAGTCTTGATTTGCGCGGCATCCTGTTCCAGCGCCCGGTGCTGCTCTGTTTGAGCATCCATCGTTCGCAGGCCATCCTCCAACTGTTCCATTTCCACGGCGAGGTCGGCAATGCGGCTTTCGTACTTCTCCTTGTAGTCAAAGTATTCATCCTTGGTGAGAACGCCTTGCACAAGGTTTTCATACAGGCTCCGCACGATACCGCGAAGCCGCTGGATTTCCTGTTTGCGGCTGGTGATCTTCTCCCGCAGCTCAGCGCGGTCAGCGGCCTGCCGGGGCAGCTCCGCAAGCGACAGGCGGTAGTCGCCCAAAGCGGTGTTGAGCGCTTCCTGAAGCATATCCGCCAGCATATCCAGCAGCATATCCTCGCGGATGGTCACACCGGGGCAGGCATCCTTGCTGATTCGGCTCTGGCTCAGACAATGGTAGAAGTACACATCGTCGGACTTCTTGCGAATATTTCTCTGCCGGTGCAGGCTGCCGCCGCAATGGGCGCAGAACACCTTGCCTTTGAGAAGATTCGGCGTGAAGGCTTTGACCTCCCGCGCCTTGGCGCGGCTGGCGGTCTGATTGAGAATTTCCTGCACCGCCGCGAACTGTTCCCGGCTGATGATGGCCTCGTGGGTGTCCCGTACCACCGTCCATTCCTCGGCATCGGCCTTGACCTGCCGGTGATCCACGGTTTTGGTCTGCCCCTGAACGAGATCTCCGGTGTAGACCTCGGAGCGGAGAATGACGCCGACTGTCCGGGTCTGCCACTTGCCGCTGCCGAGCAAATTTTCGTGGGTGATCTTGCCCTGCATCTTCTTATAGTGGCTGGGAGTGAGAACGCCCGCTTCATTCAGCCGCACGGCGATGGTATTGAGGCCAGCACCCTCGGAAGCCCAGCGGAACATCCGCTGCACCACAACGGCGGCAACGGGGTCGATGATAAGCTGGTGGCAATCGTCCTCCGCTTTCAGGTAGCCGTAGGGAGTACGCGCACCGATGAACTTGCCGTCCTTCATGGCCTGCCGCTGCTGCGCCCTGATCTTGCGCCCGATGTCCAAAGCGTAGGCTTCGTTTATCATGTTCCGCAGCGGAATGATGATACCGGAATGAGCGTCCTCCGGGGCGGCGGTGTCGAAGTTTTCATTGACCGCAATAAAGCGGATGTTGCGGATGCGGAAATACTGCTCAATGTAATAGCCGGTGTCAATGGTGTTTCGGCCCAAAGGTAATATCCAGCTCCTTTTTGCCACGGACGCGGATGCTCTGTACCATGTGAATGAGCGCCCTGCGGTCTAAGGTTTCCAGCGTGGAGAACTGCGTAAACTGCGAAATCCAGCGGTTGCGCTCACTCCGGTTTTCCAAAACCTCCGTGAGTTTTTCCTTGAGAACGCGGATGCTCTCGCGGATGTCCTCGGCCTGCTTGGTGTACTTTGCCTTATAGGAAGCGTATTCTTCCTTGGTAAGCATACCTCCCACAAGGCTCTCATAAAGCCGTGCCTTGAACTCCAGCACCTGCTCCAACCGGCGCTCGTTGTCGGTAATGTGGTCGCTGTATTCCTTGGCAAGCGCCTGATTGATGCTGGACTGGTCAATGCCGGTCAGCAGCGCCTCCAGAGAAGCAATATTGCCGATATAGGCTTTCAGGCTGTCCCGCACACAGTCGATCAGGCTGCTTTCTTTCAGCATGACCGGATGGGCGCAGCCCTTTTTCTTGCCGGTAGGACAATAATAGTAGTGGTACTCCTTGCCGTTCGCACGGTTGGTCTTGCGGGTCATGCGGCTTCCGCAGCACCCGCAGATCAGAATACCGGAGAACAGGTACACCGTGTCCTCGTTGGGAGAAGTGCGGGTATCCAGCCCCTTGATGCGCTGCACCAGATCAAAATCCTGACGGGCGATCAATGCTTCGTGGGCATCCGGGACACGCACCCACTCGGAGGCGGGGCGCTGCTCCATCTGCTTGATCTTGTAATGCGGCGTACCCTGTTTGCCCTGCACCAGCGTTCCGGTGTAGGTTTCGTCCTGCAAGATGCGGATGATGGTGGTGGCCGACCACTTGCAGTCAGCCTTGTCCGCATAGCCCTTTTTCGCGTAGGGCAGACCGTTGTTCTTCTTGTAAGCCAGCGGGGAGAGGATACCCAGCCGGTTCAGCTCTGATGCAATCTTGGAGGCGCTTGCGCCCTCCAGCCGCATACGGAAAATGTCGCAGACAACGCGGGCAGCGTAGGGGTCAGGGACGAGCAAATTCTTGTTGTCCTCGGCTTTCATGTAGCCGTACACCGGGAACGCGCCGACGAAATCGCCATTGCGCCGCTTCACGTCCAGAGAAGAACGGGTCTTGATGGAAATGTCCCGGCAGTAGGCTTCATTCATAATGTTCTTGACCGATACGGTCAGATCATCGCCGCTGTCGTGGGCGGTGTCGATGCTGTCGGTGATAGCGATGAAGCGCACCCCGTAGGCCGGGAATACCCGGCGCAGATACCGGCCAGTTTCGATGTACTCGCGCCCTAAGCGGGAGAGGTCTTTTACGATGACGCAGTTGATATTGCCATCGGTGACATCCTGCATCATTTCCTTGAACGCAGGGCGGTCAAAGATAATGCCGCTGTATCCATCGTCGATCTTTTCGGAAACGACCTCAATATCCGGGTTGCGCTCTACAAAGTTTTCAATGAGCTTGCGCTGATTGGAAACGCTGTCGCTCTCGCTGGAATGATCGTCGGTATAGGACAGGCGGATATAAGCGGCGGCTTTGTATTTAGGCATGAAAAAGCACTCCTTTCTCCCGGTCTGCTCCCGCACGAAAAGAGTGGTTATCTGGCTATTAGGTTTTCATCCTTTTCCACACCGATCATAGCACTCTCTGCGGAAAAAAGCGAGGATGCCGTTCAGCGCAAAATGCCTTGTAGACATTCCTCCAACGTAATACCGTTCCCGGCAAAGCAGGCGTTTACCACGAAATCGCCGCAGCGGAAGCGGTAGGGATTTTTGATCTGGCGGATAAAGGCGGCGATGCGTTCTTCCTTGGGAAGATTTTTGTCAACAGATACTTCCCGGATGTCCACCAGTTCATCCGTGTGGATTTGGGTTTCGTTTGGCGTCGGCTGCATCATGGCGATCTCCTTTCTTGGCTGTGTAGTTTCCTCAAAATCACATGAATGCACTGACAGGGAACCGTCAGTGCATGGTATCTGACTTTGAGAGGCGGCTGCGCGGGCAGAATTGAAGCCACATAACATAATGGCGAATACCGGCGCAGCCGCGCTGCTTGTCCATTTGAGAAGAACTATCCTATTTGCCACGCGCCCCGGATAGTGGGCATGATGCAGGCCGCCCTTGGCAGGGCTGTCATAACTCCACGATACCGCTGCCTCAAAGGGCTGGCGCATACCGCAGGGTTCCCCCTCAAGTCTGTGGGAGGGCGTGAGCAAGTTTCATTATCCGCCGCGCTGTCATCGCGCCCGATTTGCCGAATCGGGTCTAAGGCTGCGTAGATCGCTCGGATGGCTTTTCCGGAATCACCTCCTTGAAGCCATCGTCGTGGCGGCGCACCTTATGCCGCTATCACGCGGGTTTTGTGCCTGCATCATGGTCTATTCAGTTTTCAACGTTCAACGAAAGGCTTCGTGGAGAATGTCCCTTCACCTATCGCCGATTTTGGGCCACTTTTGCAAGGTGTTTTTGAAAAACCTCAGAAATATTTTTTGATTTTTCTGATTGCTGCTGTAATGTTGAGAGAAATAGCCTGATGCGACACGCCTTCGACTTTTCCAATCTCGTCAATCGTCATTCCATCCACGAAATACATCCACATCCTGCGGAACTGAGTGTCCGTCAGGTGCTTCCTGATTTGCGTAACCTTTTGGGTGCTACGGCGGATTTCCGCCACCCGGTCATGCGCCTGCTCCATGCAGATATCCGCAGCGGGAATAGATGCTGCTTCCTCGGAAAGCTCGTCCAGTGCAAGGGTATGATTGGCGTAGACATGATCCTCTTTCTCGGAAGCATGATAGTCTGCATCCGACAGGGACTTCCATTTCAGAAATTCTTCCTCGCTGGCAAAGTCCTCGCGGGTCAGGCGGATGATGGCTTCGTTGGCATCCATGTAACGATAGCGTTGGGGTCTTTCTTGTTCAGCGCATAGCTGCTCTTTCTGTTAAACATAATATGTCCTCCGTTTCGGTGTTGGGTGGGTGGTGAACCAGACCAACACCGGCGGAGAACGACAGCCGACAGGAAAACGTAAAAAGGCGCTCGAACAGGCATGATGACCTGAACGAGCGCCTTGCGTGCGAGTGAAAACATGAGTAACGAATACTGTACCGGGAGGGGCTAAATCACGGATGAACCAAACCGCATAAAAAGAGAGCTGCAACTCGCTTTCGTGAGTGCAGCTCGTCTGGGGGATAGCCGCGTGCTTTTTGAAGTGGACGGCTAATCGGTGCTTATGCTTTTTTACATGACCGCGAGCGGCCTTAGCAGTATCTCCTGTTCATCCGTGACATCATAAAATTACCTCCAACTCGCTGAATGTGATTTGCGGCTCATTCAATGTGAGCTTCATGTGTATTTAAGTGAATTGAGGCTCACTCTACAATGTAGTAGAGGTGATTTACAATGAACTTCCTTGACCTGTTCGCCCAAAAGCTTCGCGAAAAGCGGGAGCAGAAAAAGATCACGCAGCGCGAATTAGCGGAACGGCTTAATATGTGTACCCGAACTGTCATTGAGATTGAAAAGTGCAAGAGCAATCCGAAATTTGAAACGGTTGCGCTGATCTCAGAAGAAATGGACATCAGTCTGGATGGAATCGTGTTCCACGATAGAGCGCCGCAGACCGTTGCCAAGTGCGTTCTTGATTACTTTGCAGGAAAGAGTGAAGAAGAGTCGCAACGGTACATAGACCTGTGCATGAGCGCAGATAAGCTGAAGTGATGTACAGGGGAAAACAAAAGGGCCGATGATTGTCTTCATGTGGAGCAGCCAGTGGGCTTATATTTTCCCCACCGGCTGCTCTTGTCCGCACAGTTGGAACGACGGGCATTAGTATCCTATTTTCCTGTTTGTGTGCATCCCGGATCTTTTCAAAGGTGTCCTGACTGATGGCGTGTTCAATCCGGCAAGCATCTCGCTCTGCAATTTCAGGGTCAACGCCAGCTGCGATAAATTGCTCTGTAAAGAACTGATGCCGCTCATAAATTTTTTCGGCAACATTCCGGCCTGTTTCGGTCAAATGCAAAACGTAATCACTATCTACTGTTAAAAAGCCCCCTTCACGCAAAGCCGACACCGCATAGCTTACGCTGGCTTTTGAAACTCCAACACGCCGTGCAACATCAATAGAGCGGACAGCACCGTGATTCTTTTGAAGAACCAGCACAGCCTCCAGATAATCCTCTCCGGACGCATGAATCTTCACTATTGTCTCCTTTATGCAAGGCTCCAGCTGGAGGACTTTTTACGGATATTTACAAAATCCTGATAAATCCCGGCTTTTGCCATAAGCTCGTCATGGGTTCCCTGTTCGCTGATCCGTCCATCGGAGATCACCAAAATCTGATCTGCCTGACGGATGGTATTCAGGCGGTGTGCAATCACAAGCAATGTTTTACCCTTTACCAGTTCATTGATTGCCTCCTGGATATAGCTTTCATTATCGGTATCAACACTTGCAGTCGCTTCATCCAAAATGACAATCGGTGCGTCCTTCAAAATGCAGCGGGCGATAGAGATTCTTTGCTTTTCGCCGCCGGACAGAGTAGCGCCGCCTTCACCGATGACTGTCTGGAATCCATCCGGCAGCGCCATGATAAAATCATAGCAGCGGGCTTTTTTTGCAGCCTCATAGACTTCTTCCTCGGTAGCGTCCGGTTTACCCATGCTGATATTGTTGTAAATGGTATCCTGGAACAAGTACACCCTCTGGAAAACCATGCTGATCTGTTCCATCAGTTCAGCGAGAGGTACATCCCGAATATCTGTACTACGGATTGTCACTTTGCCGGATTTCACATCCCACAGACGCGCCAGTAAGTTTGCAATCGTGGATTTGCCGCCGCCAGACGGTCCCACAAGTGCGGTCATGGTATTCTTCTGCATAGAGAAGCTGATATTGTGCAGGACTTCCTTGTCCTGATAGGCAAAAGTCACATTATCAAAACAGATTTCCGGTGAGCCGGAGCTTTCATTCGGAATATGTGCCGTCCCTTTATCCGGCAACTCTGTTTCATTCAGAACCGCTTCAATACGGTCTAAAGCAGCGTTCATAACCGTGAGGCGCGAGGCTTCTCCATACAGTGCCTTTAACGGGCTGAACAGATCAAAGACAAAGAGCAGAACGCCAAGCAGATAAGGCAGCGAAAGGGAACCGCTTTGCTGAAGCCAAACGGAAAGCGCAAAAATAGCGGCGATTCCGACTGCGTACAAAATATTCAGCCTCTTGTCCACGGCGTCATTTTACGTTCAAAGGCAGTGGATGTATCTCTGGAACGTCTGAAATTCCCGGTTAATTCCTCCGACTTTTCGCCAATCAGGTTATAGCTCTTAATTACGCTAATCCCCTCTGCAAAGGAAAGAACTGCGTCCGTCAAATGTTCGCTTTGATCCTGTCTGCAAGCTGCTTCTTTTAAGGAAACCTTGTTCATCCCTTTTGCGGTAAAACATGCCAGCAGCGTTACAGCAGCCGCAGCCAGACCAAGCCGCCAGTCCAGAAAGAACATAAATACCAGCAAGATAAGTGCAGAGAGCATGTAGCTCATCATATTGCCAAGTGTACTCATGGCAATTTCTTCAATGAATACCATATCCGTACTAAGTACCGAACTGATCTTGCCAATGTTGCCCGAAGTAAAATAACCCATCGGCAGCTTGCGGAGATGACCGCCGAGCTCCATCCGCTTATCCGTAAAAATCATATATCCGGCAGCGCTTTGCAGTCTGTCACAGAGATAATGGACAATCACCTGTGCAGCCACAACGCCAACAAGTCCGATACCGATATACAGACATTTTGTGCCTGTCAATGTTTTCT
>ENA-OQED01000960-OQED01000960.1-human-gut-metagenome-genome-assembly--contig:-NODE-960-length-10953-cov-0.881397_pt1 | contig 10953 bp, 16 predicted proteins | sample MGYA00242790_ERZ504625 | MGnify/ENA primary metagenome ERZ504625 (study PRJEB26092, sample SAMD00036345) | human gut metagenome | host: Homo sapiens | study: EMG produced TPA metagenomics assembly of...
TTACGTCTAGTCTGTGTTTTCCCGGACCTTTAAAATAACATTGAAAATGATAGCAAAAAAGGAGCCGTTTTCAGGCGACTCCTCTTTTACTATAAATAATGCTTATAGCCAACCGTATTTTACAGTCTCTTTAACAGCTCTTCTCTCTGAGCTTCATAGCCTGGCTTTCCAAGGAGAGCAAACATGTTCTTCTTGTAGCTTTCTACGCCTGGCTGGTTAAATGGATTAATTCCTAAAATGTAGCCACTTACGCCGCAGGCAAACTCAAAGAAGTAGAATAATTCACCTAAATAGAATTCATTCTGCTCTGGTACCTTAACCATCAGGTTTGGTACATTTCCGTCTGTGTGAGCCAGAATGGTTCCGTTCATAGCGCTCTTATTTACGAAATCTACAGTCTTTCCAGCAAGATAGTTCATGCCGTCGGTGTCTACATCCTCTTTCTTTAAAACGATCTCTTCCGGAGATTCTTCTACGTTGATAACGGTCTCAAACATGATGCGTGCGCCGTCCTGGATAAACTGTCCCATGGAGTGCAGGTCTGTGGTCAGATCTACTGCTGCAGGGAAGATACCTCTCTGGTCTTTTCCTTCGCTTTCGCCAAACAGCTGCTTCCACCACTCAGATACATAGTGAAGGCTTGGCTCATAGTTTGCTACGATCTCTACTACTTTGCCCTTGCGAAGCAGGATGTTGCGGACTGCTGCATACAGAAGAGCCGGGTTTTCTTCGTAAGGAGTTTCCAGTGCTTTCTTACGTCCGGAAGCAGCACCTTCCATCAGCTTGTCAATATCGGCACCGCATACAGCGATCGGAAGCAGACCTACTGCTGTAAGAACGGAGAAACGTCCGCCTACATCATCCGGAACTACGAATTCTTCATAGCCTTCTTCGTCTGCCAGGTTCTTTAAAGCACCCTTTGCACGGTCTGTGGTTGCGTAGATACGCTTTGCAGCCTCTTCTTTGCCATATTTTTCGATCAGCATTTCCTTAAATACACGGAATGCGATAGCCGGCTCTGTGGTTGTACCGGACTTGGAAATGATATTGATGGAGAAATCCTTTCCAGCCAAAACTTTCTTAAGGTCTGCAATATATTTGCTGCTGATGCTGTTTCCTACAAAATAGATCTCAGGAGTCTTGCGCACATCCTTAGGCAGCACGTTATAAAAGCTGTTGCTTAAAAATTCGATGGCTGCTCTTGCTCCTAAATAGGAACCGCCAATTCCTACTACCAGCAGAACATCTGAATCGCTCTGGATCTTTGCTGCTGCCTTTTTAATTCTTGCAAACTCATCCTTATCATAATCAACTGGAAGATCGATCCAACCAAGATAGTCGTTTCCAGCACCTTCTTTGCTTAACAAAGTCTCCTTTGCTGTCATAACTGTTTTTTTTGAAGTTAGCCATTCTCTTCAGCTGAGATAAAACCGGTGCTTTTGAATAATCGAATACAACTTCCTTACCCATGTTCCCGCTCTCCTTTTCTGATTGCATACTTGTGAGATTTGTGAAAATTTTCCCAACTAATTTTTAGTATAGCATATTTGTGTTGTCAATTCCATAACCTGCGCTGATTTTCTACGACTGTTTTCAAACGCTGTTTTTAACACCGCCTTCAAACCACAGGCTTTTATTTACAGAAACTCCTTCAGCATCTCCCCAAGCATCCGTTTCTGCTCCGGATTTAAGTCATCCAGCCAGTCTTTAGCTGACCGGTCCTCTTTTTTATCCCGGTTTGATGCCTCACGGGCATTTTCCCTGCTGGCTGCCGTCTGCTCTGCGCCCCTTCTTGCACCAGACAACCCGACGATCCCGGTCCCTTCCAATGGTCCGCACAGTTCCACCATCACGCCGTTCTTCGGCCTCTGTAACTGCACTTGCACGCTCGCTGCTGCTTTCCCTCTCCAGTCTTGGGGCCACATTACATTTTCCAGATGATCCTGAAGGCTGATGAGAAGCTGGTTTCTCTTTCCTTCCAGATTTACACCATATCAGCCACGATCGTAAGCATCCCGCCAAGGATTCCCGCTGCTCCGTAAAGGACAATGTAAGAATTGTCACTGCGGTTCCAATAGGAAAGAAAAGCGCATACACCGCCTGCCAGAAAACTGAGCAGAGTCAGCTGGCCTGCCAGATTTTCAAGTCCCGATAAAGAAAAACCTAAAAATTTAAGATTTCCAAGCTGCCTCTGTAAATAAACAGCAGCCATTGTTCATGCCCATGTTAATTCTATATGTATCTTCTGCATTCTGTTTTAAGTTCCGCAGATACCGGTTCTTGGTCAGCGCCATATTTGCGCTTTCTTTTATCAGTTTTTTGTAGAAGCTTCCGGCTGCCAGCCGTACAAAAATACCTCCAAAGCAGATAACTGCCAGCACATACAGTGCTCTTCCCGTCTGTAAAAAGCCCATCATAATATAAGCTCCCCTTTCTGTTTCCACTGTCTGCAAATGTTATTGTTTTTATTGCAGAATGATTATTCCGGCCGACACACCTGCAGGCCTGTGTCATTCGGTAAGCTTAATTATAACGACGGCTTTTTATTTGGGAAGTTGAGAACCCTTAAAATCGTTCGTCAAATTCTCCCACGAAACGATTCTGAACAGGGTTTAAAAGGCATTGATAACTGGCTGTGGATCATCTTGTATTAAAAACAGCGGAGCATCTCTGCCATTAAGTTCACACTGTGCGGATGGCCTGTGCCTCAAAAGTCGGGTAATCCATAGAAGCACTGTCATCTGCCTTATCAGAAATCGCTCTTACAATAAGGAATGGAATATGGTTAAAATAGCATACCTGGGCAATAGCTGCACCTTCCATTTCTGTGCAGTAGCCTGCAAAAGTATCAGTAAGCCATTTCTTCTTCTCTTTATCAGAAATGAACTGGTCTCCGGAAACAACTCTTCCTGTAAATACGCCGATCTCCGGGTTTACTTTTTCGCAGCACTCTTTTGCAAGAGCGATCATTTTCTCATCTGCCTTAAAAGAAAGTGTGTCTACTCTTGGGATCTGTCCTGGCTCATAGCCAAATGCCTGGGCATCCATATCATGCTGTAATGCATCTGTAGACAGCACGATATCCCCAATGTTGATCTCTGCCTTTAAGGACCTGCAATACCAGTGTTGATCACATGGTCTGCATGGTATACATTTGCCAGGATCTGTGCACACATAGCTGCATTTACCTTACCGATACCGGAACGGACAACTACTACGTCCTTTCCCTCTAATTTTCCTTTATAAAAGTCCATAGCAGCCTTTGTTTCTACCTGAACCTCTGTGAGTTTTTCCTTTAACATTGCCACTTCTTCATCCATGGCCCCGATAATTCCGATCATTCTTTTCCTCCAACTTGACAATCTTATTTACATGAAGCATAATGAAAGGTACACTGTTGCTGGTCATGCAACAACATGAACCGTAACGTTATACATGTGTACAAATAAAAATGTACACAGATACATGGTAACAGTTTGGCTTCTGCCCGTCAAGAACCGGGCGGCATACTTTTCTGCTGCCATACTTATTTACAAAACTAAACCCCAAGGAGGTACATGTGATGAATTATACAACCCACGGCGTCTGTTCAAGAGCCATTTCTTTTGAAGTAAAAGACAATAAGGTAACCAATGTTCATTTTGTAGGCGGCTGCTCCGGCAATACACAGGGCGTTGCAGCACTGGTTGAAGGAATGGATATCGATGAAGCCATCAAACGTATGAAAGGCATCAAGTGCGGCCCTCGCCCAACTTCCTGTCCTGACCAGCTGGCAACCGCTTTAGAGCAGTATAAGGCTCAGCAGTAATTAAAAATGATCCGAAATGATCCGCTTAAAAAGGGCACCTCGCTGTGAGGTGCCCTTTGATCTGTTTATGAAATATTATATTTTAAAAATCTCTGTCGATCACCTGATTGCTTTCATAATATCTGTAGTATTCCGCAATGGTAGCCTCTCTGTAAGCGTTTACCCAGAAAGTTCCAATACCCAGACACAAGCTTCCGACAATCTGCCAGCCAATAAAACTCAGATCCAGAATAAACAGTTCCCATTTGTGTCCATATGTCAGCTGGCTGCTGGCATCTAAGCATTCTCTCCAGTCATATGATGGATGATCTGCTTTTATAAAAAATGCCATGGAGTAAGAATACATTTTTACAATGCCCGGAATGATCAGCAAAATGGACCATAAGGCAATGAAAAGGTATCTTAACAGATATAAGATAAAGCTTCCGCCAAAGTCTTCTGAAAAGCCCTTAAATACTTCTGTCGGGTTCATTTTCTGTCCGTCATCACACTGCTGTAAAAACAATTTTGCCACTCCGTAGCTTAAAGGGCCTCCGATCACTAACATGATCAGGGTTCCAAATCCTGCGATACCGTTTACGGCTCCCGTCAGTATATAAAAAATGGCCATTACAAGGACTGCATTGACCCAGTTAGGACCGAACAGCTGTCCCCCCAAGTTTCTCCCTTGCGTTCCGTTTCAGTTCTGCTCTTGTCATCTAATGTTCCTCCGTTTTTTATTTTTGCGGATCGAACTTGCTTCTCCGTTACTACCATGTTACAGCATAGCAACCATTCGGTCAATGCAATCCGGCAATCTTTAGAAAACCTTTTGAAATCCACTTATAAATCAAACTTAAAAATCCCTAAATTTATAATTGACAGTCAATATAAATTGTGCTACTTTATTACCATAAAATTTAAAAGCAACGTCGATGAGCAAAGAGAGTACATCTGGAATGATATCACAGAGAGCTGCCGGTGGTGGAAAGCAGTATGGAGTTCCTTATGGAATGGGTTTGTGAGACGCCAGGCGAACGCAATAGCAAGTAGCTGAGGCCGTGATTCCTGCGTTAAAGGATAAGAGTATCGAAGTTTTATTTTTTACTTTCCGTACTCTGAAAATGAGACAGATTGGTGGCAGATATTCCGATTATGGGATAGCTGCTATTTTTGTTAACATCAGGGTTCAAAAGTCAAAAATCCGATACAAGCTTGCTTGTAAGAGGATTTGTGATTTTGGAACCCTGATGTTAAACAAGATCTGTGAATTCGGGTGGCACCACGAACAATTCGTCCCGGACATGATGTAAAAGTCATGTCCGGGATTTTTTATTCCCAGATTTATTCCCCAACAAACAAAAATTTTATTTCAGGAGGAGAACACTATGAAAAAAATGCGTAATTTCTTAACCCTGGCTGCAGCTGCAGCGCTGACCGGCATCCTGCTTACAGGCTGCTCTACAGAAGCAGATGAAACAACTGCCCCAAAGGCTGAGACTGCTGCACAGACAGAAGCTGCTTCCACTACCGAAAAAGCTTCTGAAGATGCCGCTTCCGGCGAAGCTGACACAAAAACAGCTGACAGTACTGCTCTTGCCGGTAAAAAGATCTCTGTTATGACCCCTTATCTTACTTCTGTTACCACCAACCAGATGGCTGGCTTTATCAAGAATAACTTAGAGGCAGAAGGCGCAGAAGTATTCGTGATCGATACTGCCAATGATTTTGCAGAGCTTGCAAGCCGTATTGAAGATGTGGTTTCTTCCGGCACTGACGGCATTGTTTTAGTAAGTGCTGACCCAAACCAGGTTGCCAATCAGCTGACAGAAGCCTTTGACGCAGATATCCCTGTATTCGGCTGCGACAGCGGTTTTATTGATGGAATGCAGGTCAATGCTACCAGCGACAACTACCAGATGGGCGAACTGATCGTCCGTTACCTCTTTGATGACCTGATGGGCGGTAAAGGTACTGTGATCGCACTCACCCACAGACCACATCCAGGTGTTGTAAAACGTTGTGAAGCATTTGATGACATTATTAAAGAATATCCTGACATTCAGCTGATCACAGAACAGCATGTACCGGCTGAACAGCCGATTAATGATGCAGAAGAGATCACGGCTAACCTGCTGACCGCAAACCCTGACAAGGACTCTGTAACTGCTATTTTCGCAGCATGGGATGAACCGGCCATCGGCGCCGCAAAGGCATTGGCAGAAGCAGGACGTGACGAAGTTATTGTTACCGGTGTTGACGGAAATGAGCAGGCAGTACAGATGATCAAAGACGGTTCCTGCTTAAAAGCAACTGTAAAGCAGAATTTTGAAGGCATGGCTGACATTGTCTGCCAGCAGATGGAAAAATATTATGCAGGAGAGACCATTGAAAAAGGTGAAATGTACGCTCCTGCAGAGCTTATTACTCAGGAAAACGCACAGTAACAGAACGAATTTCCCAGGGGCTCCAGACGGGGCCCGGGAATTTAGGCTGATACAGATTATGATCAGATCATGGAAAATGGCAGGTGGCAAGAATGCTGTTAGAAGCAAAGAAACTGGACAAATCATTTAATTGTGTATATGCCCTTAAGGGTCTGGATCTCTCTTTAAAAGAAGGGGAGATCCACGGCCTGGTAGGGTGAAAATGGCGCTGGAAAGTCTACGTTCATTAAGATCTTAGGCGGCGTGTATACAAAAAACGGAGGGGAGCTGTCCTGGAACGGAGCTCCTTTTCCTGCTGATTTCGGCCCGGTAGAGAGCCGGGAACTGGGCATCAATATCATTTTCCAGGATCATGTACTGATACCTGCATTTTCCGCCCTGGAAAATATCTGGCTTGGACGGCCTTATCCCCCGAAAAGGCGGTCTGATCCAGTGGAAGGAAATGGAAAAAGCGGCTCAGAAAAAAGGGGAAGAACTTGGGATCCATTTAGACCTGAAGAAATCCATTTTCCAGATGACTCCGGCACAGAAGAAATGCGTAGAGATCCTGCGGGCCATGATGAGCGACTGTAAGTTAATGATCTTAGATGAGCCTACTGCTTCTCTTTCTGATAAGGAAACGAATTTACTATTCTCTATTATAAGGAACCTGAAAGCAAAAGGAACTGCTGTCCTTTATGTAACCCACAGGCTGGAAGAGATCATGGCGCTGACGGACCGGGTAACAGTGCTGAGAAACGGAGAACTGGTAAGTACCTGCGATACTGCCTCTACCAGCCAGAAGGAGCTGGTCCGGCTGATGAGCGGGAATGGGGAAGCGGATAGTAAACACATGATGCCTGACAGTACATGTTGTTCCCGGTCGGCAGCCACACAATCATTCCCCTGCACTCACCATCTCCCACCTTTCCTCTGCCGACCACATTGTAAAAGACGCCAGTATCACAGTCCACACCGGACGCATCACCGGCATGTTCGGTCTTTGCGGCAGCGGACGGACGGAATTTCTGGAATGTATCTACGGCATCCGGCGCATATCCGGCGGAACCATTGAGATCAGTGGGGAAAAGGTGAAAAAGCCCACTCCTGTTAATTCCATAAAAAAGGGCATCGCTTTATCTGCGAAGACAGGCGGCGCAAAGCATGATCCCGTCTTTTACAGTGGAAGAAAATATGAACCTTTCTTCCATTGACCATTATTCCAAAAAGGGGCTGTTTTCAACAACAGCTGCTGTTTCTGCTGCAAAAGGTATGATAAACGCCCTAAAGATCCGCTGCACCGGCACTTCCCAGCCGGCCTGTGAATTATCCGGTGGCAACCAGCAGAAGGTGGTCTTTGCAAAAGCATTACTTACATCCCCCTCCATATGGTTGTGCGATGAACCTACACAGGCCGTAGATGTTGCCACCAGACAGCAGATCCACAGTCTGCTGCACCATCAGGCGGCAGAAAACAAAGCTGTTCTCTACGTTTCATCGGACCTTACAGAACTTTTGGAGGTAGCTGATGAGATCGCGGTCATGGCATCCGGGAAAATACGTAAGATCTTTCCAAATAAGAATTTAAAGCCAGCGGACATACTGGCCTGCTGTTATGAAGCAGAAAGAGAGGAAACACATGAAAATGAAAGCATTTAAACATTATGGAACCGTAGCTGCACTGGCGGTGATCATCCTTATTTTTTCTATTCTCCGCCCGGCCTCTTTCTGCACAGTTAAAAACTTTCTTAACATCAGCAGACAGGCAGCACCATTGGCTATGGTGGCTTTAGGAGCTACTTTTGTAATGACCATCAATGAATTTGACTTATCCATTGGAAATATTGTAAGCCTTGGGGGCGTGATCGCTGCCCTGTTATCCATTAAACAGGTTCCTGTGGCTCTTTGTTTCCTGATTGCTGCTGTGATCTGCCTTTTGGTTGGCTGCGTAAATGGTATTGTAGTTGCCCGCTTCCAGATTTTATCTTTTATTACTACTCTTGGTATGGGAACTGTATTAGACGGCGTGATCTATGGACTGACCGGCGGCACCACCGTATTTAATGGTATTCCAAAGGCATTTACCATTCCCGGTATTTTAAAAATCGCAGGTATTCCCTTTATTACTTTGGTGGCAGTTGTTTTATACCTGGCATTTTATGTTTTCATGGGACATACTGCTCCGGGCCGGAAGCTGTATGCCATCGGCGGCAGCAAGGAAGCGGCTGAAGTAGCAGGAATTCCTATTTTCCGCTACCGGGTACTGGCATTTTCCCTATGTGGCGCGATTGCAGGTCTCGCAGGTGCTCTGGTGGCTTCCAGAGTTGGCTCTGCCAACACTACTGCAGGACAAGGCTATTTTCTCCAGTCTTATGCAGCCGTATTTTATCGGCTGCACTGTATCTAAAAGCGGTGTTCCCTGTGTCGTGGGAACGCTGATCGGCGCAGCAGTTCTGGCGGTTTTAGCCAACGGTCTGACCATTTTGCAGATGCCAAGCTTTATGCAGAATATCATTACCGGCGGTATCATTATACTGGCAGTTGTGATCCAGAAAATAGGGGCCGGAAAGAATTGACTTAGGGGGTAAAATTATGTTATGTTGCAACCTTTGACATTGGAACTACCGCAGTAAAGGCGGTAGCTGTACGTGACGATGGAGAACCGTTTTTTACAGGAAGCCAGGTGATCCATACTATAGAAAAAAATGGTTTTAAGGAACAGAACCCGGAAGAATGGTACAGTGCTTTCTGCGCCTTATCCCATGCTCTTACAGATAAAATATCGGCCAAAGACATTTCCGCTCTTATTTTTTCCGGTCAGATGCAGGATGTGATACCAGTTGGAAGTGACTTAAGATCTTTGGGAAATGCCATTCTCTACTCTGACGGACGGGCTGGCGCACAGGCAGAAGCCATTGAAAATGCAGTTGGCAGCGATACTATTACCGCTATTACAGGAAACCATTTTGACGGTTCCATGCCTCTGGCAAAGATCTTGTGGTTAAAGGAAAATCAGCCGGAGATCTATGAAAAAGCAGCTGCTTTTCTCATCAGTTCCAAAGACTATGTAGTGGCAAGACTGACCGGGAATTTCATTGGTGATATGACGGCCTGCGCTACTGCGGGAGCTATGGATCTGGAACATAAAACATGGTCTGAGCACCTTATAAACGATGCCGGACTGGATATAAACAAATTTCCAAAACTGCTCCATTCCCATGAACTTGCAGGCGTAATAGCAGAAAAGGGAGCTGCTGATACCGGCTATCTGCCCGGAACAAAAGTCTACGCAGGCACCGGAGATGCCGGGGCTACCACTCTTGCCAGTGGTATCTTAGCCCCTGGCGAATACAATGTAAACCTGGGTACTTCCAGCTGGGTGGCAGCTGTATCAAAAGGCCGTATGGACAGTGAAGGCGGCGGTTTTAACCTGGCTGCCATGCAAAAAGACTTATATATTAATGTAGTACCATTTTTAAACGGCGGAAATGTACACCGCTTTATTGCCCGGATCTTATCCCGCGAGCTGGACCATAAACCGGATTTCGCCTATATCTCCCACCTTTTAAAAAACCATGTTCCCGGAGCCATGGTGTCTTTTTCCTGCCCTATCTGACCGGTGAACGTTTCCCTATTATGGACAGCCATATCCGCGCTTCTTTCCTTGGCTTAAGCAGGATACCTCTGCCACAGACATGGCTGGAAGCGTACTAGAGGGTGTGGCATTTTCCATCCGCCACGGCCTGGAACTTTTTATCTGCCCGGCTGTAAAGCTTTCCATCATCGGCGGCGGAGCCAGAGAACTTGCCTGGTGCCAGATCTTAAGCAATGTAATGGGCCTTCCCGTCCACGTCTACAAGGACCCGGACCTACTGCCCGCACTTGCCATTGCATCAAGCGTTTTCCTGGCCGAAAACATTATCCCGGATTACCAGTCCTTTATCCATGTATTAGAGGAAAAAGGCGGCTGCACCGTACTGGAACCGGACCCGGATGCTGTAAAAGCCTATAAACCTGTTTATGCGAAATATAAGACCATTTATCCTATGATACGTGAGTTTTATCATGAGGTGTAATCAAACCTCCCGGTATATCTTAATTTAGAAGATATGCCGGGAGATTTTTTTAGTCAGTTGCGATTTACTACATTTTTAAATATGCGTATTTATCAATCTGTCGATGCAGGATCGTCTGTACACGTTCCCCGCACCTCATCTGAATATCCCTTTGCCTGTTCCAACAACTGATCCACATCCCGCTTTGTAAAGAAAAACTTTAAATTGCATCCATACAAGTGTTCCGAAACATCTAACTGCTCATCAAAATCAGTACTCACCGTTTTTGCCCGAACAGTTTCCATAAGATCAAAAGTATCTTCTCCTAATGGATAATCCAGTATTGTATCGACAGCAGCCCGTCTCCATTATCAAAGATCGGGCAATATTTAAACATTCCCGCTCCATTCATTAAAACAGCAATATTATGGGTATGTCTGTCCTCATTTAGGAAAATTGCATCGATTGTAAGTAATTTATTCAGATAAAGGCCAAATCCTCTTAAACCAGTCATCCGCTCTACCTGTTCTTCCAGAAACCGCAACCTCTGCTCTGCATCATCCATCTTCCAAAGCATTTGGTTCAGACTATTTCCATACATTTTTTGAAACAACCGCTCCAAAGTTATGATCTGCCAGTCCTCTGATAAAAAAGTACGGCTTTTTACTCCCTGATAGACCTGACG
>ENA-OQED01000961-OQED01000961.1-human-gut-metagenome-genome-assembly--contig:-NODE-961-length-10951-cov-1.184497_pt1 | contig 10951 bp, 19 predicted proteins | sample MGYA00242790_ERZ504625 | MGnify/ENA primary metagenome ERZ504625 (study PRJEB26092, sample SAMD00036345) | human gut metagenome | host: Homo sapiens | study: EMG produced TPA metagenomics assembly of...
AGCATCGAAGCGGCCGACACATACGCTCTCGCTTCTGGGGGGGGGGGGCTTCCGGCTTCTTCACCGCACAGACCGCACCGTACTAGCCCCCGTCAAGGCGGGTGACCGCCGATGAGACTCGTGAATCCAAGCGCGTGGGCGACCAGGCCCATCGACAATGGTTTCGAGGGGCGGACGGACGGACTGACCTATACCGGCACGGCGGACGATCCGCAGCTTTTGCGAGTATGGGGCAATATTTTGCCCGTCGTTCCGACGACCGGCATGTATTCCGCGATTCTCACGGACATGTCATCCGGCGTTACCCCGACGGACGAGAAGAAAGTGACCATCGCGGATGGCGCGGCCACCATGCCCGCAACAAACGGATGGTGGTGGGACGGCATATTGCTCGCCAAGGGCGCGCACGTGACCATACCGTGCATCGGATGGTTCAGCGACGAGGATTGGCGGGTCATGCAAGCCTTGAACGTCGCCTGCTTCGCCAGGGACACGGCAGCATACTAGCCCTCACCCTCAGTTTGGGGGTGGCCGCGTGAGAATCAGGAATCTCTACGATCCACCGACCCTGAAGGACCGTGATCCGGTGGTGCCGTGGGTGCCGAATAGCATGACGGCCAGCGCGAGGACCACAGCCGAGGGGTGTGAGATAACCGTCACCGGCGATGGTGTCGGCTGGCTGCACCCGCCGCTGCAGGACGGGCTGGCGAAGATCGTGTGGGAGAAGGCGGACGGCGGCAACCTGATCGGTATCAGCAGCAACGATACGGTGGCCATTTACCCCCGGTGTTACCGTGCTTGTCCGCCTGTGCGGTTACGAGGATGCCTCGCTCGTGACCATGCTCAAAAACCTCGGCCTGCCACTCGTGTTCGCCGCCTCTGACCACCCGTATTAACCAATACCACAGCCCCGCACGTGGCGGGGCTTTCCTGTAAGGAGATGTAATGTGCTGCAGAATTTTCTAGCCGGTTTCGGCGGTGTGGGTGGCGCGTGCGCCATCATCACGCTGCTGCTCAGAATATGGCCGGGCGCATTGGACGCGCTGGCAACCGGATTGTATTCGCACGTGCAGCCGGAACGCCTGCCGTACGATTCGCCGCTCTCGCAGCATTTCGCCAAAACCAGACAACTCGGCGAACGCACCGAGAAATTCGACGACCGTATGGACGAGCTCTGCCGTGACACCATCAAGAACACGATCATCAGCCTGATCTACGGCGACGCGCAACACGACCACAGCGAGGCCGTCCGATACGAGCTCGCCAAACTCGAAAAACTCGATGCGCGATGCTGGATCGTCAACGCCGCCGAAAAATATTTGGAGGACCGGCAATGACGGCCAGCATGATCGCTTTGACGTCCGCGGCCGTCATGTTCGTCGCGCTGCTGCTCGTAGTGGCGTGGCTGCTGTGGCATGGACGCGACGTGCCTGTATGGCTCGAATGCGTAGCGACGATGCTTCTGGCCTCGTTCACACTCGTCTGCGTCGTCCTGCTTATGCTGCCGCTCCTACGCCTGCTGGAGATGGCCGTCATGATATGGACGCTCGTCTTCGCATAAAAAACCATCAAAAGGAGGAAACATATGAAATCATGGGAGAATCTGGAGGCTGACGAGGATCTCATTCTCTCCACGCACATGACCAAGGGCCGCCAAGGCCACAAGGTCGACAAGATCGTCGTGCACCATAATGCCGGCAATCTCACCGCACGCCAGATCTACGACGTGTGGCAGACCCGCGAGGCCAGCGCCCACTACCAGGTGGACGCGAACGGCCGCATCTCGCAGCACGTGTGGGATACCGACACCGCGTGGCATACGGGAGATTGGGCGTCGAACCTGACCAGCATCGGCGTGGAGCACGCGGACATCTCGTCCAGTCCGTGGATGCTGAGCGAGGCGACGTTGGACAACGGCGCGCACCTCGTGGCCGCATTGTGCGTGCATTTCGGGCTCGGCAGGCCGCAGTGGCGCGTGAACGTGTTCCCGCACTCCGACTTCACGTCCACCAGCTGCCCGGCCAGCCTCGCGGGAGATCAGAACGCGGCTACATGGCGCGCGCACAGGCATGGTACGACAGGATGACCGGCACGGCAGCGCCGCCGTCCACCGCCCAGCCGACGCAGGAAGCCACGGCATCGTCCGCCGTGAACGTGTTGCAGGGCACGTATCGTGTGGCCGTGGACGGGCTCAACGTGCGCGACCGTCCGAGCGTTTCCGGCAATGTGGTCGCCACCTATTCCAACGGCCAGACCGTGACCCTCGACCATTGGGGCACGGTCGCGGACGGCTACATCTGGGGCCGCTACACGGCGTATTCCGGCGCCATTCGCTACATCGCATTGGCCCCAGCGGACAAGTCAACCTGGTATCTCGTCAAAGCCTGAAATGAAAGGTGGTATTAATGGCTGAGCATGCGCGTTCCACGGTCGAGACGGTCGTGGACGATCTTTCCGACGACTACAAGGATTCCGGTGGCTATAGGCCGGTGTTCAACGATACGGTCCGAACCGTCATCTACGTGCCTCTCTGGCCGCGTCCATCGTCGGCTTGGGTTTCATGATGTTCGGTGATGCGCAGGTGGGCGGTTTCATTTCCACCGCCGCCGGTGTCGTCGCGTCCGGTTTCGGCGTCGCCTACAACCCGCTGCGCAACGCTTGATTAATTTTCAGGTGTGAGACTCAACCTTGCGTGGAAGAAAATTCACGAGTTCGGGTGTTTGTGGAAATTCTTGCACCATGTTTTTAAATCTGCCCCTTCTCCGTTTGGAGGAGGGGCTTTATTTTTAGGACTTTTCAAATGGGCATCAGACAACAGACGATTGACGATTACGGCGCGTTCGTGGAGAAATTCAAGCCGAAGAAAACCACGGACGACTGCTACACCCCCCCCGAAGTATATGAGACGATAAAGGACTGGGCATGCCGTGAATATGGCATCGACCCCAGCAAAGTGGTGCGTCCCTTCTATCCGGGCGGCGACTACGAGAGTTTCGACTATTCGGACGGCAAGGTGGTGGTGGACAATCCGCCGTTCTCGATTCTGTCGAAGATATGCGCGTTCTACCGCGACCGTGGCATTCCGTTTTTCCTGTTCGCTCCGAACCTCACGATTTTCAGCAGCACGTCGCGCAACGGCGCGCATATGCTGGTCACTGATTGCGCGATCGAATACGCCAACGGCGCTATCGTCAACACCAGCTTCGTGACGAGTTTCGGCGATGACCTGATCCGCACCGCACCGGATCTGACGAAGCTGGTCGACGACGCGGTGAAACGAGTCAGGCGCGAAAGCAAGAAACATCTGCCGAAGTATGCATATCCGCCGGAATTGTTGACCGTCACACGGCTTAATAAGGTCGGCAATGCCGGCGTGGACTTTCGCGTCAAGGCTTCGGACGTGGCGTTCACGCGGGCGCTAGACTCGCAGAGGGCGGTGAGGAAGGCCATCTTCGGCGGTGGCTATCTCCTGAGCGAGGACAAGGCCGTGGAACTGAAGGCCGTGGAACTGAAGGCCGCGGAACTGAAGGCCGCGGAGGATGTGACCGTATGGACGCTCAGCGATAAAGAAAAACAGATCATCGGAAAACTCGGTTAAACGTCGCCCCTCTCTCAGCATTGCTGTGGGAGGGGCTTTTCTTGTTATTCGGCGTGTTTGCGTGGTCGTCCGCCGCCGTCGCGGCGGCCCGGTGGTTTTGTGCGAATACCGTCTGGATCACGCTCACGGCAAGACGAATGTCCGCCGTCATGGGGTATCGTTGCAATCGAACTTGAGATCCGGACCTGCTTTGCTGGTGGGCAGGGTTTCGGGTTCGAAGCGTGTGGCTGGCTGCCGCAGGCATCCGATGGCGAGTCGATGCGCCATCAGCGAGAGCTGGATGTCTCGCCCAACGGCTGGGCCAGACGGTTGAGACCAACCGGAGCCGTGACCCTTCCCGCGCAAACGGGACGCTAGTCATGCAGAAGACTGTAAAAAGATCAGCCACACGGCTTCGGAGGGGCGCTTGGTCGGTGCCCCTCTTTTAATTTTCTGGGAGGATTCCGGGCGTGAACGTGACCGAGGCGAAGCGGCGGATGCTTGGCGAGGCCCGAAAGGCAGCCCGACTATACGCCAATCTCGTCGGAACGATCACGAGAATCGCGTGCGACGACGGGATGACGCTGGACATCCAATGGAAGGCCTCGAACTTCGCCCACCTATGCGGCCTGGAATACTACGCCGACGACAACCGCACCCGCAGACTTCCCGCCCGACGCCTGTACACCGACCTCCTGTCCGGCCATGGGATCTCGGTGGAAAGGGTCGCGCCCACCGGAGACGCGCGATGGCTCGCGAGGAAGACCGACGTGATAGCCAGCGCATTCGCACTGAACGACGCATCTATGGTGGTCGAATCAGGCAACAGCCGGATACGCCTCTACATGGGAAACACAGTCTGGTGCATCGGCCTCGGAAGAAGCGGAGAGGACGGCCCCTACTATCCGCAATCCCTACGCAAGGGGAACGCGGCCAAGGAAAAAATGCCAGGAACCCAGATCCACCATGTAGTCTCGATCAAATACCTGAACACGGCACAGTGCCACCCATCGATCCAAGACTGACAACATCCAACCTCCAACAACAAAACCGCCCCGGCGCTCGCGGATGAGCGCCGGGGCGGACGTCACTCCGCCGGATGCTTGCGCGGCCTGCCACCGCCGACTCCGCGTCCGGGGCGTTGCGCGTTCCATTGGTCGATGGTGTCGGGGAGCCAGCCGCGCGTGCGGCCTATTAGGGCGTCCGGCTGGGGGAGCTTGTAGGCGCTGACGGCGGCGGTGCTGATGCCGAGACGCTTGGACACGTCGGTGACGCTCAGGTATTTGATGGTCATGTCAGTCCTTCCTTCCGGCGATGAGCGCGAAGACGGCGCTGACGATGGCGCATCCGGCGGTGAGCGCGAACGGCCAGCCGAACCATGCGCTGGCGGCGGTTCCGAGCGCGAACACCGCGCTGACTATCGATTCTGTTCTCATGATGTTCCATGGCATAATCGGAGGTATGGGGTTCCGGCCCCTACGACTGGCCGGAACCCTTTCTCACTTTTTCCTCTTCGGCTTCCGCCTCATCTCCTTGATGAGTCCGGTCACTGCTTTGACGAGGGCCGCGAGACTCGCGACGAGAAGCGAGATGCTGGTGATTATCTCCGATGGTGTCATGTTCACCTCCTTTCCTTGATATAAACTATATTAGCATAGTAAATAAAGTAATGCAAGCCGAAACACAAAAAACAGAGAAAAAATCAACGGATTGATAGACTTGATGCCACGCAAACGAAGGGGCGAGCATGGCCTACACAATCCGCCAATACACGACGAAAAGCGGCAAACGCTACGAGGTGCGCTACCGCAAGCCGGACGGCAGCGCGACCGGCAAGCGCGGCTTCCGACGCAAAATGGACGCCGACGCATGGGGCGCAGCGAACGTTACCACCGCGAAAAGCGTCGGAGCCTACATCGACCCACAAGCCGGAAGACGCTTGGTTGAAGACTTCTGGGAGCCATGGCTGGCCGCCAAAAAGACCAAGGCCAAACCAAGCTACATCAAGTCATTGGAGGATGCTTGGCGCGTGCATGTCATGCCTCAATGGGGAGTACGCGAAGTCCAGTCCATCACAAGGGACGAGGTGCAGCGGTGGGTCACCGATCTGGCTGGCAGGCGCAGCGCGTCAGTGACCATCCGTGCCGAAAACCTCCTGCGCAGTCTCATGGGAAGAGCCAAGGAGGACAAGTGCATCCACGACAACCCATGCGACAACATTGAACTGCCGCGCAAACAGCGTCGACGCCACGTGTATCTGACAGCCGACGAACTCTCGCAGGTGGCGTTGCATTGTGGCTGGCGTGAGCCTATCGTGCTCACGTTGGGATTGTGCGGCATGAGGTGGGGTGAGCTGGTCGCGTTGCGCGTCGAGGATGTTGACCTGCAGCGATGCAGGCTCCATATCTGGCGCAGCATCACCAGACTGTCCAGCGAGATGGTGGAGACGGATCCGAAAACCCATGAGGGACGCTCCGTCATGTTTCCGCGGATCCTGCGGCCGCTGCTTGAAGGGCAATGCGGCGGACGTGGCTCGGCAGATTTTCTTTTCACGGCTCCAGGCAAGCCGTTGGACGAGCCCATGACGAACGGTTGGAATCCGACCAGGAGCGACGGCTGGTTCGCGGTCGCGCTGCGCAGGGCCGGCATCGAGCGCGGGCATATGACGATCCATGACCTGCGGCATACCGCTGCGAGCCTCATGGTGCAGTCTGGCGCGAATGTCAAGACCGTGCAGCGGCAGCTCGGCCACAAGTCGGCAGCGATGACGTTGGACGTGTACGCCGACCTGTTCGACGATGATCTGGACGACCTGTCGGAGCGCATGGGCGGCCTGCTGTTTTCGCAGGATGTGGGCAAAATGTGGGCACAGTCGGTTTCAAGTGCTGTTGATTCGTTGGAATCGGTGGCCTTGTAGTGGTTTATGATTGCGGGTTCGATTCCCGCTGGCGGCACCATGCGACCCAATCAGAATATACTGGTTGGATTTTGTTTTATCTCGCGCTGAGATGAGCTTAATGTTGACTCAAAATCCGGTGTCCACATGATGAACAACGCATGACAATCGTCGTGCAAGGGGCTAGTTTTCTCTGCTGTGAGAGTGGCGAACGGCGAACAATCTATGCGAAGCAGAAGATATGCGTCTCTATCTATTGACTATTTGACAACGAATCTTGCATACAGTGCGGTACTGTCGATGCTTCCGATAATGCTCACCCAGCGTGTCGGCTCAGCGAGTGTTTTGTCGGGTGTGATGCTTGGTGTTCTATCGGCTGCAGCACGGGGAAGTACACTGTTTTTAGGCCGGTTGATTGAGAAAATATCAACACTATGGCTCATGCAGATCAGCTTGGCGATTATCGTACTGGGACTAGTATCTTTTGCATGGCTATTGCAGGTTTCGCCTGTATTTGCTTTGCTTGGCTTGATGTTGTTCGGTGTTGGCATTTCATTGGTGAATTTCACTCTTCGAGGGCACATCATTGCAACCACTGCAGATAGCAAGGAGCAAGCATCATTCTTTTCGCTGGCAACCTTGTCTGCGAACTTAGGAGCTGCTATTGGTCCTATCACAGCGTCTTATGTACAGTGCAGACTTGGTCTCGCCAACTTTCTCATCATCATTTGTCTGATATATGCCGTCATATCCGTTATCACCGGAATTTGTTTTGAGCGACATGTTTATCTACGAACTTCAGATAGTCCTTCAGAGGAAAAAACTTCGATTCTTTCCACCATCGGTACATTATTGAGCAGTCGAAGAATGTTGCCGGTATTGCTGATTGTCGTTACTGGCAGTGTGATGAATGGGCAGCTTTTTTCTGGCATGTCACTCGTATTTCATGGTTTTTCTTCAGATTTGCTGCCGAGTGGACTGTTCTTCACTGTGGATGCCATTGCTGGGATAGTTTTGCAGTTCCCCATCAGCAGGCTGGTGGTACGCATCATGGATACAGGAAAAACATCAACGTATTGCATGGGCTTAAGCTAGGGTTGTACTGCATCGCTTTTGTGCTGTTCGCAGCGGGAACGTTGATGCAATCGGTATGGTTCATATTTGCTGCTCTGCTGGTATTTGCATCTGCGGAATGCACGTACGCACCGTTGACAAATGTCGCCATGGTGGAATCCGGAGAAAACATGCCTCTTGTCGACATACTCAATTGTCGTCTTATTTTGACAGCCATTGGTGAATCCATCGGATCATTTTGTGGCGGATTTTTCGTGCCTTTTCTCACATCGGCTTTCCATGCAACATGGATGTATTGGCTGGCTTTGTCCATTATTGCAGTTTGTGGGCTTTTTTTAATGTATCCGAAAGGAAATGCAGATAAATGAATAAGAAATTTGACGTTGTGTCTCAAAATGCTACGTAATGCAGAAATTGCTCCTAAAAAAATCGCCGTTGAAGACATGTCTGGATGCCTCACATATGAACAACTAGTTCAACAATCGATGAATCTCAAACAGAATATACTCTCTCAGTATGCTATTCAATGATGATGACTTGTCATTCATAGTCCGATCTCAGGTCTTCTGGCTGCGATGACGGCTAATGGTCGAGGTCGTTGTGAAATATTGCTGGATAGCACGTACGAAACAATCCGTTATTACACTGGCGGCATTGATAACCCCAAGTAGCCGACTGGAACGGAAAAAGTATGACGTCGAAAGATATCAAGCCAGTAATCGAACAGCCCGATACGGAAATTCCGCTGATGCTCTCCCAAGCGATTATCGTCGCAGGAGTTTTTGGCTGTGGGCGAACTGGCTTGTTCTCCGCTGTATTTCTCGTTGTTGAAGGCGTCGTTGGCATTGATTCCATGGGGCTATGGAAGCGGTGTTCATGGCAGTGGCATTCACGTTCGTTGTGGGCTTTGCGCTGCTGTGGTGCGCCGAATCGTTCACGCTCAAAATGCGTGAACGGTTCCGACCGTTCGCATATGCGTTGTTGGACTTATCGGTTACGGTGTGTGGAGCCTGCTGGTGTTCTCCGCCACCATCAATTCCGTGCTTGCCATGGTGGGGGAGAGTGTGCTCACCAATGGCCAGATTGGTGCGATTGCGTTGAATGGCGCAGCTCTTGGTCTCGTCGCCTTCCTGTTCGCCAAGTTACTTGACGTTAAACTCGGCAATCGTAAAACCACGGCCATTATCATGCTGGTGGTGGAAGTTACGGCCGCATCATTGGTTTGATCATTATGATTCTCATGTTCCGTGCATTGTATGCAGCCTGAGCAAGGCACCTGAGAAGCAAGGCGACGATTGGTATGTTCAGTATTCTCGAAATGTTCAAGATAGGCGTTGGACCAAGTTCCTCACATACTGTTGGTCCGATGGTGGCGGCATGCAAATTTGTCGAATCGCTTGAACATACGGGAACGCTTGGCCGTGTGAGACGCGTGCGTACGGTACTGTATGGATCTCTTGCGTTGACGGGTTTGGGGCACGGTACCGATCGCGCGACTGTGGCAGGTCTGGAAGGTAACATGCCGCAAACCGTCGATACGGACCATGTGAACATCATTCGTCATGAATGCGAGTCGAGTGGGGAACTGCTGCTGGCTGGTAAGCATCGCATCGATTTCGACTATGCGCATGATGTGGTGATGGACGTGTGGCATCGCTTGGCCGCGCACCCTAATGGCATGCGTTTCCAGGCGTTTGACCAGCAGAACAATCTTGTTGATGAACAGGTCTGGTATTCCATCGGTGGAGGCTTCGTACGGCAAGGCAATGCCGAGGATCTGATGATCGGCATTCATGAGCGTCCGCCGGTCGGAACGTCTTTCGCCGATCAGCAGAGTGATTCCTCACTTGATGACGGCTCGGATGTGCCATATCCATTCACGTCATGCGACGAACTCATTGCATTATGCGAGAAGCATCATATGAGTATCGCCGACATTGTGTGGGCCAATGAAACGGCCATGCAGTCGGCGGTGCAGGTTCGCAGCGAACTGGATAACGTGTGGCGGGTGATGCGTCGTTGCGTACAGCACGGATGCCATACGTCGCAGACCGTGTTGCCCGGCGGTTTGAATGCGCCCCGCAGGCACCGAAAATGTATGCAAGGCTTGCCTCGAACAGTGATGTGCTTGCGCGAGACAAGAAACGCGCGGATGCGGTGCTCGAATCGTCGGATGCGGCATGGGTGGATTTGTTTGCTTTGGCGGTGTCGGAGGAAAACGCCGGCGGTGGGCGAATCGTCACCGCACCGACCAACGGTGCTGCAGGAATCATTCCGGCAGTGCTTCACTATTACTGGCATTTCGTTGACCATGCGAACGAAGAGGGCGTTATTGCCTTCCTGCTCACTGCAGGCGCGGTAGGGTACCTGTTTAAACGCAATGCCTCCATTTCCGGTGCGGAAGTCGGATGCCAGGGAGAAGTCGGTACGGCATGTTCGATGGCTGCGGCCGGTTTGTGCGCGGTGATGGGCGGTACTCCACAGCAAGTGGAGAACGCTGCGGAAATCGGCATCGAGCATAATCTGGGACTGACCTGTGATCCCGTGGGAGGTTTAGTACAGATTCCATGCATCGAACGCAACGCCATGGCTGCGAACACTGCCATCAACGCGGTTCGTATGGCCATGCTGGGAGATGGAACGCATATCGTGACCCTCGATCAGGCCATTAAAACCATGAAAGACACGGGCGAAGACATGATGTCCAAGTATAAAGAAACCTCAAAAGGTGGTTTGGCGGTCAATGTCGTTGAATGCTAGCGGTGGTTGGTGCTAGTCTAGGTGGCATTGTGCTTTTCAAGGAGGTTCACCATGGCATCTCAAATTGCCCGTTGTCAATGTTGAGTTCGGCGATCGCCCGACCATCGAATTCCCGTCTGAGACCGCTCCGGCAGGTCTGAAGGTTGTGGAGCTGCTCGAGGGCAATGGCCCGATGGTTCGCCGCGGCGACACCGTCACCGTTAACTATCATGGTGTGGTCTGGGGCAAAGACACCCCGTTCGATTCCAGCTTCGACCGTCACCAGCCGGCCAGCTTCGGCATCGGTGTCGGCCAGGTCATCAAGGGTTGGGACCAGACCGTTCCGGGGCACAACGTCGGTTCCCGCTTGGTGGTATCCATTCCGCCGGAGTATGGCTATGGTTCCCGTGGCGTTCCGCAGGCCGGCATCGGCGGCGAAGACACCCTGGTGTTCGTGATCGACATCATCTCCACCCGCTGAAACTAAGCGGCATAGAGTAATTTCCAAGGTCAAGGAGGCAACATGGCCGAAGAAAAAACGCTTCTGCTGACGCAGGAAGCTTATGACAAGATGAAGGAAGAGCTCGCTTGGCGCGAAGGCGAGTATCGCGACGAAATCCTTTCCAAGGTTTCCGCGGCACGCGCCGAGGGCGATTTGAGCGAAA
>ENA-OQED01000962-OQED01000962.1-human-gut-metagenome-genome-assembly--contig:-NODE-962-length-10949-cov-0.941970_pt1 | contig 10949 bp, 14 predicted proteins | sample MGYA00242790_ERZ504625 | MGnify/ENA primary metagenome ERZ504625 (study PRJEB26092, sample SAMD00036345) | human gut metagenome | host: Homo sapiens | study: EMG produced TPA metagenomics assembly of...
CGCTAAAGAAGGCGCGTTGATGCACGCACCCGTAAGGAGCTTGCATTGGAAGCCTTCACTCATACTGCTGAATACGATGCAATGATCAGCGAATATCTGAAGAAGCAACTGGAGAAATAACCATGAATATTTTATTAATTGGTGGCGGCGGCCGCGAACACGCTTTAGCGTGGAAGCTGGCGCAAAGCCTAAGGTTGAAAAAATTTATGCTGCTCCCGGCAACCCGGGCATGGCACTGCTGCCTAAATGTGAATGCATTGCTCTGGATGTTGAAAATCTGGAGGGCGTAGCAGATTACGCTGAGGAAAAGAGCATTGACCTGACCGTTGTAGGTCCGGAAGCACCGCTTGTTGCAGGTCTTGCGGATGTTTGCAAACGCCGCGGTCTGCCGGTGTTCGGTCCTTCTAAGGCTGCGGCGCAGCTGGAAGGCTCCAAGGCATTTTCCAAAGAGCTGATGGAAAAATATAATATTCCTACCGCCTTCTTCAAAATTTGCGAGGATATCGAAACCGCCAAGGCTTACGTTGAAGAAAAGGGTGCGCCTATCGTAGTTAAGGCTGACGGTCTTGCTGCAGGCAAGGGTGTTGTTGTTGCTATGACTAAGCAGGAAGCACTTGACGCTATCGATGAAATGATGGCTGACCATAAATTCGGCAATGCAGGCGCACGCCTCGTTCTGGAAGATACATGGAAGGCGAGGAGGCTTCTCTCCTGGCATTTACCGACGGCAAAACCATTGTGCCGATGATTGCTTCTCAGGACCACAAGCGCGTATTTGACGGTGACGAAGGTCCTAATACCGGCGGTATGGGCACCTATGCTCCCGCTCCGGTTATGACCGACGTGCTGCGTTTAAAAGCAACCGAGCTGATTCTGAAGCCCGTTATAGCTGCCATGGCAGCAGAAGGCATGCCTTATCAAGGTTGCCTCTATGCAGGCTTGATGATCAAGGGTGACAGCGTGAAGGTTGTAGAATTCAACTGCCGCTTCGGTGACCCCGAAACTCAGGTAGTGTTGCCTCTGCTTGACGGCGACCTGGCTGAAATTATGTTGGCCTGCGCTACCGGTACTCTTGATCAGGTAGACTTCGGCTGGTACGACAAGGCTGCTGTATGCGTGGTAATGGCTTCCGGCGGTTATCCCGAAAGCTATGCTAAGGTATGGAAATTACCGGTCTGGCTGACGCTGCTGCAGATAAAGACGTTGTTGTATTCCACGCAGGTACAAAGGCCGACGGCGCTAAGGTTCTTACCAACGGCGGACGTGTGCTTGGTGTAACTGCCGTAGACGCAAATATCAAGGCTGCACGTGACCGTGCATATACTGCTGTAGAAAAAATTAATTTTAATGGCGCTTTTTGCAGAAAAGATATTGCATGGAGAGCATTAAAGAGGTAAAATAGATAAAATACCTACTCGGACCGCAGAAAAGCAATTTTTTCAAGTAATTATGTTACATGATTAACAGTTGCTTTGGCTGTGGTAAACAAAAAAATTATTAAGAAAAGGATGATGAAAGAATGGCTTTTTATTATGATGAACCTGCTCACACATTTAGTGAGTACCTGTTAGTTCCCGGTTATTCCTCCGAAAAATGTATCCCCGCCAATGTAGACCTGCGTACGCCGCTGGTTAAATTCAAAAAAGGCGAGGAGCCGGCAATTACTATGAACATCCCGATGGTTTCTGCTATCATGCAGGCTGTTTCCGGCGAAAAGCTGGCTGTAGCTCTTTCCAAAGAGGGCGGCGTTTCTTTCATCTATGGTTCTCAATCCGTAGAGGACGAAGCTGCTATGGTTGCTCGTGTTAAAGGCTATCGCGCAGGCTTTGTAAGCAGCGACTCTAATATCCGTCCGGACAGCACTCTGGCTGACATCCTGGCACTGAAGGAACGTACCGGTCACTCCACTGTTGCTGTTACCAGCGATGGTACCGCTAACGGCAAGCTGGAAGGCATTGTTACCAGCCGTGACTATCGTCCGAGCCGTATGTCTATGGATGCTAAGGTTCGTGACTTCATGACTCCGATTGACAAAATGGTTTATGCTCCGAAGGATACCACCCTGCAACAGGCTAACGATATCATCTGGGAGAAAAAACTCAACACTCTGCCTATCGTTGATGACGACGGCCGTATGCTGTACATGGTATTCCGTAAAGACTATGCAACTCATAAGGAATATCCGTTGGAGCTGCTGGACAGCAAAAAACGCCACATCGTCGGCGCAGGTATCAACACCCGCGACTATGCTGAGCGTGTTCCCGCATTGATTGATGCAGGTGTTGACGTACTCTGCATTGACTCCTCCGAGGGTTACAGCGCATGGCAGAAAATCACTCTGGACTGGATCCGTGAGCACTACGGTGACAGCGTTAAGGTTGGTGCAGGCAACGTAGTAGACGCTGAAGGCTTCCGCTTCCTGGCTGAGGCTGGCGCTGACTTCATTAAAGTTGGCATCGGCGGCGGTTCTATCTGTATTACCCGTGAACAAAAAGGTATCGGCCGTGGCCAGGCAACCGCTTTGATTGACGTTTGCAAGGCTCGTGACGAATATTTCGAAGAAACCGGCGTATACATTCCTGTATGCTCCGATGGTGGTATCGTTTATGACTATCACATGACTCTGGCTCTGGCTATGGGCGCTGACTTCATGATGCTGGGCCGTTACTTCGCTCGTTTCGACGAAAGCCCGACCAACAAGGTTAACATTAACGGCACCTACATGAAGGAATACTGGGGTGAAGGCTCTAGCCGTGCACGTAACTGGCAACGTTATGACATGGGCGGCGCAGCTAAGCTGTCCTTTGAAGAAGGCGTTGACTCCTACGTTCCGTACGCAGGCAGCCTGAAGGATAACGTAAACCTGACTTTGGCAAAGGTTCGTTCCACCATGTGCAACTGTGGTGCTCTGAACATCCGAGAGCTGCAGGAGAAGGCTAAGCTGACCCTGGTTTCCGCAACCAGCTTGGTTGAAGGCGGCGCACATGACGTTATGCTGAAAGAAAACTCCAACAGCAACTATCCTAAATAATTAAATGAACGTACTATAAAGACTGCTGCAGTCTTCCGGTCTCTTCTTTATGAAGAGGCTGGCGGAGGCAGCAGTTTTTTGTTTTGAAGGTGGCAAGAAACAGACAGGCTCCCCTGAACGATTCGTTCAGGGGAGCCTGTCTGTTTATCAACGAAGTTTCACTGTTATATTACCTTGTAAAGCTGAAAGCCTTGCGTATCGCAGGAAACCAGCTTGTAGTTGATTCCTTCGCGCAATCCTTCAAAAACGGGAATGTGGTTTTCACCGTGAATGTGGCCGTAGACACAGTGCTGCACACCGTACCGCAGCATCAGATTAGTAAAGCAGGTGTGCTCCGTGCGCGCAAAGAGCGGCGGATAGTGAAAGGCCGTAATGATTTGCTGTGCCTGCATTTTATGCGCCTGCTGCAGGGAAAGCTCCAGGCGTATACCTTCACGGTTGTAGATTTTTCTGTCGGCGTCACTGAAGCTTTCGGCTGAGGGCAGCAGCCAGCCGCGGGTGCCGCAGACAGCAATATCCTCTACCATAATGCAGTCGTTCTGCAGAAATTCAAAATGAGCGCCGTAACGCTGCTGCATTTTGCTCAGGCTGCTCCACCAGTAATCATGGTTGCCGCGCAGCAGCAGCTTGCGTCCGGGAAGCTGCGCCAACCAGTCTAAATCCTGTGCTGCTTCTTCCAAAGTCATGGCCCAGGAAATATCACCGCAGACAATAACGGTGTCCTGTGCGGTTACGGTGTTTTGCCAATTAGCGGCAACCTTTTCTTTATGGTTGCGCCAATGCTCGCCGAAAACCTCCATGGGTTTGCTCGCCGGTTCGCCTGATAAATGCAGGTCACCGATTGCGTAAATATGCATAATATTATCACCTTTGCGTGTTAAATTCGTTCTTACGCTTTGCTCAGCAGAAAGCGTGCTAAGGCCGGGACATCAGAAACATAGTAATCGGCACCTGCTTCCGACAGTTCCTCGTAGCTGCCGAAGCCGAAGCCTGCGCCGATGCAGGCGATACCGTTGGCGTGAGCTGCAAGAACATCTTCACGGCGGTCACCGATAAGTGCTACAGTATTTTTAGCTTCTGGCGTAGTAAGCTGCCATTTTTCCAGAGCGGCAGCAACTACTAAAGCTTTCTTATCGGTTTTACCATCCAGGCTGCAGCTGTTATATCTTCCAGATAGGGGTTGAAGCCAAAGCGTTTGGCAATTCTCAGCGCAAAAACCTCCGGCTTGGCGGTAGCCATGCCGAGGCGGCGGCCATCCTGCTGCAGGTCAGCCAATAATTCCATGATACCGGGATAAACTTTGTTTTCCCAGATGCCTATATCAGTGTAGCGTTCACGATATTTTTCTACACCGGCCTCAGCCTCTTCTCTGGTCATGCCGTAGTATTTGATAAAGCTGTCGCGCAGGGGCGGGCCGATGAAAACCTCCAGCTTTTTTAAATCAGCTCCTCAATATTTTGAGCGCGCAGGGCGTATTGTACGCATTTGGTGATACCATCGGCGGAATTTGTCAGGGTACCGTCTAAATCAAAGAGTAAATTTTGAAACATTTATTGCTCCTTATTCGCTTCAATAGAATTTTTTTGGACTTGTATAACTGATTATAACACACTTTAGCAAATTAGTGATACAATAATGGTTATTAGAGACAGATAGATTTCATGAGGGGGAATAAAAAAATGACAATTAAGCTTTTTGAAAATAATTCTTTGCTCAAACAGTGCGTGGCGAAGGTTACGGCCTGCACGCCTAAGGATGGCAAATATCTGGTTGAGCTTGACCAGACGGTTTTCTTTCCGGAGGGCGGCGGTCAGCTGAGTGACAGAGGTAAGCTGGCTGATGCGGTCGTAAGCCATGTAAGGTGAAAAGGATGGTCACATTTACCATGAGTGCGACAAGCAGTTGGAGGTTGGCACCGAGGCAGAGGCTCTGCTGGACTGGCCTGTGCGTCTGGACAGAATGCAGCAGCATTTGGGCGAGCATCTTTTGTCCTACGCCTGCTGGAAGCTGTTTAAGGCCAACAACATCGGCTTTCATATGAATGAGGATGATGTTTTCATTGACCTTGATAAGGAGCTGACGGACGAGGAGCTGCTGCAGGCAGAATTATATACGAATGAAATCATCTGGGAGAATCGCCCGGTACATATCAGCTATATGGACAGCACAGAGGCTGTCAAGCTGAAGGATAAAATGCGTAAGTTCAACAGCAAGCTGACAGGCACGCTACGTATTGTATCCGTTGAGGATGCCGATATCTGCACCTGCTGCGGTACACACCCGCCGTTTACGGGGATGCTGGGCAGCGTTAAGGTCATCCGCCATGAAAAGCACAAGGGCGGTTGCCGCGTAGAGTTTGTCTGCGGCCGCAGAGCACTGCTTGATGCGGACGCCAAGAACAGCACATTACTTAGCGTTGCTGCAAGTCTTTCCGTAAAGCCTGAGCAGGTGCCTGCTGCCGTAAATAGCAGAAAGCTGATTTGCTGGCACAGCTTGACATTGCCAAGAGCAAGCTGCTGAAGATTGAAGAAGAAAAGCTGCAGGAAACGTTTGCTGTTGCACCGGTGAATGCTGATGGAGTAAAGGTTTTGGCTTTGCCTATGGAAGGTCACGATGCCAAGGATATCAAAGCCTTTCTGCCGAAGGTTACTGCCTTGAAAAACACGCTGAGCCTTTTGGTAGCAGTGCAGCCTGAGCGCATCAGCTACGCAGTTGCTTTGGGGGCTGATACTGCAGGCGATTGCCGTAGTGTTATTAAGCTGCTCAACGAAGCCTTTGGCGGCCGTGGCGGCGGCAAGAGCGACTGCGCACAGGGCGGTGCGGATTATTGCGCCGGCTGGCAGGAAAAGTTGCAGAGCGTTGTAGAAAAGTTGAAGTAAAAAGAGCAAAATAAAAAGATGGTCAAGCGACCGTCTTTTTATTTTCATGAACATATTGTCAATAATTAGGATAGCTGTTATAATAACACTAGAGATTCTGACAGGTCGGTTCCTCCGTAAGGAGGTGGGAGCATGACAGTAGCCGAAGCGTTACAGATAATGTTAACATTTGGTTTGCTTGTTGCGACCATTATGTCTAAACGTAAGTAATTTTGCTTACAATATAACAAAAGACCGACATTAGAGGTCAATGTCAGCCTTTTGTCAAATAACAACAATCAACAGAGAGGGCTGACACGCGACTGTCAGAGTCTCTCTTTATTTTTATTATAGCAAATTTACGTTTTCTGTCAAGCTTACAGCTTGTTGATCATAGCAATGAGTCTGTCAACCTCTTCGTCCTTGGTTGCCCAGCTGGTGCAGATGCGCACGCTGTAATTGCCGTTCTCCAGGTAAGCAATATGGCTGAGAGCAAATTCCTCGCTCAGCTTTTCAAATTGTGCCGGAGTCATAATCACGAATTGCTGGTTGGTAGGGGATTCAGTAACGAACTTGAAGCCTTTGGCTAACAGTGCATCACGGATTTTCAGCGCCTGCAGTGTGCCCTTACCGCAGATTTTGCTGTAAAGGTCATCTTTCATAATTGCGCCAAACTGTACGCCGAGCAGACGTCCTTTGGCCATGATAGAACCGCATTGCTTAGCAATAGTGCGGAAGTCAGGCTTAAGTGCATCGTTCAAAATAACAACTGCTTCGCCGAAGAGCAGGCCGCATTTGGTGCCGCCGATATAGAAAACGTCGCAGTTTGCTGCTAAATCCGCAGCAGTCATATCGTTGTCGGGAGCGCCGAGAACATAGCCTAAGCGTGCGCCGTCAACAAAGAGGTAAAGACCGCAGTCCTTGCAGGCCTGGTATAAATCCTGCAGCTCTTTTTTGCTGTACATGCTGCCGATTTCTGTTGGTTGGGAGATATAAACCATTTTCGGCTGAGCCCAATGCTCGCGGCTGGGATCGGTATCGTACATCTTCCATTCGTGGCGGATTTGCTCTGCGGTGAGCTTACCGTCCTCGCTCGGAAGTGGCAGTACGCGGTGGCCTACATGCTCAATAGCACCGGCCTCATGCGTATTAATATGGCTGGGAACAGCGCCGTAAACAGCCTGATGCGGACGCAAGGCAGCGCAGATAACCGTCAGGTTGGTTTGGGTGCCGCCAACGAGAAAGTGCACGTCAGCGTTAGGGCAATCAAAGGCTTTTTTAATCAAAGTGCGCGCTTCGTCGCAGTAAGGATCAAGGCCGTAGCCATCGGTCTGCTCCATGTTGGTTTGCACGAGTTTTTCAAGGACTGCAGGATGGCAGCCTTCGGTGTAATCACTGTTAAAACGATAAGTCATTTTAAATCACCCTCAATTTTTAAAATTTATATATGTACTTTGGAGTTTAACTGTGTAAAGGCTCTCCTTGGGGAGAGCCTGTTACAAAAATTCCAAGACCTCTTATTCTTGCCTAAAATTTTCTTGCCTACGAATTCATATAACACAGGCAGCAGGGAGAAGACGATGATGCCCAAAGTTACCAGCGTAAAATTATGCTTGATGGCAGGGATGTTACCGAAGAAGTAACCGCCGCCGACAAAGAGAAATACCCACACTACGGCACCGATGACATTGTAATGAGCAAAGGTCAGGTAGTGCATTTTGCCGATGCCGGCAACGAAAGGTGCAAAGGTACGAACAATCGGCACAAAGCGGGCCAGAAAAATTGCTTTATGACCATGCTTGTCATAAAATGCGCTGGCCTTGTCGACATGCTCCTTCTTAATGATATTCTTCTTAATCATGTGTATACCGAGATGCTCGCCTATCATATAATTGCAGGCGTCGCCCAGCACAGCCGAAAGTAAAAGATGGGCACGATAATTTTTATATCCATGCCTTCGGGTGCGGCAGCGGCAAGGGCGCCACAGGCGAAAAGCAGCGAATCGCCCGGTAAAAACGGGGTGACTACCAGACCGGTTTCGCAGAACACTACTATGAACAGGATGGCGTAAATCAGATGACCGTAGGCCATCATAATTTCCGGCAGATGCTTGTCCAGGTGCAGAATTAAATCGATAAAATACATTGCATATGCTTCCATAAAAATTTCCTTTCTTAATATTGAGTCATATAAAATAATTTTAACACAAAAAACCGACGTTGTAAGAGAATTTTAAGCCAAAAATGTGATTTTTACATTAAATATGTGGTAAAATAGAAGCTATAAGGTTGTAATGTACAAGTTGTAACAATTATTTAGATAAGGAGTGTTTTCTTTGGACCAAGAATTATGTTGGTGTGGCAGCGGTAAAGCATATGCAGACTGCCACAAAATGAATGATGCAAAAATCGCGTTGCTGCAGGCTCAGGGCTGCGAGGTTCCTGACCGCGATATGATTAAAACCCCGGAGCAGATTGCCGGTATCCGTGCAGCCTGCAAAATCAATACAGGCGTATTGGACGAGGTTGCCAAGTATATTAAGGCCGGTATGACTACTGCTGATATCGACAGAATCGTTTACGAATATACAGTAGCACATAACGCTATCCCTGCACCGTTGGGTTATGAGGGCTTCCCGAAGAGCGTGTGTACCTCTATCAATGACCAGGTTTGTCATGGCATTCCCAGCGAGCATGACGTGCTGCGCAGTGGTGACATTGTAAACGTAGACGTTTCTACTATTTACAATGGTTATTATGCTGATGCATCCCGTATGTTTATGATTGGCAAGGTTGCTAAGCCGGCTGCAGATTTGGTTGCAATCACCAAGCAATGTCTGCTGCGCGGTATTGAAGCAGCTCAGCCTTGGGGTTTTCTGGGAGATATCGGAGCTGCTGTTTCCAAGCTGGCACATAGCACGGCTATTCCGTTGTCGAAGAATTCGGCGGCCACGGCGTTGGTGTAGAATTCCATGAGGATCCGTTCGTCTGCCATGTAGGCAAACGCAAAACCGGTATGGTGCTTGTACCGGGAATGATTTTTACTATTGAGCCGATGATTAACATGGGACACAGAGATATCTTGTTGACGAAGCCAACAACTGGACTGTTTATACCTGTGACGGCAGTCTTTCCGCTCAATGGGAGCATCAGATTCTGATTACAGAAAACGGTCCGGAGATTTTGAGTTATTAATGGCTTGGCGGCTGTGCAGGCAGCTATCATGATTATCACGCCTGAGTCCTGCAGTTTGGGCAAATAGATAGCATAGGAGGCTATAACGAATGACAGACTTTTTGGAAAAAACATTTCGCCTGAAGGAACATCAGACGGATGTCCGCACGGAAATTCTTGCCGGTATCACCACCTTTATGACGATGGCTTATATCTTAGCTGTTAACCCCGGCATTTTAAGTGCTGCCGGGATGGATGCCGGTGCTGTATTTACCGCTACTGCTTTGGGTGCCTGCCTTGGTACTCTGCTGATGGCGCTGTTCTCTAACTATCCCTTTGCCCTGGCTCCCGGTATGGGCCTGAACGCTTTCTTTGCTTATACTGTTGTAGGACAGATGGGTTATAGTTGGCAGGTTGCGCTGGCTGCCGTTTTTGTTGAAGGTATTCTGTTCATTGTTCTGTCCCTGACTAAGGTGCGCGAAGCGTTGTTCAACTCCATTCCGCCTGCGCTTAAGTTCGGCGTTACCAGCGGTATCGGTCTGTTCATCACCTTTATCGGCTTGCAGAATTCCAAGCTCGTTGTTGCCGGACCGACTCTTGTTGGTCTGTATCCGTTTAAGGCTGCTTTGGCAGACGGCACCTTCTGGTCCACCGGTATCGGTGCTTTGCTGGCGCTTATCGGTATTCTGCTGACCGCTGTAATGATGACTAAAAAGGTTCCCGGCGGTATCCTCGTTGGTATTCTGGTTACCTGGGGCTTAGGCATGATTTGTGAGCTGACCGGTATTTATGTACCGAATCCGAAGCTCGGCATGTTCTCCGTTATGCCCAGCTTTGCTAACGGTATTTCCGTTCCCAGTCTGGCACCGACATTTATGCAGATGGATTTCAGTGCTATCTTTACCTTTAACTTCATTACAATCATGCTTTCCTTCATGTTTGTAGATTTGTTTGATACTCTCGGCACTTTGATTGGTGTTGCTTCCAAGGCTAAAATGCTGGACAAGGACGGCAAGCTGCCGAAGATTGAAGGCGCTCTGCTGGCTGACTCCATCGCTACTACCGGTGGTGCGTTGCTGGGTACTTCCACCGTTACTACCTTCGTAGAAAGCAGCGCCGGCGTTGCTGTCGGCGGCCGTACAGGTCTGACTGCTGTTACTGCAGCTGTTCTCTTCTTCCTCAGCTTGTTCTTTGCACCTATCTTCCTGGCAATTCCTGCCTTTGCTACTGCTCCGGCACTGGTAATTGTAGGCTTTTTGATGGTAAGCAGCCTGCTGAATGTAGACTTTGACGATATGACCGAAGCTATTCCTGCTTTTATCGCAGCTGTAGCAATGCCCTTTATGTATTCTATTTCCGAGGTATTTCCATGGGCGTTATCTCCTATGTGGCAATTAACCTGCTCAGCGGTAGAATACAAAAACAAAAAACCAGCTGGATTGTATATGTGCTGGCAGTAATCTTTATCCTGAAATATATTTACGTGTAAAAGGATTGAGGTAAAAATATGATGGACCGTGTAAGAGCGGTCGCACTCGGTAACAGCCCTGCTGATATTCTTTTGAAGAACGGCAGGGTTGTTGACGTGCTGACCGAAACAATTTATGAAGCTGATGTTGCTATCGCCGAGGGCGTGATTGCAGGTGTCGGCAGCTATGACAAGGCGGAACAAATCGTTGACCTGAAGGGAGCATATGTTGCCCCCGGTCTGATTAATGCACCATTGTCATGTAGAAAGCTCGATGGCCGTGCCTGAGCATTACTGTGCCGAGGAGCTGCGTTGGGGCGTAACCACGCTGATTACCGACCCGCACGAAATTGCCAACGTAGCGGGTGCGGCAGGCATTCACTATATGCTGGAGGCTGGCGGACAGATGCCGCTGAACT
>ENA-OQED01000964-OQED01000964.1-human-gut-metagenome-genome-assembly--contig:-NODE-964-length-10922-cov-1.311163_pt1 | contig 10922 bp, 13 predicted proteins | sample MGYA00242790_ERZ504625 | MGnify/ENA primary metagenome ERZ504625 (study PRJEB26092, sample SAMD00036345) | human gut metagenome | host: Homo sapiens | study: EMG produced TPA metagenomics assembly of...
CTGCCATTGCAGTGAATAACAACGCGGCTGCAGTGCTGCTCATGCTGACAGCGCTGGCCTCCGGAGGGAAACCGTAGTTCCAGAGGAGAGCTTGTGGAGATTGGCGGGAAGTTCCGGATTCCGGATGTATGCAGCCAGAGTGGAACGACGCTTGTGGAAGTGGGGACTACCAACCGGACTTATCTGGAGGATTACGAAAATGCAGTGACAGAGAATACAGCTGTCTTTCTGAAAGTGCACACCAGCAACTATCAGATTACCGGTTTTACCCGTGAAGCAGAGCTTACAGAACTTGCAGAAGCAGCACATAACCCGCGGAATTCCCCCTTTTGGTGGACTTTGGAAGTGGGAGCCTTGTGGACATTGCCTTTTATGGAATCGAGCCTGAAAAGACCGTACAGGAGCTTTTGAAGAAAGGTGCAGATATTGTATCTTTTAGTGGAGATAAACTTCTGGGCGGACCACAGGCAGGAATACTGGCAGGACGTAAAGATTTGATCGAAAAGATTTCCAGGCATCCTCTCATGCGGGCACTGCGAATCGATAAGTTTACAGCTGCCGCGCTGGATAAGACAGTAAGTATTTATCTGGATGAGGGTCAGCTGGAGAAAGAGATTCCGGTTTATGATATGATGAGTCGAAGTGCAGAAGAACTTAAGCGGAATGCATTATGGCTTATGGGTGAACTGTTGGCCGATGCTTCTGAATATGAATTTGCAGTAACCTCTACACGAAATCCTGTTGGCGGTGGTACTACACCTGGAAAAACACTGCCTGGAGCTGCATTGCAGATAAGAAGCCTGAATGGAAAAGGACTTTCCGCACAGGAAATCAGTGACTGCTTACGGAAAATGGATACTCCGGTTATTGGTCATATTGTAGACGACTGGGTCTATCTGGAAATGAGAACCATAAGGACTGGCGAAGAATTGGAGATTCTCAGAAAAGAATTGAAATATGATCTGTACAAGAAAAAACCCTCAATGACCTTTGAAAATCATTGAGGGTTTTGGCATATTATGATTTTATTTCCCTATATGCCATGCTAGTCTTACACTTGCAGAGTGGACTGTTCCTGTGAGCCAGTCGCAGTCATTGGTGATCCAGTCCATGATGCCAAGCTGACGGGTTTCCCAGGCAACGGTAGCTTCATGGGCTTCCGGTGTTTCTTCAGTCTCCATAGTGGTGTCGATCTCGTCGTAGCCGAAAATATATCCGCCTGCGCTCCAGATGCTGAAGTTGCTGTCAGGACCCGGGTCAATTCTGCCCTCTCTCGCGGCAACCAGTCCGTCATGTCTTGCCTTATATTCTTCCTCGCAATCAGGTTTCAGTCTGGTCATGAACATTCTGTGGCGGATCAGCTCTTTGTTTTCTCTCACAACACCAAAATTATGATACATCAGGCGCATGTCTTTTCCAGGAGTAGAGATCCAGGTAAAGGTATCTCCGATCTTTTCAGTCAATGCTGCCTTTACTTTCTCCTCTTCCGGAGAGATCACCTCTCCGTCTGCATTTTCGTAATATCCGAAGATCAGGTCTGCCGCATTCCAGATGCTGAAATTATGGATGCCGTTACGGTCAAGATATGCAGTAAGCTCCGGCCAGATCTCGCCTAAGGTCTTACGGTAATCATTCATTTTTCCTTCTTTTACTTTCATTGCAAAAGCATGTCGTTCCATTTATGCTATCCTCCTGTTTTGATGATCCTGTGCTATGTTTTCCACTATGAGCAGATATAGTTCTTCTGCCCTCATATGATTTGATTCTATCACTTTTATTTTGTTTTTACAATTATGAGGGCAGGATTTCCGATCACTGTTCACAGGTAATATCCGCAAAGCATGTTGCCTGACACAAAGTTATCCGTAACGATTCCCTGAGATGCTCAGGCAAGATACAACATGACCATCAGTGGCATGGTTATGATACTTACCAGCGTTGTCATTACATTGATGGTGCTGGCATAGATCGGGTCCTGATCGTAGAGCTGTGCCAGCTGTACAACCGTTGTTGCCGACGGTGTGATCACTGCCATCAGACTGATAAGCAGAATGGTTTTTCCATCCTTTACCATTGAAGCCAAGGGCAGATACTTCAAAAACAACAGTATGAGCAGCGGAGTCACCACCATTTTCAAGATCGTAATTAGATAGATCCTGGAATGACTGAAAATATCTTTCCATTTTACCTCAGTCATGGTCATTCCAAGCATGATCATACATACAGGTCCCAGGGTGGCTGAAATCTGGCTCATGGTGTTTCCAAGGATCGCCGGCAGTCTGATCTGCGTGAAGAACAGAACGATTCCAAGGATAATAGCGATCAGATTGATGTTGCAGAGGATTTTTTTCCAGTTGATGCCGGCCTTCGCCTCCATCAGCGACTGTCCGTGGGTCCACATCAGGATCATCTGCACACTCAGGAAAGCACTGGCATAGATCACCCATTTTTCCCCAAGGACTACCGTTACAAGAGGGATCACCAGATTTCCGGAATTGGAATAGATGATGGATTCTTTTTCTACCACACTTAATTTCAGTGGCTTGCCGATGATCTGTACAAATACCAGAAGAAAAATATGGATCAGGATGGCTGCTGCCACTGCCAGAAGGAAGCCATTCCGGATGCTTCTGGAATATTCGATCTGAAAAGCATTGATCATTACACAGGGCATGATGATGTAGATACAGATGACTGAAAGTGTCCTGCTGCTTTTTGCATCGATAAGTCCGCATTTTACCACTGTAAATCCACAGGACATCATCAGAAAAAATACGATGATCTGCTGCAATAATTGTAAAGTTATCATTTTTTCTCCCCTCCGAACGCGTCAGCTCTGTCCGATCTCTTTCAGGGCTGTCTGAAGTTGCGCGTCTTCTTTATGTGTAAGTTCTGTCCAGTCTGTGATGTCTCCGGAAAGCTCTGCTTCCACATCCGGAGTGATTCCTTTTTTGTTGATATCATTGCCCTTTGGCGTAAAATATTTTGCGATGGTGATCTTTACCGCACTGCCATCGGTAAGAGGCTGGATGGTCTGCACCACACCCTTCCCATAGGTAGTTGTTCCTACAATCGTTCCAATCCCATAGTCCTTTACCGCCCCCGCAAAGATCTCCGATGCACTGGCACTGTTTCCGTTTACCAGAACAGCCAGCGGCATGTCCAGTTCATTTTTTCCGTCGCAGGTTTCCTCTTCCCTTTTTCCGTTTTTGTCCTCTGTATAGACGATCAGCCCTTCCGGAAGTATCTGGCGGAGTACGCCGCAGACTGCAGTAAGAAGGCCTCCCGGATTATCACGGAGATCCACAACCAGCTTCTTCATTCCCTGATCCTTCAGATCTGCAAATGCTTTTTTATACTGATCGCTGGTCACCTCAGAAAATTCGGAGATTCGGATATAGCCGGTGTCTCCGGAAAGCATCTCATGGGAAACGGTCTGGATCTCCACATCCCGGATCTCCACTTTGACATCCCGAGGTTTCTCTTCGTTTTCCCGCTGTATGGTCAGCATTACGGAAGCTTTCTCACTGTCACGGACCATGGAAGCAATATCGGAAGTTTCTTTGTCTGTAACATCAGCTCCATCTACTGCCTTGATCACATCTCCCTTTTTCAGTCCCGCCTGTTCTCCAGGGCCACCCTCATAAAGCTGTATGATCTTTGCCCCTCCGGTGTCATCCTTCTGAAGAACGGCACCAATCCCTACGTAGGAGCCTTCATTGGAAGTATTCAGCTCTTTATACTGTTCTGCTGTGTAATAGGTGGAGTACGGATCCTTCAGGCCGGCAAGCAGGCCAGCATAAAGCCCCTCACGCAGGCTGCTTTCGTCTTTTTCATCCAGATATTCTTCATCGATCAGTTCTTCCAGGTAATTCAGCTTCTGAACCGTTTTCACATCGGAAAGCGCATTGCCGTTCGGAAACAGTACTTTCTGATAGCTGGTAAAAACAGCGCCTGTCACAACCAGCGTTGCTGCCACTCCAATGGCTATACCTTTTTTGAATTCTTTATTTTTCATATTTTTCCTTTCTTCTGCACAGCCGGCAAAGCCGATAAGATCACAGATTTTCTGTACTCCTCTGTGCGCCGTTCGGTTTTTATATACCGAAAGCGGCTGCCGATATTCCGACAGCCGCTGTATATCTTATGATCACACATCATGCGGATACATAAGATTCTCTGCTATTTGGTTATACTCTGAGATGTTTTCTTGTTGTGAAAAAGCTTCCCAAAAGACCGATTCCCACACCAAGTCCAAGTCCCATGGGAACCAGACCCTCATAAATCTGCCAAATTGGAATGAAATCCACGATTCCTGTCAATACATTGAATTTTGTCAGAATAAACTCTACAGCGGAATTATACAGGAAAAACAGGCAGATCAGCGGTATCGCCGCACCGATCACACCGAGGATCATACCTTCCAGAAGGAATGGCAGTCGTACAAAAGCATCTGTAGCTCCTATGTATTTCATAATTCCGATTTCTTCCTTGCGGACAGAAATACCCATAGATACTGTATTGCTGATCAGGAATATGGAAATGACCAAAAGGATTGCGATCACGGCAATCGACACATAAGAAACCAGCTTGTTAATGGAACCAAGTGTCCTGGATGCCTGTTCAGACTGATTTACCTTCCGGACATGTTCCAGTCCCTGGATATAATTCACCAGTTCTGTCTGCTTGGTAATATCATTAAGATATACCTGATAATTGGATGAATTGGCAAGAGGGTTATCATCTTTAAATCCATCTGCCGCATCTTCATCTCCAAAATATTTCTGTTTGTATTCTTCCCATGCCTGATCTGCGGACTGATAGTCCATCCTGGCCACTTCCGGCCTGGACTGAATAGCATCGCCGATCGCCTGGATCTCTTCCTCTGAAGTGCCCTCATCAAAGAATACTGTGATCGGCACTTCTTCTTCCACCTTATGGGCAATATTACCGACGTTGTTCACGATGGAATAGAAAATGCCTACCAGAAAAATGCAGGCTGCCATCGTGATGATACATGCCAGGGAAAACATCCAGTTTCTTTTTATATTCTTAAAGCCCTGCTTCAGGGTATACCAGATCGTACTAGGCCTCATGATATCCTCCCTCTTTCTCATCGCTGATGATCTTGCCGTTGTGCATGGTGACTACTCGCTTGCGCATGGCATTGACGATGTCCTTATTGTGGGTAACTACCAGAACTGTGGTTCCTCTGTCATTGATCTGTTCCATCAGCGCCATGATCTCTTCAGAGGTTTTCGGATCCAGGTTTCCGGTCGGCTCATCTGCCAGAAGGATGTCCGGGCGGTTTACCAGTGCTCTGGCAAGAGCAACTCTCTGCTGCTCACCACCGGAAAGCTCATCCGGGTATGCCTTATACTTTCCTGCAAGTCCTACCTCCTGGAGAACCTCCGGCACACGTTTGCGTATCACACGGGTAGGTCTTCCTATGACACGCTGCGCAAATGCTACATTCTCATATACATTACGGTCTTTTAAAAGACGGAAATCCTGAAATACTACCCCAAGCTTTCTGCGATACTTGGCAACGCGTCTGTGTTTCATCTTCTCCAGACGTTCCCCGCTGACTGTGATCGTTCCGCTGGTAGAATCCAGTTCTTTCATCAGAAGCTTGATCAGTGTGGATTTACCGGAGCCACTGCTTCCTACTACAAATACGAATTCCCCTTTATCAACATGTAAGTTCGCATGATTCACAGCCGGAAGACCCGGGCCGTAAGATTTGCTCACATCTACAAGATCGATCATATATATCCTCCTCTATATTATAAAAGCATAATTTTCTTAATTTTTTTGTAATATTATTGTAATATATTTTCTGTTTAAATGCAAGAATAAATTTCCCGGGCCCTACAACTGTTACTGGCCACTCCATTCTCAGTAATGCGCTCCGCGGAATATTACCAGTGAACAGTAATCAACAGCCCTCTCCAAATTATTTATTTTAACGTAAAAATACCAAAATTACAATAGAGTCATGGATGTTATCTGTGAAGTTCATGTGAATTCGTTACTGCTCACTCCGTTCTCAGTAACACACTTCGTGAATGCTTCCAAACAGGAGGGACATTTACAACAATATTCCATGATGAAAAACGCTCATACAAAAACTGCCACCTATTCCGGGAAGGAATAAGCGGCAGTTTAAAAGTTCTAATATGTTGCCTTAATATAGCAAACTATCATCCTGCATTCCGAATACTATTAATACTCTAATGTCTCCATATATTTCATATATCGAACAACCATCAGCGCGATCTTAAATGTAATGGCATCCTCAAACACTCTCAAATCAAGGCCTGTACTCTTCTGGAGTTTATCCAGACGATATACCAGCGTATTTCTGTGGATATACAGCTGACGTGAAGTTTCAGATACGTTCAGACTGTTCTCAAAGAATTTATCGATGGTGACAAGTGTCTCCTCATCGAAATCATCCGGAGATTTGTTGTCAAAGATCTCGCGGATAAACATCTTACACAGAGGAATAGGCAGCTGATAGATCAGGCGTCCGATTCCAAGTGAGCTGTATGCGATAACTTCCCTGTCTCCGAAGAAGATCTTGCCTACATCAAGGGCCATACGCGCTTCCTTGTAGGAACGTGAAACTTCTTTCAACTCATTGACAATGGTACCGTATGCCATGTGGACATCCTCACCATCTTTATTCAGATCCAGAGTATCCATAATCGTATGAGCCAGCTTATCCATCTCCGGATAGCCCTCTCCCTCTTCCAGTTCCTTGACTATAATGATGCTCTTCTCATCAACAGCAGTGATAAAATCTCTGCTCTTTCCGCCAAAAAGGCTTTTCACGCTCTCTACAGAGCTGTGATCTTTCTCCTGGTTCAGTTCCAGGATCATAACTACACGACGGACATCTGCTTCAATATGAAGCTTCTTCGCTCTGTTGTAAATATCCACCAGAAGAAGATTATCAAGAAGAAGATTCTTGATAAAGCTGTCTTTGTCAAAACGCTCCTTGTACGCAACGATCAGATTCTGGATCTGGAAGGCTGCAAGCTTGCCTACCATATAAGTATCCTCATCATCTCCGTGGGCTACCAGGACATATTCCAACTGATAATCATCACAGACCTTAAAGTACTGAAATCCCTTGACAAGCTGGCTGTCCGCCTGGGATTCTACAAAAGCCTGGATATCTGCCGGCTGGATCTCAAAATCAGAAAAGGTAGACGCAAGTACCTTGCCGTCTGTGTCAATGACACAAAATTCCGTCCTTGATATTTCTTTAAGTCCCTCGAGCGTATTCTGTAACACCTGATTCGATATCATTCCGTTCAATCCCTTCTCACTTATGTGTATGCTTATCTTCTGTCTTTCCCTCTCTATCTATGGCTATTTTAATACAAAATCACCAAAAATGAAAGAGTAAAACTGAAAAAATTTACAAATTTTTGTTGAAATCCGCCTAATTTTTCTCTATAAAACCTTCTCCATGAACTTCTCTTGCATCGGAAACGATCACAAAAGCGTTGGGATCAATATCATCTACCAGCTCTTTCAGCTTCACAATTTCCTTTTTGTTTACCACACAGAAGATGATCGTCTTCTCCTGACCGGAATACATCCCCTTGCCACAGATTCCTGTCGCTCCGCGATCCAGGTCTTCCATAATAACTCTGGCAACCTCATCCGGCTTCTCCGTGACGATAAATGTCTGTTTGGAAAACTTCAGACCTTCGATCAGACTGTCGGATACTTTTGTTACCAGATAAACCGCAATGATGGCATACAGGGCCCGCTGGATACCGAACACATACATTCCTACGATCACAATAAGCCCATCAATAAACTGCATGATCTGTGCGATGGAATAATGACGCATATACTTCTGGATCAGTGCTGCCATCATATCCGTTCCGCCTGTGGTTCCCTGTCCAAGGAAAACCATTCCAATGCCGATTCCCAGGATCACACCACCGTATACAGCAGCCAGAAGGAGATCATCTCCCGCAATATTCCACACCGGCTGAATGGCAAGCCAGGTTGAAAGGGAGATCTCACCGACCAGAGCTTTTCTTACAAAGGAAAAGCCTTTGATCCGCCATCCCAGAAAAAACAGCGGAATGTTCAGCGTGATATTGGTAAGCCACAGTGGAACCCCGCCATCTACGATCCCACCGGTCCAGTGCTTCACCAGGATCGCTATACCGGAAAAGCCGCCTGTTACCAGCCCGGTTGCATCAAAAACGGAATTGATGGCAAGTGCCATCAGCCCGGTTCCTACTATGATCAGAAGATAATCCAGATACCAGTCCTTTTTTTTCACAAGACTCATAAAGTGCTCCTTTCATTTTTTACAGCAATTCCCGGAATTTCTGTCTTGAAATGTCCTCAATATTTCTATTCCGTTGTGAAAATCCCGGAAATGCTATAGTATCATATGACAACTGCATCAGTTTCCCGCACTGACGTGTCATAAAAAGAACGGGACCGTACACTATTCTGCGTCCGTTCCCGTTCTCCATGCTATTTTTCTGTCTTTTTATTTATAAAATGAACAAATTCATAGCTTTCCATTATCTGAAAGTATTTTACGATTCTCGGATAAAGCGGTTCTGCCTTATCTCCGAAATGCTCTTTCACCAGCAGGGCAAGCTCCTGCACGGTTTTGGCTCCATCGATCTCAGGCCAGATAAAAGTTCCCATTTCATCAAGATGAACCTTGGAAAACCTTGGCTTGCCAAAAACCTTCTGCGCGATGGTATTGAACATACCCTTATTCTCTATCTCAAGAATGATCCGCTGCTTCAGGTCCCGGTGCCACCGGATCGACTGGTTTGTTTCCGGGATCAGATCAAGATAGTTGATATCCTGTTTCTTATCCTTTTTGTTTTTTCTCATCAGGCTTTCTTCTTTCTCCAGATAGAGAATTTAAGCAGTGACAGGATCATGATGATCATCAGCACAACGCCGCCGATATTTCCAAGGTTTACAACGCCGGACATATCAAGGCTGATACCGACAACTGCAAAGATCGCAAGAAGAATTCCAACAAGACCCTCGCCGGCGATCATACCAGCACAGTACAGGGTACCATCTGTGGACTGAGCTGTCTTGGTTTTTTCGTCAACACCTTTTCTGCTGTCAAGTAATCCACGAACGATACCACCGATCATGATGGTTGCGTTCAGGTAGATTGGAAGGTAAAGACCGATTGCGAAAGGCATTACCGGGATACGGAGGATCTCAAGGCAGATCGCAAGGAATACACCTACAAATACAAGTCCCCATGGAAGGTTTCCGCCCATGATTCCCTCAACGATCATCTTCATAAGCTGAGCCTGTGGCGCAGGGATCTCTGCTGTACCGTAGCCCCATGCTGCATCCAGAAGATACAGAACACCGCCGATAGCAAGACCGGAAACAACAACACCGAGCATCTCGCCCATCTGCTGCTTCTTAGGTGTAGCACCGAGAAGGTATCCTGTCTTAAGGTCCTGAGAGGTATCACCGGCGATCGCTGCGATGATACAGATAACAGAACCAACAGCGATCGCTGCTGTCATTCCGTCGATACCTGTTTTACCGGAGCTCTTGATCGCAAATGTAGCAATCAGAAGAGTAGCGATAGCCATACCGGAAACCGGGTTGTTGGAGCTTCCTACAAGACCTACCATACGGGAAGATACTGTTGCAAAGAAGAATCCAAAAACTACGATGATAACTGCACCAAGAAGAGTTACCGGGATTGCCGGAACGATCCAGATGATAAATACCATTGCTATAACACCGAGAAGGATGAACTGCATCGGAAGATCCTGTGCGGTTCTCTCTGTGCTTGTGTTCTTGCTTCCCTTCATACTCTTCATGGAGTCACGGAAGGTTGTAACGATCAGCGGCAGGGATTTGATCAGGGAAATGATACCGCCTGTTGCGATAGCACCTGCGCCGATATATTTAACATAAGTAGACCAGATCGCTGATGCTCCGCCGTTTGCGTAAAGCTGGGCAATGGTCGTTCCCTCTGCTGCCGGATACATCCATGTATCAGGTCCGAACAGGCAGATCAGCGGAATGATGACCATCCAGCCGATAAGAGAACCTGTAAACATGTAGGATGCGATCTTCGGTCCTACGATATAACCAACACCGAGAAGTGCCGGATAAACCTCCATACCGATCTCACCCTTGAAGGATTTAAATGCTGCAGAAACATCTGCCGGAAGAAGCTTCAGTCCATCAACAACAAATTTGAAGATGGCAGCAAGTCCCATACCGGAGAATACTGTGGAAGCATTTGCTCCGCCTTCCTCACCGGCAAGAAGAACGTCTGCGCAGGCAGTTCCTTCCGGATAGAGAAGAGTTGCATGCTCTTTAACAATGAGGGCATTACGAAGGGGTACCATGAAAAGTACACCAAGGATACCACCGCAAAGTGCGATCAGAGTGATCTCAACGATGCCTGGTTTGCTTGTAAGTCCTTCCTCTGCCCAGAGGAACAGTGCAGGCATGGTGAAGATAGCACCTGCTGCAAGAGACTCACCGGCTGAACCGATAGTCTGGACCATATTTGCTCTCCAGAATGGAGTTTCTGCGAAGAATCACGCGGATAACACCCATGGAGATAACTGCCGCCGGAATGGAGGCAGATACTGTCATACCAACACGAAGACCAAGGTAAGCATTGGCTGCGCCGAAGATGACAGCAAGAATACATCCCATGATCACAGATGTAACTGTGAGCTCCGGAGTGATTTTCTCCGCAGGAATGTAAGGTTTGAACTCTGTGTTTTTTGTTCATATTTCCTCTCCCTTTATCTAGTAAATTAGTAACGTTATATAGTATAGCAAATTTCGCAGTATTTTGCAAGAAATTATATCTGAGATATTATATATTATTTACAATTTTCTGTATAATTATAAGCAAATTAATT
>ENA-OQED01000966-OQED01000966.1-human-gut-metagenome-genome-assembly--contig:-NODE-966-length-10916-cov-3.082213_pt1 | contig 10916 bp, 13 predicted proteins | sample MGYA00242790_ERZ504625 | MGnify/ENA primary metagenome ERZ504625 (study PRJEB26092, sample SAMD00036345) | human gut metagenome | host: Homo sapiens | study: EMG produced TPA metagenomics assembly of...
CATCTTCTGTCGGCTATGCATCATGCAACATACCAGTCCGCACGATCACAAGTATTGCCCTACGGCGTATCGAGCCTGGAAACAGGCTCTTGCTACTTGCAATCCGTGCCGGAACTGGTAATAGGGTTGCAGCATACCCGAAAGAAGATGAAAACTCAAAAAGCCAGTAGGAAAGGTGGAAAAATTGCCTACGAAAAATGAAATAGCACCCCTCAATCAGAATCAAATCTAAAAAGCCAGTTTTGGCAGTAAGCAGAAAGGATGGTAAAAAATGAACGTATATGAGATGGTAACAGATAGAATTATTGAACAGTTAGAAAATGGTGTAATTCCGTGGCAGAAGCCGTGGACAGGATCAAAAAATGGTGCTTACAACCGTGTGAGTATGAAACCGTATTCGATACTGAATCAGATGATTTTACAACATTCTGGAGAGTATGCAACATTTAAACAGTGGACAGAAGCCGGAGGACATATAAGAAAGGGAGCAAGGTCAGAAATTGTAACATTTTGGAAAATGCAGCTTGTGGAAGAGGAAGAAGAGGACGGAACAAAAGTTAAAAAGCAAATTCCATTGTTACGCTATTATAATGTTTTCCATATTTCACAGGTTGATGGAGTAGAGCCGAAAGAAAAAATGGAATTGCAGGAGCATGAGCCAATTGAAGAAGCTGAAAGAGTTAAGCTAGAATACATGGAACGGGAAGATCTGCAGATATATGAAAGGATTACAGATAAGGCGTTTTACGCACCTACATTTGATTATATCGAAGTGCCGTGTAAAGAACAGTATGAACGTATTGAAGAATTTTACAGTACATTATTCCATGAAATGATTCATAGCACAGGGCATTACACAAGATTGAACCGTTTAGAGAGTGGAGCAAGTGCAAGATTTGGAAGCGCAATCTATTCCAAGGAAGAACTTATTGCCGAAATCGGTTCAGCAATGGTATTAAACAGACTAGAGATTGAGACAGAAAAGACATTCAAAAATTCAACAGCATATATACAAAGTTGGTTACGAGTGCTTAGAAATGATAACAAATTCATTGTATCGGCAAGCAGTAGAGCAGAAAAAGCAGTGAAATATATTTTAAATGAGAATGTAGTTGATGAATAGAAACATTGAGAAAAGGGAAAGAGAAAGATGAAGAATCAATATTATATAGGTCAAAAAATTGTATGGCACTGTAAGGATTTTGAAACTGATTGTTATATAAAAGCGGTAATAAAAGAGATAGCCACAGATCATTGTGTGGCTATCTCTGAAAGAAATAAGCATCCAAATTTGAATGATCTGAAAATATGGATTGATGATGATATAGAGGAAATGATATATTTTGAATAGGACATATTATTTGAATATTTGAAGGTGGGAGAAGTATACCACACTTTTGGAAGTAGAATTATATAAAAAGAAAAGGGGATGAAAAAATGAACGGATTTAATACGGGACTTGATGAAATGATGAAAGATATATTCATGAGATTACATGTAACAAGTGAAGAAGAAAAAGCAATGAGGGAACATTATGAAAGAAGTGATTATAGTAGGTTGCATATACTGAGAGCCAGACGGGATGAAGATAAGGTACTGTCTGTATTATATGGTGATGGAAAGTGGATTAGATATAAAGTGCAATAATTTGTTGCAAAAGAACCAAAAGCAACAATGCGTTGCTTTTGGTGGCAAAATATATAATTTGAAATTGTGTAAACAATTTTAGAAAATACAATTTTTTAGTTCAGTTTTTTCTCAAAATCGGTGTTGATCAATTCTGATCAGGACATACAGAAGAGGAATTGTGTCAAAGATGTGTATCATCTATGCGCAAAATGGTAATTTGTCCAACAGATTAAAATTACGATTTGCCGGATGTAAATGGAATTGATTATGATAAAAAATCAGAACAACCATATCTAATTTTTATCATTTTTGATTTATAAGTAATATGGTTATTCTGATTTTTTTATGTACAGGGGTGTGGGGGAGTAGCACCCACGAATCAAATATCTGTAGAGAATGTGAAAAGCGGTTCGCTCTGCAGAGTATTTTTATCATTCAAATAAACAGAGACATTTATTGTTTTTGGATGCATTAAATCGGTGCTGAATCGAACAGAATGAAAGCTGTTTTCCTTGTACTTTTTTAAAACATTACTTTCGATACTTTCCTGATCGAAAGCATTAAACCACAAACGATTTAGAGTAACATTAAATGATAGTGTATCACCGGAATAAGAACTTCCTGACGCATCCATCTCTCTTCCATACTGCAGATAGCAGAGGGTGAGTATTAAGATTGCAACGATTGCAACGATTGCAGGTAGAGTAAAGACTCGTATAATTTTTTTCATTTATATTTTTTCCCCAGTTCCCCTTTTTACAAGATTTATCTCAACGTCATATCCAAGAGCATATGCCAATGTACGCAAATCAGTTTCTGAAATATTATTTCTTTTCAATTTATTGCTTATGTTTGGAGAGGATGTAGAAGTCAATTTAGCAAGTTTAGAAAGCTTCATATCGTTTTCTTTTACCATAGCAATCTTTATTTTTTCGGCACATATATTGTATTGTCCGGATTTAATTTCTTCAATCATTTTAGCGATCTGTTCAGATACATTTTCTTCGGAAATTGTATTATTCTGTTCTGACATATTAGAATCCTTTCTTTGATAAAAATAAATTATTTTAGTGTATTATAATGTATAATAATTTATTAAAGTGTAAAAAATTATCTTAAATTATGGTTTTCAATATATTCTTCTAAAGCTACACAGATAAAATCTGCAAATCTTCGTTTATCTTTTTTGGCAGCTTCTTTAAATTGTTCCTTTTGAGCAGGTGTGCAAGTTACGCTAAATTGTATTTTTCGTTCTGATTCCGGAACAGCTCGCCGTCCCATTACACCACCTTTTTCACCTATACTAGGAGTGGGGGTATAATATTTACTGTAATGTCTATTGGGATCAACTTTTGTAGGTGTTGTTTTACGCTTTTTAACGCCATTCTCTGCTGTGTTGGCTACTTCAGTGGAACTTGTTTGTATGTTGTCTGGTTGAATAGCTACATTTTCTGCTTCGCTGTCAAATGAGATATTATCAGCAACACCATAAGAGTTTTTACTCTCTTTCTTCCTCATTAAATGACTCCTTTCAATAATTCTATAGTGAAATCTTTATAATCTTTGGCTGTCGTACAGTTTGGCGCATATTTTATAAGTGTAGTACGTGTTGCCTGCGCTTTCTGAGCATATGTGCTTTCTCTAATGGTTGTATCAAATACTTTCGTATTCATTTTTGTAGAAATTTCATCTAATGCTTCTTTTACCTCACGTGCAAGAAGCTGTCTTTTTTTGTATTTGATTAAAAGAATACCGGAAACCTCTAGGGATGGATTCGCTTCTTTTTTGGTGGTTAAAAGAGTTTTATTAAGGTCTGCAAGTCCTTGAATAGAATAGCGATCTGCAGTGAGTGGAATGACAACTTTATCTGTAGCTATGAGACAGCTCCTTAATAATTTGTTATTTGCAGGGGCAGTATCAATTACTACATAGTCATATTCTTTCAACTTAGATAGAGCTTTTCTCAGAGAAGTATCGTTATCATTTAAGATGATATCTGCTTGTTTCAGTTCCGGATCAGATGCAATGATATCCCCAATTTCTGTTTTTTGAATTGCTTCTGTAATTGGAAGTGGATCATCTTTATCAAGAATTACATCATAAAGAGTTGCAGTATCTTTTGAGACAGCTCTGTAAGTATCGGTACTATTGCCCTGCGGATCAGCATCAATCAATAATGTCTTATTTCCGGAAGAACTTAAAATAGATGCAAGATTGGTTGCTGTAGTGGTCTTGCCAATGCCACCCTTTTGATTTGCTATACATATTACGGCTTTCAAGGTAAACCTCCTTTTAGAATAATAATTTATTATAGTGTATAATACACTATTTTACATTATAAAACAGTATTTTAGATTATTATAAATTATTATACATTAAAATACAAGTGAAAAACAAAGAAAATATGAAAAATAATTAACTTTAAAGTGAAAAAAGCTTGCGTTTATGGAAAAAATAGATTACACTAAAGAAGTGAACAAAAAAAGTAGCCATTGGCGTTGGCTACTTTCCGATAACAAATTTCACAGCTCATTAGAATTGGCGTTACTAATGAATAACTTAATACTACACCACGAAGATTAAGTCTCGGTCGCTGTTAAAACCTATATATTATTATAGGTTCATTCGGTGTATCTGTCAAGGCGCAGATGCCGTAAAATGGCGAATTTTCAAGGAAATAGTAAGATATTGCCCTATAGGGTGTTTCGTGGTGAGGTCATGGAACACTCTTTTTTTACGCCCAGAGCGGTTACTGATATAATCGCACCGGCTCTTTTGGTGAATAGGAGAGGGCGGTACGATCTGTGCATACTACACGATGGTACAAGCTATCTGGAATGAGGACAACCAGTATAAAAAACTGCGGATTGATAGCACCCATTCAATGAAGCTATCCGGTTCTATGCAGACCAAACCATCCTGCATAGATACGACAGGGGTTAAAGGTGGAAGAAGACCTCTATAAGCCTACACAGTACATTTTATGGACTGCATGGTTAAAACTATCCCACGGGGGCACAATATGCTCTGCAGATTGGTATAAGGGCAGAGGGAATGCACAGAATATCCGAAAGGTAAAGCACGTAGATGATAGGCATGTGACGCGTGTAGAAAGTGTATCAATGGCGTTTAAGCTGTTGGAGTCAGATGGTAAAGGAATACGGACACCTTAGGCATTATGCTGCCTGTTCGATTTTGGCGACTTTTCTAGGATTTCCTAGGGAAAGTGCGCCCTGAAAGCCGTTGTCCTTAACATTGTCAGCCTGTTTTTTGGGGTGTTCACTGTCAATACTTTTTTGAAGAAAAAGCAGGTGTATAGCGTTGTATAAGGTGCTGTACATCTGCTTTGTGTTGAAATAGATATGTGTTATGCAGTTTCAGTTAGTAAACAATTGATGTATTTGTTATCTTTTGATATGACTTTTAATTTGGAAGAGTGTTGCACAGCTACTTCGTAGTAGATGTTTTCTTCTCCATTAACGTTTCCTAAGTATGTAACGTGTGTTCCTGCAGGTATGAAAATTCTTAAATAATAAATTGCCCTTTTCTCTTTTCCTTTTATGAGACTGCATGAAAGATAGCCTTTTTCAAATAGATTACAGTTTGATTCTTTTCTAGCATTTCTTTTCATGCTTTTGTATACGTCTGGACAAATCCCACGATATAAAACTAAATCGGTGTCAGTAGAATGTTGTGCCATCATTGTACTGATTCTATTGTATTCTGCTTTTGGTGTATCTTGACGATAATAATGATTAATCTCATCCCCTTTTCTTGCTAAGAAAAATTCTGGTGTTGGGGGCGTTCCGATCGGGGTATGTAGTGGTTCTGGATTGATATGTGTATGTGCAAATTCGATAACGTGAGTCTGATCGGGGGCAAGTTGATCCCATTTCTGACCGATATTTAAAAATCTGTCTTTTATCCGGTATATTATAAGTGGTAACATAGTAAGTCTCCTTTTACATTATAATAATTTATTTTAGTGTATTATAAATTGTTTTACTGTATTAAAGTGGTGCTAAGATTTAAAATAATACGTTTTTTCAGCCTTTATGTACTTTCCTTTGTAGTAAATGATAACGGCATCTTCATTTGGTAGATTACCGAAGCTCTCCGGTTCATAAATTTTCTCTCGTGTTTCAGTGATAGAGATTCCGGAAGAACTGTTTTTTGAGTTCTGTTCAGAATTACTTACTTTGAGACACTTCTTTGTCCCGATCAAGCGACTTGCCCAGTCTCTTGTATCAGGATCCATGATGGAAAGAAAGCAGTGCGCTTTTGTGCAATCCATGATTAGCTTACGTCCGGCAGTACCATATTTTTTCTCAATCATAGAGAGTGACTGGCAGGATAAAAGCAGTGAACAATTGTAAGCACGTAGAAGAGCACAGCTTTGTTCTATGACTGGCATTGCAGGTATCTGTCCGAACTCGTCTATTACGTAGGCTATAGGCGGTTGCTGACCGATTTCACGATATAATTCTGCAGACATGAAGTTTTGATAGATCATACCTATGACAGGCGCATAAAGTGCCATCTCATTAGGGTCAAGCTGAATGTAGATATCAATACAGTTTTCGAGATCATCTGGGGAGATACAATTGTTATCATTCCGGAGAAGTGTCTGCATAATTTCTGTTCCAAATAAACGTGTGCTGGAAACCAACTTACTATATGTTCCAGATACATTCTTTTCATTTTCTCCGTAGAAATGATTAGTATAAGCCTGTGCGGACAGATCAGCGGACTTCATAATCTCAAATACCCATTTGCTATAATTTCCAATGACAATTTGTTGGATGATTTCTGGAAAACTGATATTTATATTCTGGTTCATTAGATAAAGGCATATTCCAGTGAAGAAGTCTCTTGCCCCATCTGTAAAATATTTTGAATCAGCTGATCCATCATCAGGTATGATTGTAATAGCAAGATTTTCAAGGAAAATAGCACGGTCATTTACACTCATTTTTCGTGCATTTACCAGAGGATCATAATGTGCGCTTTCTTTCCAGTTTATAATAGAGAAACGCTTTATTTTCCGGTAATTCTTATTTGCAGCGTAGATATCACCTTTTAAATCAGTTACCATGACACTTCCTTTTTGTTCCAGTTTTCCATATGCATTTTTTTTCATGCCGAATTGTCGGGCAGATGTTATGATATTTGCTGTTGTTTTTCCATCACCAGGCGCACCCCAGATCATTCCTACGATCCCGTTTTTGTCTGGTTCAAATGAGAGTAATTTATTTCCAACTTTTCCAAAGATAAGACCGCCGGAATCCTGCCATTTCATAGCAGGTAAATCTGCAACATTCATTTGCAACGGATCAGCGTCTTTGAAATAGGTAACTAATTCTTTATAACTCCGTTTGTAGTGCGAGTTATCATATCCATATTTCCTGCCTGTTTTATAGAGATAGGTTTTATCCCTGATCGTTGTTAGAAGTAATAATATCCATAATCCCAATAATGCAATTGGGATTACGATATTATAAATGGTATGAAACAGGCTTTCTTCTGGTATCTTCTGCAGATAGCATAAAAGGTATGCAAGTGGTGCACTGATGATATAAAAGCCTATTCCAAGTAACAGATGAAACAGGACATTGTAGTATTTGAAAAAATAACAAAGTTTTTTTACCATAAATGTTCATTCTCCTTATCAATATTCTTGCCCCATTCAGATTGTGTTCCCCAAGAATCATTGCCCCATGTGCGTTCCTGATCTGCAGGGGAATGTGAATGAAGAGTAGTATTTTCAAGTTCCTTTATTTTTTCATTTGATTGTTGTAGTTCAACATTCAAATCCTGTAATTTTTCTTTTGCAACAGACAACAAAGATTCCTTTTCTTTCAGGCTGTTAAGCAATGCTTCTTTTTCCGCAACATGAAGTTTGTTGTTTTCCTGCAGAACTTGTATGGTCTGATCACATTCAAGAAGCAGAGATTTTAACTTCATAATCGTGGACTTATCCTGTTGGATTGTCTGCTTTGATAGAGTATGTTCTTCTTCCAGAGTATGTATTTTTTTGAGAAGCTCTGTTCTGTCTTTTTCCAAGTCCTGTATTTGATCGAAAGACAATCCAGTAGTTTTACTGATTTCTTTCAAGGATTTTACAGAGATTCCTTTGCCGGATGTTTTGCCGGAATATACTGTACCTTTGATTCCGGCATCGTCAAGCCACTTCTGATATTTTGGATGCCATTGTTTCAACACCGATCGGCGTGTAAGAGCATCACTGCAGAGTTTGTATGAGTAGCCGTCATGTTTAGAATCAGCGACTGCAGGAACATACATCACATGAAGATGTTTCTGCCCCTCAACAATAGTTTTTCCGTCTTTGAGAACCTGTCCTTCGTCACAGTGAACCTCAGCCAAAAAGATGCATTTTTCGCCCATTGGAAGTGTGCTTACAAGGTAGTTCAAAGATTCTTCAAAGAAAGGACGTTCCTGTTCCGGTGGCGTATCCTGTGGCAATGTGAAAATTACTTCATTTGCGAACACGATATTTTTCCGTTTATAATGGAAACATTCTGCCGTTATTTTTTTCCGGTATGCTTCAATTTCTTTTGCAGTATTTCCTCTCCGGATCAGACTGTAATTGTACTTCATTTTCTCCGGATTTACTTCTAAATTGGTAGGGCATTTTCCGTCTTTAAATTCACGGATATTATGCTGAATCACTTTCTTGATTCCGGTGTGATATTTTTCAATTCGTGCCAATCATAAATCACCTCGTCTATATGTAGATTTTTGCTGTCGGCAGTGTTTGGTTTTGAATCGCATCTGATCCTGTTCTGTTCATTTTCAAAAGTCGCTCTACGCTCCTAATGAAAATTTTGAACCGGATCATACGTGCTTCAAAACCTACAAGCTAGGGAAAGACAAGTTTCCCCGACCTCTGGTCGCCCTCCGGGTAGCTTGCTTTCTTGAGACAAACCGTGCCGGTTTTTCTCATGCAAGACACAGCTCTTTTCGGCTCGGTTCTAAATTAGCTCACAGAAGTTCGCAAATTTAGAAACCGATAGGGGACTGCGTACCCCTACAGCGTTAGAGCAGTCCTTATCAGTCCTGATCTAACGCTTACCCCTGCTATCTTCCCTGTGGCATTTAGCCACTGGAAAGATAAAAGGAGCTGCGCCCCTTTCGTGAATGCAGAGCATTCACTATTCCGCTTCGATTGCGTTAGTTATCGGAATTAGGATTTTCTTTGGAATTATAATATTCAATAAATTCATCTGTGCAGAATGTTTCAAGAAATTCCTGATAATCTTCTTCTTCTTTTAAATCATAAAAATCTGCAATTTTCTTGATAAAATCGGATTTAAAAGAGTGCTGATTTTCTGCGATTTTTCGTAATGATTTAATATCCATTCCGAGTTCAGTTTTGACCATTTTATCAAATTGCTTTTTCTAAATTTTTTAATCTGATATTTTCACTTTGCAGTGACTCGATTTGTTCAGAAATCGTTTTAGCCATAATGAAGTCTCCTTTTTCTAAAAATATAAAATTATATAGGGTTTTTCATGTATGGAATCAATTAAGAAATGATTGAGAATTTCAATGTATTATGATATTATAAAGAGTGCGAATCTGATAATAATTCATAATACATGGGTTGTTATCACAGGCTACAAATGCTACCAACATTTGTAGCTTTTTTTCTTATTTGAATGTTCCATATTAAAAATTATTTTACTCAAGAAACATACATTCAGAGCTTATGTCTGGAAGATATTTAAATCCGGCTGTTTTTAATAATTCCTCATCAAGTAATGCGACATATCCAGTTCCATAATTATAAATAGTTAAATATTTAAATCCATGCTGTGATTTGTACATTTTCAATTGTTCGACTACAGATAAAAAAGTCTGTGGGTTGCGAAACTGAAAGCGGATATTATAGACCTTATCATTTGGATTCCAAACGAGCTGATCTGGCATAGCTTCTGATGATGATAATGTGCCAATACAAGCATCATTCGCATATACTTCAATTCGATTATCCGTATAGTGTGAGCTAGGCTCAAATTTTATGTCTATTCCCATGAGTATTTTCCTTTCTTAATTCTTCATCTACCATTCTTCTGATATTTTTGAAATAATGTCATAAAGTTTATTTCGTGCCAATGGACTGTCCTGAAAATCACAAAGTGATGTAAGGCATGACAAAAATCTATAAGTGATAGACCAGTCATTAAGCATATCCCAGCAATCATAAATGAGTTGATAATAATTTCGAGCAATAATTTCTTCTGGATATTTTTTTGCGTTTTCCAACAAAGTTTTTGCTAATTCAAGTTGTGATAAATACATTTTTCGATCTAAAATTTCAATGCATGAATTAGCACAATTTTCAATCCGATCGACAACACTTTGGAGTTGATTGAGAAAATACTGCAAATATGCTTCATCAGGTTTGGTTGTTAAATATGAATTTCCATAGTAAATGCAGTATTCAATAAGCGGTTTCAAATTATTGTGTTTCGAGTTCCAGCCTGTTCCGGCTGCATTGATCGAAAAGATAGAATCGAGAGTTTTCTTTACACCATTTTGTGAACTTTCAGGATAAAGATTATTCTGAATAATAGATCTTGCTTCTTCATTTTTGGGCAACAGTTCGTTAAGCAAAAGAGTTTCGATCATATACGACGTGGAGTGATTCGTCTTAACAGACAAATCATCAAGTCTGTTCTCAACAAATTTCTTAACAGTTTCACTTGAATAATAGAACATTTTCTGGATTTTTTTGATAGCCATATTAAAATTTCTCCTTTCTCAAAAAGTGCAAGCAAATAGCAAAAAAGATGATAGCAATTTGCTAGCCTGATTACATTATACATCTTTTCGTGAAAAAACAAGTAGATTTTAAAAACTTTTGTACCATTCCTAGCACCACCTATTCAGGCGTTGGTCTGCCCCATCCACAGACCACTTGCACCTGACAATTAGTAAATAATTGTCTGAAAGCGGTGCAGAAATAGGAAAAATAGAATCCCCCCTTTTCCGATCGGTTCCCCACCAATGGGGGGAACCCCTTTTTCTCCGGCATTTTTCTATTCTTTCTTCTGCTACTGCGTTTTCATCTTCTGTCGGCTATGCATCATGCAACATACCAGTTCCGGCACGGATCACAAGTATTGCCCTACGGCGTATCGAGCCTGGAAACAGGCTCTTGCTACTTGCAATCCGTGCGACTGGTAATAGGGTTGCAGCATACCCGAAAGAAGATGAAAACTCAAAAAGCCAGTAGGAAAGGTGGAAAAATTGCCTACGAAAA
>ENA-OQED01000968-OQED01000968.1-human-gut-metagenome-genome-assembly--contig:-NODE-968-length-10904-cov-1.298784_pt1 | contig 10904 bp, 9 predicted proteins | sample MGYA00242790_ERZ504625 | MGnify/ENA primary metagenome ERZ504625 (study PRJEB26092, sample SAMD00036345) | human gut metagenome | host: Homo sapiens | study: EMG produced TPA metagenomics assembly of...
CGTCCGCCCGCCACCCGCGGCTTCGGACCGAAGGAATACGAGGAGGTGGCCGACATCATCGGCACCGCGCTCGCCGCCGGCCCGTCCGCCGACGTGACCGCGCTGAAGGCCCGCGTCGACAAGCTCGCCGAAGACTTCCCGCTCTACCCCGACCTGGACCAGATTCACTGATTTTTTGCGGATGTACGCAGCTCCCTCATCAGAGGGAGCCGCGCTTATATCCCCGGCTATCTTCGGTGCAATATGGGTCGAAACGGGCAATGCGGCCCATTGTGGGTTACTCTTGTTTTTTATGAGCGATGAATTGAGTCCTGAGGTGTTCGACGCGGTGTGCCGCCAGGCCGATCAGGCCGCACGCGCACAGGAGCGTCTTGCACAGGCAAATACCGAAGCCAAAAACGAACTGTTGCTTGCCATTGCGGACGCGTTGGACGAGCATGCTGCGGACATCGAAGCCGCCAACGCGCTGGACATGCTCGAATCCAAGGAAAACGGCATGGATGCGGGCAAGCTCGACCGCCTGCTGTTCGACGTGCCGCGCGTGGCCGCCGCCGCCCAAGGCGTGCGCCATGTGGCCACCCTGCCCGATCCGGTCGGCGAGATCGTGCGCGGATACAACCTGCCCAACGGTCTGCGCCTTACCCAGACGCGCGTGCCGATGGGCGTCATCGGCATGATCTACGAGGCCCGGCCGAACGTCACTGTGGACGTGGCCAGCCTGTGCCTCAAGTCCGGCAATGCCGCGTTGCTGCGAGGCGGCCACGCCGCCGAACGCACTAACGCCGCCACGTTGGGCGTCATCGCCCCGGTGCTTGAAGCCCACGGTTTCGAATCCGCACTGGTGCAATCCGTCGACCAGTACGGGCGCGCCGGCGCCACCGCCATGATGGAGGCGCGAGGCCATATCGACGTGCTCGTGCCGCGAGGAGGAGCGGGTCTGATCCAAGCCGTCGTGCGCAACTCCAAAGTGCCGGTCATCGAAACCGGTGCCGGCAACGTGCATATCTATATCGACAAGTCCGGTGATCTCGCCAAGGCCATCCCGATCATCATCAACGCCAAAACCCAGCGCGTGGGCGTGTGCAACGCCGCCGAAAAGCTATTGGTTCATAAGGATGTCGCCGCCGAATTCCTGCCGCAGATCGCCGCCGCTCTGGCCGAGGCGAACGTCGTGCTGCAGACCGACACCACGTCGTACGGCATCATCTCCGGCGCGGCAATCGAGGGCCTTGACCTCAACCACGCCGCCGAAGAGGATTGGGACACCGAATACCTGGCCCTCAAAATGGGCATCAAGGTGGTGTCGGACCTGGACGCGGCCATCGACCACATCAACACGCATTCCACAGGCCACACCGAATCCATCATCGCCGAGGATTATGCGGCCATCGAGGAATTCACCAAGCGCATCGACTCGGCCGTGGTCATGGTCAACGCCTCCACCCGCTTCACCGACGGCGGCGTGTTCGGCTTTGGTGCCGAGCTTGGCATCTCCACGCAGAAGATGCACGCACGCGGTCCCATGGGATTGCGGGAGATGACCACCACCAAGTGGATCGGTTACGGAACAGGACAGGTGCGCGCATGAACGAGGACGGCAACATGAACATTACGGCTGACACGGCAAACAAGGCAAGCGAACTGCGGCCCGACATCGACCTCAACGATCCCAAGCTCGGCCTGAAGATCGCGGCCGAACGGCTCAGCATCGTCCGCTACGTGTTCCTTGTGCAGATCGAGGACGGCATCGCCTCCGCCGCCCAGCGTGCGTCGCTCGAATACGCGGACGCCGTGCTCATCGGTTGGCCCGAGACCGATTCGCCCGAAGTCGCGGACCTCGACGATGCCCAGCTCAAGATCGTGCGCGAACACATGGAGCTCATGGAAGGCTACATCGGCAAATACAGCCAGATGGAGCACGACGGTGACCTTGACGGCATGACCGACACGCTCATCCGCATCACCGAGCGTGTGGCCGAGGTCCGCCGCCTCTACCAGCCGGACTTCCCGCTGCCCACCTTCGCCGAATTCGTCGCGTGGTCCAGGACGAATGGGATGAAGACATGGGCAAGATCGATCCCAGGGAAGACAATCCCACCGCCGGCGAAATCGAAGAGGAAACCGAATCAGCCGATGACGCCGCCGGCGAGGGCGGCCAGGCATGAGTGGTGTTATCGGCAGCCACAAAACGGCTGCGTCAGTTCAGTCCGAAAAATCAGTGGAATCCGCCGAGCCCGCCGAAATCGTTGCCGTCACCCAAGGCGAAACCGAACGGCGCATGTCTGACCTGTCCGCGCCGGCCGGGGCCAGCAGCCACGGCAAAGGCAGACTTTCCGCACGCGGCAACTGGCATACACGCCTGCGCGTCGGCATCATGGGCGGCACGTTCGACCCGATTCACAACGGCCACTTGGTCGCCGCCTCCGAAGTAGCTTGGGTATACGACCTCGATGAGGTGATTTTCGTACCCACCGGCCGACCTGTGTTCAAGCTGGACAAGCACGTCACCAACGCCGAAGATCGGTATCTGATGACTGTGATCGCCACCGCATCCAACCCCAAATTCACCGTCTCGCGTGTCGACATCGACCGTCCGGGCGTCACCTACACCATCGACACCCTGCGCGATATCCGCGCCCAACATCCCGACGCCGAGCTGTTCTTCATCACCGGCGCAGACGCCGTGGCCGAAATTATGCAGTGGAAGGACGCCGACCTCATGTGGGACCTCGCCCACTTCGTGGCCGTCACGCGCCCCGGCTACTCCAGTCCGGACGGCGTGACCTTGCCCGAAGGAAAGGTCGATACGCTTGAGATCCCGGCCTTGGCCATCTCTTCGACCGATGTACGCCGCCGCGCCGAACACGACGAGCCGGTCTGGTATCTGGTGCCTGACGGCGTGGTGCAATACATCGGCAAGCATGGTCTGTATTCATACGAGGACTGACGATTCGTACGAGGACTAGTGTGCATTTGTACGAGGGCTGGTGAGGATTAGCGCGAATCAGTGCGCATCAATCCTCACCAGTGCAAAGGATAAGCAGTCAGGCCAGTCCCATCTTGATTTTCAATGCCATTACGCGAGTCGCCGCCGCCGTCACTTTCGAAGCGAAAGCCGGATCGGACTTCGCCCGTTCGTTGAGGCCGTCCACAATTGGCTTTACGTAATCCGTCTGACCGATGCAGGACATGTCGCCGCCCGCCTCGACAAGCTTTACTCCCAATTGGCTTACATCGTAGCTGCTTAACGCTTCGGCAGACATCGAATCCGAAATCACCACGCCCGTGTACTTCAGGGCGTTGCGAATATGACCGTCGATAATCGTAGAAGAAAACACCGCCGGATTATTCGGGTCGATGGATTGATACGTGGCCAACGACATCATCACCATCGCAGGATCGGTCTTGGTGATCGCCTGGTCAAAGGCACCTGCCTCGGCCCCGCCCAACGTGGTGGTCGTATCCAGAATGCCTCGGTGGTGAAGTCGGTATTGCCGCTTACCGCGCCCAACCCAGGATAATGTTTGACCGCCGCGCCGACCTGAGCGTCTCGCAAACCTTCAATAACGGCGATGCCATGTTCGGCGTTGCCGGCCGCATCCAATCCGAAATCACGATCCAGCGCGCCAATCGGAGCATTTGAGGCACGATCGCCCACCACCGTGCCGAGCACCGGTGCCAAATCGACATTTATGCCAGCAGCAGCTAATTGCGAACCCCACGTGCCTGCCGATTGACGCAATGCGTCAGCGGACATTGTGCCCTGCTCAACGGCACTGGGCATTGTGTCGAAACCGGTACCAGTCAGATGCTGCACCTGACCACCCTCCTGATCGGTGGCGATGATGAGACGATTGCCGGCCGGCGCATATCCTTGGAGTTGCGCGGTCGCGGTCTTGACCGTATCGGCGCCGGTATTCCAATTGCCAATGAGAATGGCCGAGCCAATGTGCTCATCGGCGATTGTTGAAGCCAACGAGGAGGGATCGGAACCGGCAAGCAACGGCACCATCACTAACTGTCCCACACGTTCCTCAAGTGTCATGGCGGATACCGCACGTTGGGCTTGTGCGGCCGGTTCGTTCTTCTTCGGGGAAGGAACGTCGGCGCGTGGTAACGCACTTGTCTGGGAGGTCTGGGGAGTGGTGGTGTTGCCGTTTGATGTGGATTTGGCGAACCATCCGACATGCCATCCGTAGGCTGCCACGCCGGCCAACACCACTGCCAAAGCACATATTGTCGCCACGATTGGAGTGCTCCTGTGCCGAAGTTGGCGTGTGGCGTGTGCTGAGGGACGCATATGTTGTGGCCGTTGGCTGTTCATACCGGCAAGCGTAGAACGGAGCGTAGAACAGAACGCTGCCTCATTCTGTGCTCAGGGCATAACCTACCTCCCGCCCTTTCGATAGGCTTGAGTTATGTCTTTTAACGATCCTTTCTCAATACTGTTCGGCAATGGCGGCGATTCACGACGCAACAATGCGAACAATGACGATCCGATCATCCTCGATGTCGAGGCCGATGGGGACGGTCCGGCCCGCAACACCAACGCCGGCCCCTCCGGGTCATCCCGCCCTCCACGTGGCCCGGCCAATCCGCGTATCACCCGTAAGCCAGCGTCCGGTGGCTCAGGAGGCAGCCGTGGCAGCAAGATTCTGATCGGCGTGGTGCTGGCCTTGGCCATCATCGTCGGTCTGTTCTTCGGCCTGTCCCGATTCATCACCGATCTGATGTGGTACGGCCAGCTCGGCTTCCAGTCCGTGGTCTGGACCCAGCTCGGGGTGAAAATCGGTCTGTGGGTGGCCTACGCGCTGCTCATGGCCTTGACCGGCTTCGTTTCCGCCTGGCTGGCCATTCGAGCACGCCCTGATTCGGCCGACGGTTCCACCATTCGCATTAACGGCGATGTGGTCGAGGTCGGCAAATCCGTCAGCTCGAAAACCGCTCGCCGCGTGGCCGTGGTGATTTCGCTGATCGTCGGCGTCATCTTCGGCTCTCAGTTCAACGCGAACTGGAGCGAGATTCTGCTCATGTTCAACGCGCAGTCGTTCGGCACCACCGATCCGCAGTTCGGTCTGGACAACGGCTTCTACGTGTTCGTGCTGCCGGGCCTGAAGCTCGTGCTCGCCGCCGTGGCCATGCTGCTGGGCGTGGGCCTTGTGTTTTCCGTGGTCACTCATGTGCTGATGGGTGGTATCCGCATTACTATGCCGGTTAACGGACGCGGCCTGTTCTCCATCACCAAGCGTTGCCGTCGCCAGCTTGGCATCTGGCTGATGCTCAACATGTTCGCTTGGGCAGTGCGCCAGATGATCGGCGTCTTCGACCAGCTCACCGTGCAGGGTTCACGCATCACCGGTGCCTCCTACACCGCCGTGCATGCCAACATCCCCGTCACCTTCATCATGGCCGCGCTGACCGCCATCCTCGGCGTGGTGCTGGGCATCTGGCTCATGCGTTCCCACACGCTCGAAGGCCAGGCGTCCATCGGCGTGCGCGCCTCCGCCGCGCTCAGGGCCTGGCGTGTGCCGGTGACCTCCATTGCCGTCGTGGTCGTGGTGGGTCTTGTGCTCACCGTGGCATGGCCGGTGCTGTTGCAGCGCTTCCGCGTCAACCCGAACGCACAGGAGATGGAATCCACCTACATTCAGCGCAATATCGACGCCACCCGCGCCGCCTACGGTCTTGACAAGCTCAAGACCGAGCAATACAAGGTAACCGACAAGGGCGAGCAGGGCGCTCTGGCCAAGGAGGGCGACACCACCGCGCAGATTCGTCTGCTCGACCCGCAGGTCGTCAGCCCCACATTCAAACAGCTGCAGCAGTCCAAGCAGTACTACACCTTCGCCGACACTTTGGCAGTCGACAAGTACGAGATCGACGGCGTTTCCCAAGACACCGTGATTGCCGCCCGCGAGCTTGACCTGGCCGGCAACGACAACCGCAATTGGGTCAATGACCACACCGTGTACACCCACGGTTACGGCGTGGTGGCCGCTTACGGTAACAAGGTGACCGCCGACGGCCAGCCTGAATTCTTCGAATCCGGCATCCCCACTCAGGGCAAGCTCACTGAATCCGAAAAGTATGAGCCTCGCATCTACTTCTCGCCGAACACCACCGAATACTCGATCGTCGGCGCACCGGAGGGCACGCAGGCTTGGGAGTTCGACTACCCGACCGGTTCGGAAGGCGCCCTGACCACGTTCAAGGGCGACGGCGGCCCCTCGGTTGGCAACCTGTTCTCCCGTATTCTCTACGCAATCCGCTTCGGCTCCGATCAGATTCTCTTCTCCGACCGTGTGACCAGCGAATCGCAGATCTTTACGATCGTTCCCCCAAGGAGCGCGTGGCCAAGGTGGCGCCGTACCTGACGCTTGACGGCCGTGTGTATCCGGCCGTGGTCGATGGCCGCGTCAAGTGGATCGTCGACGGCTACACCACCTCTGATGCCTACCCATACTCGCAGATGACCGACCTCGGCTCCGCCACCAAGGATTCCACCACCGTCTCTTCCGCAACGGTCTCATCCTTGGGCTCGCAGAAGGCCAACTACATCCGCAACTCGGTCAAGGCCACCGTGGACGCCTACGACGGTTCCGTGGATCTGTACGTATGGGATCAATCCGACCCGGTAATCAAGGCATGGGAGAAGATCTTCCCCGGCCAGTACCACCAGCTCTCCGATATCTCCGGCGACCTGATGAGCCACATGCGCTACCCGGAAAGCCTGTTCAAGGTGCAGCGCGAGCTGCTCTCCAAGTACCACGTGACCTCCGCCAACCAGTACTACTCCGGCGAGGACTTCTGGCAGACGCCGGTCGACCCGACCGAATCCCAGTCCCAGCAGGACCAGGACATCCTGCAGCCGCCGTACTACCTGACCTTGCAGACCGGTGGCACCAAGGAACCGGTGTTCTCGCTGAGCTCCACCTACATTCCGGCTGGCCAGTCCACCCGTGAGATCCTCACCGGCTTCCTGTCGGTCGACTCGGATGCCGGCAATGAGAAGGGCAAGATAGGCTCAAACTACGGCACCATCCGATTGCAGGAGCTGCCCAAGGATTCGAACGTACCGGGCCCCGGCCAGGCGCAGAACAACTTCAACGCCAACGCCGACGTGTCCAAGGAACTGAACCTGCTGCAATCCGGCGACACGCAAGTGGTGCGCGGCAACCTGCTCACCCTGCCGCTCGGTGGCGGACTGGTGTACGTGCAGCCCGTGTACGTCAAGTCTTCGGGTGCGACTTCATTCCCGCTGCTCAAGAAGACGCTGGTCGCGTTCGGTGATCAGGTAGGATTTGCGGATACGTTGGATGAGGCCTTGGATCAGGTGTTCGGTGGTGATTCCGGCGCGGCCGCAGGCGATGCCGAGAACGTGTCCGGTGACGGATCGTCTGGTGACCAGTCGTCCGGCATATCCGGTGACCAATCTGGTTCCGATACCAATGGTGGCCAGTCCGGCACCACGGACGGCAAGTCGGATTCCGGCTCGTCTTCCGACCGTAGCCCCGAACTCCAGCAGGCGCTGAACGATGCCGCCCAAGCCATGAAGGACAGCCAGTCCGCCATGAAGAACGGCGACTGGACCGCCTACGGCAAGGCGCAGAAGGAGCTTGAAGACGCCCTCAACAAGGCCATCGAGCTCGACAAGTAGTTCCGACAGGAATTGGCTCCCCTCAGGGTGAGGGGAGCCATCGCCGAAGGCGACTGAGGGGAGTCGGTTACCTCAACTGACATAGCCCGTCCTTATCATAAGGACGGGCTATTTGCGTATTCAAAGGAACCTCATGCCATACACCTTCCGTCCGGCCGTCGAATCCGACATCCAAGCCATCACCGACATCTACAACACCTCAGTGATGGCCGGCGGTGCGACCGCCGACCTCACCCCCGCGCACCTTCGACCAACGCCGCGCCTGGGTCGAATCCCATACGCCGCCCTACGGCGTTTTTGTTGTGGAATCGGAAGACGGTTCAATCATTGGCTTCGGTGCGCTCTCCGTGTTCTATGACCGCGCAGGATATGACGGTGTCACCGATTTGGCCTATTACATCGATCCGGCATGGCAAGGCAGGGGAGTAGGCACGTTCATGCTTGACAGGCTGCTCACCGAGGCGCTGGCCCGCCACATGCGCAAGGCCTGCGGCATCATTTTCGCCGATAACGCCGGCTCCATTGCCCTCATGCACCGCTTCGGCTTCACCCAATTCGGACTCATGCCCGCCGCTGCCACCGACTCCACCGGCACCATGCGGGACATGTCCTACTGGTATTTGGACCTGTAGCCTTGCAGTAAGTCATTTCAGTCAAGAAAAGTGTGAGGATGCCGGAGCAAACGAGCTTGACGGCGGCGTTGAGTACAATCTTGACGGTTGGATCCGGCCGGGCATGGGCCAGTGCGCGAGGCGAACGCGCGCATGACGTACGGAACGTACAGAACGTGCATACGGGAATAAAGGAAGACGGACGAGGAGCGGATTATGGCATCGGATTTCTGGCTGATTGCGGGACTGGGCAACCCCGGCAAAAAATATGAGGACACGCGGCACAACATGGGCTTCATGACCGCCGACGTGCTCGCCGAACGTTGGACGGTGAACTTCGCCGATCACAAGGGCTTGGCCATGCTCGGTAAAAGCGTGATGAACCTGGACGGCCGCACCGTCAAGTTCTTTCTGGCCAAGCCGCTGACTTATATGAATGATTCCGGCAATGCGGTGGCTTCCATTAGCGCCTATTACCAGATCGAGCCCGACCATATTGTGGTGATTCACGATGACATGGACTTGGAATTCGGCCGTATCAAGGTCAAGGCAGGCGGCTCCGCAGGCGGCCACAACGGCATCAAGTCGATTGACCGTTCCCTCGGCACGCCGAAATACGCGCGTGTGCGCATGGGCGTCGGTCACTCCAAGCGCGGTGCGAACGCGCATGACAACACGGTGAACTGGGTGCTGGGCGGATTCGGTCCGGACCAGCGCAAGCAGCTGCCCGAATTCCTGGCTGACGGCGCCGACGCCGCCGAGGACATCATCTTCCACGGTCTTGCCAAGACCCAGGAGAAGTTCAATGGCCGGTGAGGCGACGCACCCGGACCTGATCAACGGCTCACTGGTAGGCATCCTGTCTGAGCTGGAACAGGACAAGACCTTCCTGAAGCTCGCCGCCGGCGACATCGAGCTTCGGACGACGTCGACAACTCCGTCCTGGCCGGCATCCCCGAAGGTTTGCGCCCGGCTTTGGCCGCCGCCATCGGGCAGGGTGTGGCCGGCAAACCCGGCAAGCCGGTCGTGCTGGTCGTGGCCTCCGGCCGCGAAGCCGAAGAGACCGTGGGCTCGCTGCGCTCCTGGTATGATGGCGACCCGAACGACATCGCCCAGCTCGAAGCCTGGGAAACCCTGCCGCACGAGCGTCTGAGCCCGCGCGCGGACACCGTGGCCAGCCGCATGGCCGTGTTCCGCAGACTCAAGCATCCGAGCGATACCGATTCGATGTTCGGCCCGATTCGCATTCTCGTCATGCCGATCCGCTCGCTCATCCAGCCAGTCGTCCAAGGACTGGGCGATGTCGAGCCGCTCGTGTTCACCGTGGGGGAGGACCTGCCCCTCGACGAAGCCGCCAAACGTCTGATCGAAAACGCCTACACGCGCGTGGACCTGGTCATGGACCGTGGCGAGTTCGCGGTGCGCGGAGGCATTCTTGACGTATTCCCGCCCACCGCACCGCACCCGGTGCGTATCGAATTCTTCGGCGACGAAATTGACACCATCAAGGAATTCCACGCCTCCGACCAGCGTACCTACGGCGACGGCCTCAAGACCATCTGGGCCACCGCATGCCGTGAACTGCAGCTGACCGACGCCGTGCGCACCCGCGCCAAAGCCTTGGTCGGTTCGATTCCCAATGCTGAGGACATGCTCGAATCCATCGCCAACGCCATTCCGGTCGAAGGCATGGAATCCCTGATGCCCGCACTCGTGGACCATCTGGAACCGGTGGCTCCATGCTTCCCAAGCACGCCGTGATCCTCCTGAGCGACCCGGAGAAACTGCGCCGCTCCGCCGAAGACTTGGCAAAAACCGCGAACGAGTTCCTGGCCGCAAGCTGGCATGTGGCCGCCTCCGGCCACGGCGCCGGCGCGCCCATCAGCTTCGACGAAGCCAGCTTCCTCGACTATGCGGAAACCATCAGCTCCCTCGAATACTCCGAACATCCGGTGATTCGCCTCACCAGTTTCGGCGTGGACACCACGTTGACCGGCCATGTGCAGCTCGACGCCCAGAACCCGGCCGAATTCCGAGGGGATGAGGCCAAGGCCTCCCAAGGCATCGAGGCCTGCTCGATGCCGGCTTCCACGTCACCATCACCGCCGCTGCGGCCGGCACCTTGGCCAGGCTCAAGCGTGCGATCAACACTACCGGCATCGCCAATTTCGACGTCATCCGCTCTCAGGCCATCGACGGCTTCGTGGACAAAGCCGCCAAAATCGCCCTGCTCACCGAACGCGACCTGACCGGCCGCACTTCAGCCGTGGCCGTGGCCAAAACGCCGAAACGCCGGCGCAAGGCCATCGACTTGGTGGAGCTCAAAAAAGGCGATTACGTGGTGCACGAGCAGCACGGCATTGGCCGGTTCATCGAAATGCGTCAGCGCATCATCGGCACCGGCGCCAACAAAACCACTCGCGAATACCTGGTCTCGAATATGCGCCTTCCAAGCGCGGCGCCCCGGCGGACAAACTGTTCATCCCCACCGACCAGCTCGACCAGGTCAGCAAATACATCGGCGCCGGAAACGCCGAAACTCAACAAGCTGGGCGGTTCCGACTGGGCCGCCACCAAAGCCAAGGCGCGCAAGCATGTGCATGAGATCGCCGAGGATCTGGTCAAGCTCTACTCGG